>ERZ1026981.260-NODE-260-length-11368-cov-9.409882_pt1 | contig 11368 bp, 9 predicted proteins | sample MGYA00519456_ERZ1026981 | MGnify/ENA primary metagenome ERZ1026981 (study PRJEB26926, sample SAMN06164408) | human gut metagenome | biome: ENVO:00009003; feature: ENVO:2100002; material: ENVO:00002003 | host: Homo sapiens | place: USA | collected 2012 ...
TAAAACATCTATAGAAAACATTTTTCAACAGCATGGATTAAGACCAGTTCAGGAGTATATGAGAGATAAATGTGATAAGAATCTTGTTGTGGTTGCACCAACTGGAATGGGAAAAACAGAGGCATCATTATTATGGCTTAATGGTGAAAAGGGATTTTATACATTGCCATATGTAGTATCATCGAATGCAATATATGAAAGAATAAGAGACAGGTATGAATATAAGGACGTGGCAATACTTCATTCAGACAGTATGCATTATTATTTTGAAGACCAGGTAAACGAAACAGATTCTGATGGATATGAAAAATATCAGAAAGCAAAATTATTATCTCAGCCGCTTACTATATGTACAGTAGATCAGTTGTTTAAGTTTGTGTATAAGGCGTTGGGAACAGAAATATTTGCAGCTACATTGAAATATTCTAAGATAATTATTGATGAGATACAGGCATATAGTCCATCAGTAATAGCAGCAATAATATATGGATTAAAGATAGTGACTGATATGGGTGGGAAATTTGCCATAATAACAGCAACATTTCCACCGGTATTGGGAAGTCTTATGCATAAATATGGATTGATGGCTGATAATCAGTATGAATACAGGGATTTTTCTGCATTATCGAATCTTAAAAGACATTGGATAGATATAAAAGATGGCGATATAGAAATAGATAGGGTTGTAGAAGATAGCTATGATAAAAAGGTTCTTGTAATATGCAATACGGTAAAAAAGGCACAGCAGATATATAAAAGCCTGACCGAAAAAACAGATAATGTTCATCTTCTGCATGCACGATTTACCAAAGAACATAAGAGAATGCTGGAAAATGAGATTATAAAGTTCTCAGATAGTGAAAATGAAACGGGAATATGGGTAACAACACAGTTAGTTGAGGCAAGTCTGGATATTGATTTTGATGTGTTGTATACAGAGATGAGTACGGCTGATAGTTTGTTGCAGAGAATGGGAAGATGCAACAGGAAAGGTCGGTATATTCCGGATAAGGCCAATATACATATATACATTAATGCAAATGGAGTAGGAGTCAGCCGGGCTATATATAATCGTGAGATATACACTCGTTCTGTTGAGTGTTTAGAAAAATATATTGGCAGAGTTATGACAGAATCAGACAAATCTGAATATATCAATAAAGTATACTGTACAGATGAGATAAAGGATACGGATTATTACAGGGATATAGAGAAGTTTCTTGCAATGTTTAAAGAACTGACACCAGCAGAATACAGTAAAAGTGAAGCTGATGAAAAATTCAGGGATATTAACAGTATTAAAATTATTCCTGATGACGTATATGAAGATAATCGTGAAGTTATAAGCGAGTGTATTGATATAATGCATAGCTCTAATGCTGATAGAAGAGAGAAGAATGACGCAAGAACAAAGCTGGATTCATATGTGATTTCTATACAGTTATATGCTTATAAGAAATATCCGGATGGGATAGATCGTGATGTAATATATGGTAGTGATATTCATAGATCATGTATTATGTACGATTTCAATGTTGTGGATTTAACAGGAGCAGGGTTAGTTTTAGGCGAATATGAAAGAGATATATATGTCTGAATATTCATACGATAGGAGCATTTTATGGAAGAAAGAATAACAGGAGTGATGATTTATTATTATTTCGTGTGCTCAAGAAAGTTATGGTATTTTTGTCATCAGATTAATATGGAAGATGAGAATGAAAATGTGCAGCTTGGAAAATTGCTGGATGAGAACAGTTACAAGCGGGATGATAAGCATATTGAAATAGATGGCATTATTAATATTGATTTTATTCATGAAAAAAATGAACTTCATGAGATAAAGAAGAGCAAGAGTATAGAAGAGGCTGGAATATGGCAGGTTAAGTATTATCTATATTACCTGAAAAAAAGAAATGTGGATGGACTTCATGGCGTGATAGACTATCCACTGCTGAAGAAAAATGTTGATGTAGAATTGTCGGATGAGGACTGTAAAAAACTAGACGATATTATAAAAGAAATCATTAGTGTGAAGAATCAGGAGTATCCGCCGAAGCTGGAAGAGAAAAAGATATGTAAAAAATGTGCATATTATGATTTGTGTTTTATATAGACAGAAGAAGGTGATGATAATTGAAACAGAGTTTTTATGTGTATAATAATGGGGATTTAAAACGCAAGGATAATACATTACAGTTCACTGCTTATGACGGAGAAAAAAGAGATATTCCAATTGAAAGAATTTCAGATATATATGTAATGTCTGAAATGTCGTTTAATACGACATTTCTTAATTATATATCGCAGTATGGAATACCTATACATTTCTTTAATTATTATAATTATTATTCAGGAAGTTTTTATCCAAAGGATGGAAATCCAGCAGGTCAGTTGATGGTTAAGCAGGTTGAACATTATGTGGATTATGATAAGAGATTGGATATTGCCATAAAATTTATACAGGCGGCAGCAGATAATATATATAGAAATCTCAGATATTATAATGGCCGAGAAAAAGATGTCTCGGAATATATGAGGGATATAGATTCACTTCGTGGAACTCTTTGTAAAGCAAGGACAATAGAAGAATTGATGGGAATTGAAGGAAATATAAGAAAGAGATATTATGCAGCGTGGAATGTGATTGTTAATCAGGATATACGGTTTGATAAGCGTGTTATGCATCCGCCAGACAATATGATTAATTCATTGATTTCATTTGTTAATTCCCTAGTGTATACGCGTTTATTAAGCGAGATATATCATACACAACTGAATCCAACGATAAGTTATCTGCATGAACCGGGAGTAAGAAGATATTCATTATGTCTGGATATATCGGAAGTATTTAAACCATTGATTGGAGACAGATTGATATTTTCGTTGTTAAACAGAAGACAGATAACAGAAGACAGCTTTACAAAAGAACTTAACTATCTTCATCTTAAGAAAGAAGCTTCTAAACTTATTGTTTCAGAATTTGAGAATCGTATGAAGAAAACGATAATGCATAAAGAATTGGGAAGACAGGTGTCTTACCAGTATCTGATGAGGTTAGAAGCATATAAGCTTATAAAGCATTTAATAGGTGAGAAAGAATATGAAGGGTTTAGAATATGGTGGTAGTATATGTATATTGTACTTGTATATGATGTTAGTAAAGATGAAAATGGGCAAAAAAGATGGTCACATATTTTCAAAATCTGCAAAAAGTATCTGACGCATATTCAGAATTCTGTCTTTGAAGGAGAAATATCAACAGTTCAATTAGAAAAATTACGGGGTGAGTTGAAACCACATGTTAATACTAATCTGGATTCAGTCATTTTATTCAAAAGCAGGAGTGAAAAATGGCTGGATAAAGAATTTTGGGGTAAGGAAGATGATTTGACGAGTTTCATAATTTGATTGTCGACCAGAAATAGTGTAAAATATGCACAGAGTCGACAATGGCGATATTGCTATGCTTCTAGCATATTCAGGGCATAAAGTATTAGTAATCTGTTGGCGGATTTAAAGGGTAGACAGAATAACGCTTCAGAGTTGAGAAACAGAGAGGCTTTAATAATTACGGGAATTAATAGATACATAGTGGGATGTAAATAGATGTAGCTGATTCAGCTAAGAAAGCTACATTATCGAATTAATAGATACATAGTGGGATGTAAATATATCAACTATAAGCTACAATTCAGAAGATTTTTGAATTAATAGATACATAGTGGGATGTAAATAGTATATGCTTAAAGCAGTTGTAAAGTAGGTGAATAAGAATTAATAGATACATAGTGGGATGTAAATGCTAAACTGTACTCAATCGAGTTTATGATAAGCCAGAATTAATAGATACATAGTGGGATGTAAATAATTGAATACCCACTGTTCATAGTGCCGTCAGCTTTGAATTAATAGATACATAGTGGGATGTAAATTTGGAAGATTATGAGCAGCTTTTAACATTTTTGAGAATTAATAGATACATAGTGGGATGTAAATTGGTTTACTAAGGAAAAATGGGGAGAACTGGGAGACAGAATTAATAGATACATAGTGGGATGTAAATAAAGATATATTTATATATGAAGAGACAGAGGAGGAAGAATTAATAGATACATAGTGGGATGTAAATTGTACCGCACACAGCGTTAATTAAGCCAGTACACCGAATTAATAGATACATAGTGGGATGTAAATTTGCACAGGGATTATTCAAGAGAGCATAATATTGGAATTAATAGATACATAGTGGGATGTAAATTATAGAAGCGGTGAGCGTGGAACAAATGAAAATCAAAGAATTAATAGATACATAGTGGGATGTAAATTATCTCAAAGCAGGATAAAATCTCATGGTATAACGCGAATTAATAGATACATAGTGGGATGTAAATAGTTCCTTTTCTGCCTTTGTGACTGCATAGAGCAGCCGAATTAATAGATACATAGTGGGATGTAAATACAATTGGAGAAGCAATTGTTGGATTGTATGACCTGAATTAATAGATACATAGTGGGATGTAAATAATTACAATCCAGCGGCTATCAGACGAGCAACTTCGAATTAATAGATACATAGTGGGATGTAAATTCAGTAAATTAAAGCTGTTTGATGTGCAGATTGAGAATTAATAGATACATAGTGGGATGTAAATACTCATTACAAACAATAGGGGCTAAAGCATTAAAGAATTAATAGATACATAGTGGGATGTAAATGAAGATATTGATGTTAAGTTTAACAATTATGCTACAGAATTAATAGATACATAGTGGGATGTAAATACGGATACCCGCTTATAGGTTGTAAAGAATTTCCGAATTAATAGATACATAGTGGGATGTAAATTATCTGCGACTAGAGGGAATAGCAGGCGGCAGCAGGGAATTAATAGATACATAGTGGGATGTAAATAGAAGTACGGACTGACCGTGTATCTTTGCCCTAAGGAGAATTAATAGATACATAGTGGGATGTAAATAAAGAACGGCTTGAACGTGAGCAGAATTTTAGAGAGAATTAATAGATACATAGTGGGATGTAAATGTAATAGAGCCATTAACAGTATTATTGCCGCTATTAGAATTAATAGATACATAGTGGGATGTAAATTTTGAAGAATAACACTATGTTTCATGTGAAGCATTAGAATTAATAGATACATAGTGGGATGTAAATTACAACAAAAGATAATATAATTTCAATAAACACACTGAATTAATAGATACATAGTGGGATGTAAATACGGAAACTTGAATGCCTTGCCGTTGCAGTGTCAGAATTAATAGATACATAGTGGGATGTAAATGTAATTGAATATAACAGTGGATTGTGAAAAGAAAAAGAATTAATAGATACATAGTGGGATGTAAATCCTGTAGCAATTGCCCCACCGATTGCGGTTGTTGTATTGAATTAATAGATACATAGTGGGATGTAAATATAAGCTGAAAAGCATTAGACGGCTCTGTATCTGACGAATTAATAGATACATAGTGGGATGTAAATGTATCAGACATATTAATAACAGGCAAAGTAGGAATAGAATTAATAGATACATAGTGGGATGTAAATGTGCTGGATAATTCAGCGGAAGTAATTGAATAAAAAGAATTAATAGATACATAGTGGGATGTAAATTCTAAAACTTTCCTGCAATATTTCAATCTGTTTCCCGAATTAATAGATACATAGTGGGATGTAAATCTTTGAACGATAATTATAAGAATTGCTGTCTTACTCGGAATTAATAGATACATAGTGGGATGTAAATTCTAAAACTTTCCTGCAATATTTCAATCTGTTTCCCGAATTAATAGATACATAGTGGGATGTAAATATCTTTGAAGTAAATAACTCGTCCTGGCTCTGCTCCGAATTAATAGATACATAGTGGGATGTAAATGCCATGGGAGGACGTACCTTTGTAAGTGTAAAAATAGAATTAATAGATACATAGTGGGATGTAAATTTCTTTAATGCTCTTAATATTTTCTGCTCCTGTTCGGAATTAATAGATACATAGTGGGATGTAAATGATATTTTGCACAGCTTTTAGCATGCAAATCATTCTGGAATTAATAGATACATAGTGGGATGTAAATATGCATCATCAGGTACAGCACAGCAGACAAGTCCGGGAATTAATAGATACATAGTGGGATGTAAATTACACAATCCCGACGGGTGCGAGAGCGGTCATCAGAATTAATAGATACATAGTGGGATGTAAATGTTCAAACAAGGGTGCTAATAACAAGGTCGCTTGTAAATTAATAGATACATAGTGGGATGTAAATTGACTTGAAACCTGCTACAAGTGAAGCCTGCGGATTGAATTAATAGATACATAGTGGGATGTAAATACTTGGAAGCAACAAGAAAAGACTGCTGAAAGTCAAAGAATTAATAGATACATAGTGGAATGTAAATCTGCGAATAGGTGTAATTTCAAGAGAAATGTTTTTCATCGTTATGCTGTTGCACTGGTGCAACTTTGAATTATTCTACTATGCACAAATCTTCTGCAAGCATATCTGCCTAAGATTTTGCTCTTGCATAATTCTTCATTTCTAAATCCTCACTTTCTTAAAATTGGGTATAAAAATACCACTTGACCGGTGGTATTTTACTAATCAATATGCTTTATTTCCTTAATGGATTGATTTTCTTTAAGTACTCCTGCTTCTTTGAGTATCTTTTCAAAATCTTTATCATATCTCTCTTTGTCTTCCTTTGTTCTTTTAACAATTTCTCCTGTTGTTTCAAATAATGGTATCCCCTTTTTTAACTCTTCACTCATTATATTCCTCCAACAAGATATAATATTTATCATCAACCTTTCTTTATTAAGTACTTTGAATCTCTGATTTGTCTTATATAAAACTTCCTGCTCCTGTGCATTAACAGAAGAAATATCTCTACCATTATGAGCATTCTGTATATATATTTGTACCTGACCGTCTTCATTATAGACCTGACCTTTTGTTGTTGACAAGAATCGTTTTACATATTTTTCTACAACTTTTTCAAACTTGAAATATACAGACCTTTGTAAATTATCATTATACTTAGGCATTTTATTCAATGTTTCATTAAGCCTATCAACCATTTTCTTTTCTTCATAAGATAACTTCCTTCATTCCTAAGTTTCTCATTTACTACATAGGATTTTAACGATATATTTTCATACAAAATTTTAGTATCCTCGTTAGTTAATACATTGTTTTGATTTGCTACCTTCTTACTGCTCTTTCTTATTAGCATACATTTTCTGATTATCCGGATTCAGAGAATACTTCGACAATCTGTCAAACTGCTCAACCAGCATGACAGTATATTGCTGTTTCTAATCCTGTTTGTAATCTTTTTTGACCTTTTTATCATGAATACGCTGGTTGCATCATGGGTAATCACAGTAGAAAATTGATGGTGAATATATGCCAGCGATAGGGAACTGGTGAGAAAATATAGTAGTAAATAGACAGAACAATGATATATTTAAAAGATAAAATTAAAAGAATATGACTTACAAATTAGACAATCTGAGGAATTGAAAATATTTTTGAGATGAAAAAGATTTATTTAATATGGAATCTGATAGCAAAGTTTTGAATGCCTTAAACAATATAAAAACATTTTAGACGTACTTATGAAATTATTCTCAAGGGTAAAAATATCGCTGTTTTTACAATTAGCAATGGCATTGATTTGACATCGACTTATGTATTTTGTGAATTGTGGGAATAGCAAGAAAAGTTATAAGTGAAAAATGATAAAGATATATTTGAAATTGCTTGTCGACCTATTATAGTGTAAAATATAAGCAAGGTCGACAAAGGCTTAATTTATGCGTTTAATTTGAATTTATTGAAAATGACATTAGTAATATATGCGAGATTTTATTAGAACGACAAATAACAGCTTTAGATTAGAGGTTTAAAGCTGTATATAAAATTACGGGAATTAATAGTTACATAGTGGGATGTAAATTGGTATGGTTCTCCTTTGTGTGTATAATGCAATATGAATTAATAGTTACATAGTGGGATGTAAATATCCGTTTTCCGTCACTCTGTACACTCCTTTAAAGTGAATTAATAGTTACATAGTGGGATGTAAATACAGAAAGGGGAACGAATGGAGAAAGTACAGGAAGCGAATTAATAGTTACATAGTGGGATGTAAATAGGTTTTTCTACTGCTATCCCAGTAAGTCAAAACAGAATTAATAGTTACATAGTGGGATGTAAATATATATCCAAGCGATGATAGATACCCTAGTGATAGGAATTAATAGTTACATAGTGGGATGTAAATAAAGTCAGTATTGATTGGTATGCAAACGGCGGATTCGAATTAATAGTTACATAGTGGGATGTAAATTTTAGAAGTAAAGGGAACAGTAAAAAAGGATTACGAATTAATAGTTACATAGTGGGATGTAAATACTGTAAATATAATAAACATCAATAAATCTTCACTCGAATTAATAGTTACATAGTGGGATGTAAATTATAAGAGCCGTTACACTGATTAATAAAGTTATCAGAATTAATAGTTACATAGTGGGATGTAAATGAAATACAAGGTATTTCATAGTCAATTCTGTCTCCCGAATTAATAGTTACATAGTGGGATGTAAATAAGAGAAGTGATACGGTAACTGATACATCAGTTATGAATTAATAGTTACATAGTGGGATGTAAATGAACTGCGGATATAAGATGTTCTTCCAGCAAGCAGGGAATTAATAGTTACATAGTGGAATATAAAATACGATACAATTATATGTTTAATTTTCTTGAAGATAGGATATGTTATTAAACAAAATAGTGGCTTTAAATTATGCGCTTTTGACAGGATCAATATGATTGATAAATGCAATCCCCTCCACGCAACCAACGCCACCACAATTCCCACTTTTCTGACAACTACAATTGGTGGAATCCGCATTTTACAAGGATTATAATACATACATAACAACAGAAAGGACTGACATTATGCTACAGGAGAATCTTATTATGCTGAGGTCGCTTGCGGATAAGACGCAGGAGGATATCGCAGAGGTTATTGGAATATCGAGGCAGGCATATGCCAAATGGGAGCGTGGTGAAACAATTCCTGATATTGAAAAATGCGGCAGGCTTGCAGAGTTTTATGGCGTGACGATGGATTCCTTAATAAAGGACGATGTGCAGCTTGAAGGGCAGAAGATGGCACCAGCACCGAAAGGCAAACACATGTGGGGTGTTGTTACAGTGAATGACCGCGGTCAGATAGTTATTCCTAAAGAGGCTAGAGAGACTTTTGGACTGGTGAATGGCAGCAGGCTGGTTGTGCTTGGCGATGACAATGAGGGCATAGCGCTTGTTAAAGCGGAGCAGTTTGAAGAAAAACTTAGCATGGCAATGTCGGTTCTTAGTAAAGATATTAAGGAATGAGGTGTTATGTATGATTTGTCCAAAATGTAATAAGGAAATGCGAAAAGGATACCTTTTCAGCAGTAAAGACGGCGCATTCAGCTTTGCTGATGAAGTGCCTGGAGTATTCACAAATGCGAAAACAGCCAAAGGATTTGTTGAAATCACTCCGCTTAAAGCGAGCCACAGAACGAAAGTGGAAGCATGCATATGCGAGAATTGCAGGATAGTAGAATTTGAATATTAAAATAAGAAAGCAGTAACTAAAATAAGTTACTGCTCCTTATTATTTGCTGTTAATAATAGTTTCAATGTCATTAATAAAGAAAGATAGCATATCACCTTTTTTAAGTCTTTTTCGTTGACCAACATCTCTACGTATTTCGTATATGATATCTTCTAATAAGATGAGATTTTCTGTTGATGGCTGGGTTTGAGATGCTTTTCTGTATTTTAGCCATTTTTTAACTACACGATTAGATCCCCATAAAGTAAGTCCCTTGGAAAATTCTGATACCTGTTTTAACATTTCAGATTCGGACATTTTTAGAGAATTAGGCTTTTGGGTATCTTCCATTATTGTGTATATCATATTGATAAATTGTTCATATGGAAGTTCGCGTTTATCATACATATATTTTTTGACATTGTATCTATACTCAATGATTTTAGCAATAATAGATGAAATTACAACACCAATTATGGAAACAGAACCAGTAATCATTGCTACTATAATAACTTTATCTGTAGTACTGACAAAATGTTTTAAAAATATTGCCCCTTGATTTAATCCTTTTTCTATCAAAGAAAGAAACAAAAATAATAATGAACTAATAGCAATAAGCAAAGAAAATAATATAAAACAGCCTAATACAAAATTAGCAACAGGATGTTTTTCTGAGAATGAATTATTATTTGTTGAAGTTTTTTTCATAAATTATCTCCCAATTTAAATGTTTATGTAGTTGAGAAAATCTTCTTTTAGTTGTTCCTTTATAACGAAATAATCATCAGGACATAAATGTAATGTTTCGATTATTTCTAGATCAGATTCTTTATGGTACATTAATTTTAATATTTTGTATTTTAAGTTACCCAAGCGCTCTGCGTAATCCCATAGTGAAACTGAGTTTTCAAAGCGACCGTTATTGCCAGGCAAGAAATTAATAAGTTCTTCGCCATTTTCGTTGAATGTTGAATAAAGAGAGCACTTACTTGTGATTCGTATTCTGTTACTTCTATCTTTTCTTAAATTTGAAAAAGAAGCCGATATTTTTTCAGAAACATATTGTATGAAGTCGTCTGAAAATAGACTATACGGATATAAATTTCTACATTCTAAATATGAAATCCATCCGATAGTTAAACAGGATGATTTATCAAGATTACAATCATAAGTTTCATAAATACTATTGATTAAATTCGAAATATTTGAAATTTCCCAAGTGCTTAATTGTATGAGCATATTCATGCGCCTCCAGTGTCGTGCTTTATAATGTTGCAAGAGAACCAGTGAAACAATTATTAGCATCATTCCAGTCAACAATATATTTAACTGGAGTAGAAAAACCATTTCTATCAAGTAGGTACAATAATTCATTACATTGAAGACGTCTGCTTTTAGGGAATTTAAAGTTTGCATTAGCAGAGGATTTTATAGCAAGAGTTTTCATATCAGATGTTAAATAAAAATCCGCTATAACTTTGTTATCAAATTTTCCATCTTGTTAAAAAGAGATGAACTTATAGTAAGCATACCTTTTTCTGAAATAGACACACTCAATTCAGAATATCTTGATGCAGGTGTTTTTAATTTGTACATTTTTTGAAAATCAATGATTTGAGTATTTTTATTCATTTTTTTAATCTCCTTTGTTCTTGTGAATTAGGTCAACCTATACTATAATTATATCCGTAATCTGTCTCTTATACACATCTCCGAGC
>ERZ1026981.266-NODE-266-length-11307-cov-4.524618_pt1 | contig 11307 bp, 9 predicted proteins | sample MGYA00519456_ERZ1026981 | MGnify/ENA primary metagenome ERZ1026981 (study PRJEB26926, sample SAMN06164408) | human gut metagenome | biome: ENVO:00009003; feature: ENVO:2100002; material: ENVO:00002003 | host: Homo sapiens | place: USA | collected 2012 ...
GTTTGTCATATATTGTATGGAGAGCCGAGGACCGCTTGGAAGGTGGCGGGGCGAGATTGCGCTGGCCACAGCACTTCTGGCGGAATTTCTGAGGTTTGACTATGGAATGGCGGGAGTGGGAGTCATAGTCGTATTTTATTGGTGCGGTAAAGATAGTCGGGCTGAGTTGCCTACAAGTGCAGATTCTGCTGTAAAATTGTCGTATTTCAGTCTCAGACAGAATATCGAGGTGGTCATAATAAGTGCTCTTACATATATACTCTGCCTTGGCATGAGACAGCTGTATGCACTGCTGGCGCTCATCCCTATAAATATGTACAACGGAGAGCGCGGAAGATGGAATTTGAAATACGTGTTTTACATGTTTTATCCGGCGCATTTGCTCATCATATGGATTATATGGAAAAAATAACTGTTGACTATTGGCTTTAGATGATATAGAGTAATGATTGCATTTTATAAATATTAGAAAAACGCTCTTATTCAGAATGGTGGAGTCATAAGGGACTGTGAAGCCATGGCAACCCCGATATAAGATATCGGAAGGTGCCGACCTGAGCGACGCGGACGCCGGAAAAGCATATTTATATATGACTTGCTGAGTGACCTGTGATCGAACAATGAGAGGCTTGACAGACACGATCAAACCGCTCATACGAAGCGGTTTTTCTTATGTACAAAAAGAAAGGAAGTAGTAAAGGAACAGTATGGAAAGAAGATTATTTACATCGGAATCAGTAACAGAAGGACATCCTGACAAAATCTGTGACCAGATATCAGATGCAGTACTTGACGCACTGATGGAGCAGGATCCAATGAGCCGTGTTGCCTGTGAGACATCCATAACAACAGGTCTTGTACTTGTCATGGGAGAGATCACAACCAACGCATATGTGGACATTCAGAAGATAGTCCGTGAGACGATCAGAGAGATCGGATACGACAGAGCAAAGTACGGATTTGACTGCGATACATGTGGCGTCATCACCGCTATAGATGAGCAGTCATCAGATATCGCTATGGGTGTTGACAAGGCTCTCGAGGCAAAAGAGCATCTCATGAGCGAGGACGATATCGAGGCTATAGGCGCTGGAGATCAGGGTATGATGTTTGGATTTGCCACAAATGAGACACCTGAGTACATGCCATACCCAATCGCTCTTGCCCACAAGCTTGCAAGAAAGCTTACAGAGGTGAGAAAGAACGGAACACTCCCATACCTTAGACCGGATGGAAAGACACAGGTTACAGTTGAGTATGATGAGAATGACAAGCCTGTAAGACTTGACGCAGTTGTTCTGTCAACACAGCACGGAGAGGAAGTCAGCCAGGAGCAGATCCACGCTGACGTGAAGAAGCATATATTTGACGAGGTCCTTCCACAGGAGCTCATTGATGAGAACACAAAGTTCTTCATCAACCCAACAGGAAGATTTGTTATCGGCGGACCAAATGGTGACAGTGGTCTCACAGGACGTAAGATTATCGTTGACACATACGGCGGATATGCCCGTCACGGCGGCGGAGCATTCTCAGGCAAGGATTGTACCAAGGTTGACCGTTCAGCGGCTTATGCGGCTCGTTACGTTGCCAAGAACATAGTTGCAGCAGGTCTGGCAGACAAGTGTGAGATACAGCTTTCATATGCCATAGGTGTTGCAAGACCTACATCGATCATGGTGGACACATTTGGCACAGGAAAGCTTTCAGATGAGAAGCTTGTTGAGATCATCAGAGAGAACTTTGACCTGAGACCAGCCGGAATCATCAGAATGCTCGACCTCAGAAGACCTATTTACAAGCAGACAGCAGCTTACGGTCACTTTGGAAGAACAGACTTAGATCTTCCGTGGGAGAAGCTTGACAGAGTCGATGCACTGAAGGCATACCTCTAAGATAGAAAAGATTAAACCGGCTTCAGCCCTTTATTATCAGGGCTGAAGCCGGTTTTTATCAACACATTTTGTCCTATATATCACACGTTTTGTCTTATAGGTCTTAGCTCTTATATTTCTTTGCGGATTCCAAAGCTGCATCTATCTCATCGAGGGATGCCTGTATCTGGCGCTGCTTTTCTTCGTCTGTATCAGATGTGTCAACTGCTTCATTTGAATTATCCGAGTTATCCGAATTATCCGAATTATCCGAGCTGTCCACACTGTCCGCACCGTCGTCCATATCATCAAAAGCTGAATCATCGTAGTCATCAGTGTGGATGTAATCATCCTCATCAGGTGATACCTGATTGTCATAATCTGAATCTGCGTAGCTCTCATGGGTATTGTCGTCAGGGAAGAGAGCCTTATCGCCTATAATAGGATTTGCAGCATTGTGTGACGAGAGCCTTATGTGCTCTGGTGTGTCTGCAGTCTTTTCGGCTACCTGTGTTTTTGTTGCTTTCTTATCCTCATCCTTCTTATCCAGGCCTTTCTTAAGTCTGTCGATCTGAGATTCATAATCAGTGATCATGCCCTTGAGTGAAACTGCAAGAATGACGATAACCACCACAAGGATAACGAGAACGATTATGGCTATGAGCATTATCACAAATTTGTTCTTGCTCATGAAGTTTGAGAGGGAGTCGGTTCCGGTACTACCGAGAATGTCTGCCGCATCAAGGAATGTTCCCTCCTGAGTGTTAAAGTAATACCATCCCTGATGTCCATCGGTGTTGGCTGCGTACAGCAGTACTGTGTTCCCGCCTGTGCCCTTCATGTAGGCTTTGACGTCTGTGTCATTGAGTTTGATCTTAACTGGAAGATATGCTGAAGGAACTTCAACTGCGTCAGGCTTGCTGACGATGTAGTATGTGTTTCCGCTTGAATGCACGCTGACGAGAGTGTTATCTGGAATATTCTCAGATTCGGTGAGTGTTCCGACCTCATTCTCCTCGCTGACTGTGGTGCTGTCATATGTTTCGGTATCGGATAATGGAGAGTCAGAGGATACCTCACTTGCAGGAGCGGCAGAGTCGCTTATGTTTATCGAGTTGTATGCCGGAGTCATTTCGATACTCTCGCCGTCGGCTGAAATTATTTCTGTGGCAGTTGTTTCTATGCTGGCTGTGCCGCTTGCCAGAGTTTTGAACTTGAATGTTGCGGTCATAGAACTTCCGCTTTCCCCATTGCTGCTGTAGCTTATGATCCCATCTTCCAGCTTTGTTCCTCCGCTTATGGACTCCAGCAGGGATGAGTCATAATGAACCTCGTAGCTGTAGCTAGATATATTCATTTCATTGGAATCAATTCCAACAGTGATCTCAACGGTATCACCAACGCCGACACTTAATGATGGTACATTCACATTGAATGTGACAGATGCGGCAAATGCTGTATAACTCAACAGGACTGTGATCGATATGAATGCTAAAAGAGTTGTCATAAATAACTTAATGCGTTTAGTTGTTGTCTTCATTATAATTATACGGTTTTACCGTTTCCTCCTCATCCTCTGTTTATTATTATTGTGTAAGTACGCGCTTTTTTGCTTTGGGACTTGCAGACTATCTTGAATGTATTTTTCCCCTTTTTAAGCTTCTTTGTACCTGTTCCACTGACTGTAGCGTACCTATTCACAGGTGAGGCAGCTATCTTTATGCTGCCCACAGAAGCTGCTACGTTGACTGTGTATGTTGTAGTTTTGTTTATTGCAAATGTCGGTGAAAGCTTGGCGCTGCCGACCTTAAGCGACTTCAGGTAATTGTTTTGATTACCAGGATCGGCAGCCGGCATTTTAGCTGTGGCGGCCGGCATATTTTTATATACAGGTATCGCAAATGTTATGGACTTGTTCAGTGCACCAGATGCTTTATATGCCTCGTATACCTTGGCAGCCTCGGTTCTCGGTGCCTGTACGTTGCCCATGTACTGATGCCAGTAGAGACAATCCTTGTATGTTACGTTGAACTTCTGTGTGTACAGAGTGTTCTGTCCCACGTTGATGTATGCCTCTCCGATGTATATCGCTCCGCCGATTATGGACTTGGAAGGCGATGTCCATGGTCTGTTGTAGGTTGTTCCCGATGCAGCCCACTTGAGCCCGTTTGTTATGGCGTTTCCTGCAGCGCTTTGGAAAGCTCCGATATTGTAGAAGTTGTATATTCCAGGGTAGCTTGCATTCTTGCCGTTTGTCCCGGATGTCATGGAGCCGCCGACCTCCTGCTTGATTCTTGATGCAATGTGGTACGGACTGACACCAGACTTCTTTGCAGCTGTTATTATCATTGACGAATATGTTGATGATGAGCCGCTAGGCCTTGAGTTGTGCATAAATGTTCCAGATAATATAGCCTCAACTCCTGATCTTGTCTGAGAAGAATCGTATGATAATTTCTCAAATGCAAATACAGAACTTGATGATGACAGATATGTTCTAGGATCAAGGTAATATTTTATCAGATCATCCGATGCGGCGAACCATGTTGATCCGTCATATGAAGAGTACGTGTCTGTTTTGTAGTTATAGCCTACAGTCTGGGAACGCCATCCATAGTTAGGATACAGGGAGGTGCCGTTTACAAGGTTAGTGACCCTTCCTTTGACGTTAACCTCGTTCTTCACCACATCACTCCACTCAAGGTTGGTGTGAACAGCCTTGAATACCCAGTTAGGATGCTCCTTGTGAAGTTTCCTAAGGAGTACTTTGTAGCTCTCAGGGAACTTCTGACTTGTCAGCTGCTTTTCAAATGCAGCGTCCGACTTACCGTTGCCAGGAGTCTTGTAGGTTCCGGCTGTTATGTAAGAGGAGTATACATATCCTGTGTAACTCTTGCTCTTGTATGTGAGCTTTACCTTGTACCAAGTCTTGTCAGACTTATCGGTGACAGTAAGGTTCTGCCCAAACATGAGCATGATGGATTTTCCGTTGTATGTTATCGGTGTTCCGCCTGCAGTCTTGCGGAAATAAACATAGTTTTCATTTATATAGCCGCTTGTGCTCTTTGGAGCCTGAGTAGTAGCCTGGGTTGTTGCTTTGGTCGTTGCCTTTGTAGGTTTCGTTTTAGCCTTGTCGATGACTATGAAGCTTGAGTATACATATCCTGTGTAGCTCTTGCTCTTATAAGTAAGCTTTACTTTGTACCATGTCTTGTTTGCAGTGCTGAGTATAGTCATCTTCTGACCGCCCATGAGCATTATAGGAGCATTATTGTAGGTGATGGGTGTCCCTGATGGTGTTTTACGGAAGTATACATAGTTCTCATTTTTCGCAAGGTGACCGGTCTTATATGAAGCAGTGGTGGTAACTTTTATAAACTTTGAATATATATAGCCCGTGTAACTCTTTTTTCTATATGTGAGGCTTACTTTGTACCATGTTTTGTTTGAAGTACTGACAATGGTCATCTTCTGACCTTTTCTGAGAAGTATGTCCTTGCCGTTGTACTTTATGGTGTTGCCGGATGGCGCATCACGGAAGTAGACATAATCCTCTATCAGAGTTCCCGTGGATGCCGCCTCTGCCTTATTGCCACCGACGTAGAAGCCTGTGATAATGATACACAATACCGCCCATAGCAGCATCACCAGAGATACGATGTTTCTTGTCCTTTTATTGTTGGCACAATTGCTGGTATTCATTGTAATTCCTCCCAAACGTAGAATGATAAGTCATTATCGTAAAAAATAAAAAATCAGTATAAGTTTACCATAATTATTGTAAATAGACATCATTTTTATAAAAAAAGTTATAAAAAAGTAATAAAATTGCAATAAAAAAAGGTTCCTACAAAATCAGCTTTCATGCTGATCTGTAAAAACCTTAAAATCGTCTGTTTCTGCTGATAGATTCTGAGAGTTCAGACTACCCAACGCGCAGCTTAAATTTCTGGATATCCTTGTCAGTTTCAACCTTCTCTATGAGAGCTCCGAGACCGCGGAGTTTTTCATCAAACTTTTCATAACCGCGCTGTATATACTTTATATCTGAAACTACAGAGAAGTCATCTGCAACAAGTGCAGCTATCACGAGCGCTGCTCCGGCTCTCAGATCAGGTGCTGCAACATTTGCACCGGAAAAAGTCTCAACACCATCAAGTATGGCGGTGTTGCCCTCGACTCTTATGTGTGCACCCATTCTGGACAGCTCAGCTACATACTTAAATCTGTTTTCAAAAATACTCTCTGTGACTATGCTTGTTCCGTTGGACAAAGCAAGTGTTACAGCCATCTGTGGCTGCATATCCGTAGGAAAACCAGGATATGGAAGAGTCTTTATATTGGTTGCTTTGAGCCTTTTGTCGCACATTACACGAACTGAGTCATCATATTCAGTTACGTGTGCGCCGATATCGGTCAGCTTGGATGTTATTGCCTCAAGATGCTTAGGAATAACATTCTTTATAAGTACATTTCCTCTTGTGGCAGCAGCAGCCACCATAAATGTTCCAGCCTCTATCTGATCCGGAATGATAGAGTATGTGGTTCCGTGTAATGATTTTACACCGCGGATACGGATGACGTCTGTTCCTGCTCCCTTGATGTTGGCGCCCATGCTGTTGAGAAGGTTGGCAACATCTACTATGTGAGGTTCCTTAGCCGCATTCTCGATGGTGGTCTTACCTTCAGCCATTACGGCTGCCATCATGACATTGATGGTCGCACCAACAGAAATAACATCCATGTATATGTGGCTTCCAACCAATTCGTCAGCGTTTACAGATATCATGCCATTGGAGATATCTACTTTTGCTCCAAGTGCTTCGAAACCTTTTATGTGCAGATCTATAGGTCTGGCACCTATGTCACATCCGCCTGGAAGAGCAACCTGTGAGTGCTTGTATTTGCCGAGTAATGCGCCAAGCAGATAGTAGGATGCCCTGATCTTTCTTATAAATTCGTCATCGACACACAGATCAGAGTTAGGATTGATCGTGCCTCCAGAGATCCTTACGGTGTGCTCGTCAACATAATTGACGGTTGCACCTATTCCCTGGATAGCCTGAAGCAGCACTCTGGTATCTCTGACATTCGGTACGTTTTCTATTGTAACTTCCTGGTCGGTCATCACTGCAGCGGCAAGGATTCCAAGAGCCGCGTTCTTGGCGCCGGCTATGGTCACTTCACCCTCAAGAGGACGACCTCCCTTGATAACATACTGTTCCATATTTCACCTCTTAGATAATTCTCGGATTATCACAACTTTATAGATTATAGCACATAAATATTAAAAGTAAACAACTTTATGCACTGCATGCGCTTATCTGTATGCTTCCAATATTATCCATTCACCTGTCTGCTTCGCAATAGATACATCTGTAAATACGTTTTTCCCTGTCGGTAAGCTTGAAAATGTGGGTGATCCCCTGCTCCGTTGTGGTGATGCATCTCGGGTTGGTACATTTCTTGATGCCGACTAGACGCTCAGGAAGCTCTATCTTGCGCTTTTCAACGAGCTTGCCATCTTTTATGATGTTGACGGATATATCCGGGTCGATATACCCCAGAACATCAAGGTTTATGTCGATATCCTGATCTATCTTAAGAATGTCCTTTCTTCCCATCTTCTCGCTTTTAACATTCTTGATTATAGCAACGGAGCAATCCAGCTTATCAAGATGAAGATCGTTGTATATCTGCAGGGCTTTGCCTGCTGTTATATGGTCAAGTACAATACCATTCTGAATACTGTCAATATTCATGATCATTCCTCCTATGCCTTAAAATCCTTGTCGAGTCCGAGAAGGTCCATGATGAGTGCCATTCGGACATATTTGCCGTTGAGTGCTTGTCGGAAATAACATGCTCTCGGATCGTCATCCACCTCAACAGATATCTCATTTACACGAGGAAGCGGGTGAAGGATCGACAGGTCAGGCCTAGCGAGAGCCAGCTTTGACTTGTCAAGAATATAGGTATCTTTCAGTCTTATGTAGTCCGCCTCGTTGAAGAAACGTTCTTTCTGGACTCTTGTCATATAGAGAACGTCCAGAGATCCGATAGCATCCTCAAGAGAGGAAATCTCTTCATATGGTATATTATTCTTTTCGATGACTTCTGTTCTTATATAATCAGGTAATTTTAATTCATCCGGTGATATGAGAATAAATTTTATGCCTTCGTATCGTGACATGGCCTTTATAAGTGAGTGAACCGTACGACCAAACATAAGATCCCCACAGAAACCTATGGTCATATTGTTTAGTCTGCCCTTCTCTCTCTTTATTGTGAGAAGATCGGCCAATGTCTGCGTAGGGTGATTGTGACCGCCGTCACCAGCATTAATAATAGGAACATCTGATTTCATGGAAGCCAGCATCGGGGCACCCTCTTTATAATGTCTCATAGCTATAATATCGGCATAACAGCTGACGATCTTGACGGTATCGCCCACACTCTCACCTTTTGTTGAAGATGAGGAGCTCGCAGATGAAAACCCGAGAACGTTTCCGCCGAGTTCCATCATGGCAGCCTCGAAGCTAAGTCTTGTGCGTGTGCTTGGTTCAAAGAACAGAGTTGCAAGCTTTTTGCCCTTACAGACTTCGCTGTATTTCTCTTTATTGTCGATGATGTCCTGTGCCAGCACGAGAAGGTGGTCAACCTCCTCAACTGACAGGTCCATTGGGTCTATTAAATGTCTCATTTGACATGATCCTCCTTAGGTTATCAGAATGAATATTTTAAGAATTAAGAAGGGTGTACATAACAGCCTTCTCAGCGTGACGTCTGTTCTCAGCCTCATCCAGAATGTGGTTAAGGTTCTTGTCGATAACGCCCTGTGAAATCTCAAATCCCTGATGCATAGGCATGTCGTGGAATACTATAGCTTTGCTGCCCTCGGTAAATTCTTCGTTGAGCTGGTAAGGCATCATCTTTGCAAGAGTTTCCTCTTTCTGCTGTTTGTATGCAGGGTTGTTGAAGAACTCCATGTCTACCCATGTATCTGTGTAGAGGATATCCATATCCTTTGCGTACTTCTTTGCCTCCTCCATGCTCATGGTAGGATCGAGTTCAACATAGTGGCCTGTAGCCTTTGCTGCCTCAAAGAAATCGTCGCCGCATACAGTGTTGTTTACAAGTGGGGTGAGTCCGTAGATGGTTCCCTTCTTCATCTTTGCGAAGAACTCAACAAGTGAGTTAAATACATTGTTCTTTGCACCGATGTACATAAGCTTTACATCAAGGCTTCCGAATTTCTCTATAATAGTGAGGGCATCTGCCAGGATCTGGCATGGATGATAAGAACTGTCACATCCGTTGATAAATGGAACAGTAACATTGTCTCCGAACAGTTCAACGGTCTCGTTCTTTACAAGACGTGCCATGATGATATCTACATTTCTGCATACATACTTAATCTCTGATACAGGCTCACCAAGTGTAAAGTTGGAATCCTTCCAGAGCTGGTTGTAATATGTACCGCCGAGCTCAGTGATACCTGTCGTAAATGAAAGAAATGTTCTTGTGGAAGTCTTCTCAAAAAGAGTGTAGAGTTTCTTGCCCTCAAGAGCGTGAGCGTACTTCTCAGGGTTCTTCTTCATATCAAGTGCCAGATTGAGAATATCCATCAGCTCATCAGCTGTGAAATTCTTGAAGTTAAGCATGTTTTTCATAACAAATGTCCTCTTTTCTTTATAATTATAAATTACTTGCAATACGGACAAGCATAATCTGTGGATCCTGGCAATATATTTAGGATACGGGTGTTGAGATATACCTGCCTGAAATTTCATTATATAGCACATGAATTCAAAAGTAAAACAGTTTACGAAATCACATAAACTTAAGAATGTAAATATTTGCGGATTTATGCCTGATCATAAAAAAATATAGAAAATAAAGTAAAAACAACTTAATTATTCGATTTTTATTGACAAAGATGTATATATATGGTTTTATTATTTTATAAAATTTTTATAAAAAATTTATAATTAAATCAAGGGAGGACATTTTATGATTAAGCAGAGAAACATTGCTTTGTGCATAGTATTTTCAATCATTACATTTGGAATATATGCGCTGTATTGGTTCGTTTGCCTTACAAATGATGCTAATCAGGAATCTGGACAGACAGATGCAACAAGCGGTGGGGTAGCATTGTTGCTTACTATCGTTACATGTAATATCTATGGATGGTTCTGGGCATACAAGATGGGCGAGAAGATTGATGCCATAAAGACAAAGAATGGTCAGCCAGCAGGAAACTCAAGCATACTTTTCCTTCTGCTCCAGTTATGTGGACTTGGAATCGTATCATATGCTATTATGCAGGATACCATCAATAAGAATGCGTAATGAATCAAATTGCATACAACTATATATTGAAAAATGTATAGATGCAGTTGCATACAGACAAAATGTATGAGAAAATAGTCCCGTAGACTGACTTGTGTCTGCGGGACTATTCTATTATTTTTATTGCAGTTATGTAGTGGTTATATAGGAGCAGTATAATTGCAGTCATACACAAGTCATACACAGGTTATACATATGTAATTAAGGATTTAAATTTAAGGAGGATTATCAATTATGATCAAACAGAGGAATATTGGAATATGTATTCTGCTTTCAATTGTGACATGCGGAATATATGGATTGTATTGGTTTGTTGTGCTGACAGACGATATCAATCAGGAGTCAGGAGAGACAGATGCAACAAGTGGAGGAATGTCACTTTTGCTCACTATCGTTACATGTAACATCTATGGATGGTTCTGGGCATATAAGATGGGTGAGAAAGTTGATATCATAAAAAATAAGAACGGTGTACCATCAAGCAACTCAGGCATATTATACGTTCTTCTTCAGGTGTTTGGACTTGGAATTATTGCATATGCGCTTATGCAGGACACTGCAAACAAATATGCAGAGGCTATACCTCAGATGAATACAGGATATGGTCAGCAGGGTTATAATCAGAACTCATACAATCAGAATGGATACGGTCAGCAGGGATATGATCAGAATGCATACAACCAGAACGCGTATGGTCAGCAGCAGGGATATGATCAGAATGCATACGGCCAGCAGCAGTATAACCAGAATGCGTATGGTCAGCAGGGATATGATCAGAACGCATACAACCAGAATGCGTATGGTCAGCAGCAGTATAATCAGAATGCATATGGCCAGCAGCAGTATAACCAGAATGCGTATGGTCAGCAGGGATATGATCAGAATGCGTACAATCAGAACGCGTATGGTCAGCAGCAGTATAATCAGAATACACATAGCCAGCAGCCTGGCATAGATCAGAGTACATTTGGTCAGCAGAGTGGACAGAATACACAGAATGACAATGATGGAACAGGCAGCGATCAGCAGTAACAGGAAATAATCTGTCTCTTATACACATCTCCGAGCCCACGAGACA
>ERZ1026981.267-NODE-267-length-11277-cov-8.201836_pt1 | contig 11277 bp, 4 predicted proteins | sample MGYA00519456_ERZ1026981 | MGnify/ENA primary metagenome ERZ1026981 (study PRJEB26926, sample SAMN06164408) | human gut metagenome | biome: ENVO:00009003; feature: ENVO:2100002; material: ENVO:00002003 | host: Homo sapiens | place: USA | collected 2012 ...
AGCGTCAGATGTGTATAAGAGACAGAATTATAAAAGAATAAAGATGGCGTGGTGTGAAATATGAAAACAGCAAAAAATGTATTAAAATCAATTGGCTATTTATTTGTTGGTATGCTAGTTGCACTATGTGTATATACCTTTGTCATGACAGATATTTTGAAAAAAGATTATGCTAATATTTTTGGCTACACTTATTTTGTAGTCGCAACTGGAAGCATGTCAGGTACTATTGAAGTAAACGATGTAGTCATTGTCAAGTTGCAAGATGATGTAAAAGTGAATGATATCATAACCTATAAAGGGGACGATAATGAATTCATTACCCATCGGGTAGTAAAAAAGATTGGCAATCAGATTATTACACAAGGTGATGTAAATAATACTGAAGATGACCCGATTACCAAAAGTGATGTAGTTGGAACTGTTAAATTAGTTATTTCTCCAAGTTTTGTTTTAAAACTAATTGCTGTATTATTAATTGTATTTATTCTCTTAGCTTTCTTAAACTTTGATAAAATATTTAAAAAATTCGTTGTGGGAGAAGAAAAAAGTACCAAAAAAGCAGTCAAGGGTACAGTGCCAGAAGAATTATTTTCAACAACTCCTCACAAAAAGGAAGAAAAATCAACAGGAAATACAGTAAATATTCCAATTAGTGAAGTCTTACAAATCCAAAAAGACCAAGAGCTAGCAGAAGTAGAAGATGAAGAAATAGAAGTATTAGAAGTAGAAGATGTTATTGATATTGATGACAATAGTATTGTTAGAAAAGAAAGAAACAGTGCGAAAGAACGTGAAAAAGAATTATTAGAACAAGTACTAAATCTTCTAAGAATTAAAAACGATACTTTAACAATTACCAAAATGAATAAAAAATGGTTAACAAAATATCAATATGTTTACAAATTAGCTCAGATTTTAACTGTAAATGATACAACAGAGTTAACGGAAACAATCATGCACCCAACATTTAAAGAAATATATGATTATGACTTAGAAAAAGCGGGACTTTATGAAAATTTAAGAAATAAAATATATGAAATGCCAATCTACGTATTCTTACGAATCTTAACCTTTGCAATACTTTACAATGATCCCACTTTCTTTGATGGAGTCTATAAGATTTTAAAATATAAAGTACAAATAGATTCTAAGAATCAGTTTAAAGAAATAAAGAAAAACGATAATTATGCCAAAAAACAAATTAAATCTTTAATAACGTTCATGCAAAAAATTTCCATAAAATTTGACAATAAAAAAGTTTTCGAATTAGAGCGCATTGAACGATATGTAAAATTAAAAAATTATGTAAATCATTAAAGGGAGGTAATTGCAGTGATAAGGTCAAATATAAAGTTAAAAGCAACTATAAAAATACTTTTGGCTTTACTAGTATTAGTATTTTGTTTTACAATTATTAATCTTTTCACTGCAACAACAACCTTAAGTAGTTTAGATGAAGTATGGGATGGAGTAGAAGTTGCTACTTCTTTTTCTGGTGGTAATGGAAGTAAAGAAAATCCTTATCAGATAAGAAATGGCCAAGAATTAGCTTACTTAAAAAAAGTAGTAGAAGAAAATCTTTTTCCTAATTTAAAAGACCAATACTTTGTTTTAGAAAGTGATATTGATCTTGGTGGACAAAATTGGCAAGGAATTTCTACCACAATGGAAAATCCCTTCTCTGGTCATTTAGATGGAAAAGGTTATACTATAAAAAACTTCAAAATTTCAACACCGACTATCATTAATGATATTGAGTATTATAGTTTTTTTAACATCGTAAAAGATGCTGAAATAAAAAATATTAACTTTAACAATGAAACGTTAGTAACGAATATATCAAATAATAGTCTGAAAGCTGCATTAATTGTTGGCACAGTCTTAAATAACACGAAGATAACTAATGTTGCTGTTAGTGATTCTAACATAGATTTATCTAAAACTTTACCAAACTATGATAATAAAATAGGTGGAATGTTTGCTGAAACTGAAGAAAATGTTCTAATAGAAAATGTATACAATCAAGCCGAAATAAAAGATATTAACTCCAATTCTTTTGGAAACATCTTTGGAACACTTAATGGTAAAGCTAATAATATGATAACGCAAGTTACATACACTAACTTTTTATCCGTGAATGTAAAAGAAGCGAGTACCATTTCTGACACAGCAACTTTAGAAAATAGTTATCAGCTAGTGACTAATAATAATGATTTATATGTATCTAATACGAAAGATTTAACACTGGATGATATTTTATATAAATTTAATAAAAATATTGATGATAGTTATCAATGGATAAAATCATCTCTTAGTCTAAAAATAGCAGTCAAAGAAACAAGCCTGCTTAAGAAACCAGAAACTAATACCCCACAGTATTTTAATTTTGGAAAAAGTGCATCCATCACATTACATGAAACAGGTATCACTGATACAACTGTCTATGTTAATGATTTAGAAAGTGACTATGATTATTATATAGGCTTAAATTATACTGAATCAAAAACAGGAACTATCCCTAGTGGAGAAAATCAGAAAATTTATACCGATAATAATCTTGTGAAATCATACATTAAATATAGTGGAGTAGATGCAAACGACAGTAATTTAGTAGGACATGTGAGTTTAACTGAACAACAAAGTGAATTTATTTATTATAAATATTATGTGGTAGAAAACGGTTATGTAACTATTGAATTAATAGATAATCCATTTGCTGATCATCCTAATGATAAAGGTTTCAATGGGTGGATAACAGATTATCCAAATGCCAAAATCATTTATGATTCTGATACTTATACTAGATATGTTCAAATTCCTGTAACTTATACAAACGGGATACCAGATACGATTAATATCACTTTTAATAGCAGTTGGCTAGACGGAAATATTGGTAACCTAACAAACTCTAGTGGCTGGAATCAAGCTTTTTCTGCATTAAAAGACATCGGCATGGAAGCAGTTTATGCTATTTCTAATCACTGGGAAGATATGAGTAACTACTACATTAAAGGTGAAACAGGCTGGTTTGGAAGACATCCTGATGGAGCATATGATGAAAGATTAAATGATATTAGTGGCGATCGCTGTTCTAGTTTTGGAGGATGTACATACTACATCAAATCAGGACCAGATTATGATTCATCACAAACATACTATAAATATAACGGTCAACGCTTAGAAGAATATACTCCTCATATGGTTGAAGGGGATAAAACGGAATTACTACCAGTCGGTAGTCTTGCTGCTGGGACTTATAAAAAGATTAATTTAAATCGAGGAATGAATATTACAGGTTATTATGATTATCAAGGAAATTATCAAACTGGAGGAACTTGTAATAGTACATCTTGTGAATATTATGAATTACAACAATACTATAACCCAGACGGCAGCATAAACCTAATCACAGAAGATAGTAGTTATTATTATTTAGTTACAAGAGATATGAACATGGTTGTATTACAAACTGATACAGAATCTACTTGGAATAGCGATAAACCATTCACTTTAACAGGCATTTATAACGATAAAGATTATTCTGATAATATGTACTACATTAACAGAAATGAAATTTCTGCCCAAGCTGATACTAGAGTGGAACATTTAACTATCTATTCAACCACTAGATACTCAACCAGTAATCCAACAAGTAGTGCCAGTTCTACTAACTATATTTATGGTAATTGGCATAATTTAAAACTGGGACGTGGTATAAAATCGAGAGGAAATAATTATGTAGTAGCAAGCTCTGTCATTGGAGGTAATAATAATTCTACTGGTAGTAGCGATAATATTACAAAATATAAATTGATAATTGAATCAGGCATTTACAATACTACTGGAATTGTTAATGGAGCAACAACAAGTAGTAGAAATGACTATATTAAAGCCCAATCAGTTTATGGAAATGACTATGATCGAGTAACCAAAAATAATTCTAATTTAGAAGTATACTTTAGTGCTGTTGGTAGTTGGGGAGGAAATATTCGTACCTCTTCAGAACCTGATGCTTTAGCCATTGATCTGACAGTCAAAAGTGGTGAATTTGGTACCTCCAAAGATGATGTTAGTACTGGTTTGTATGTCGGAGGACGTGCTTATGGAACACATTATGCCGCAAAACGAGCTATCATTGAAGGGGGCTGGATATATAATGTCAACGGTGGACCATTAACTGCAAGTAGTAGGAGTCAAAATAATGAAACCTATACTTATATGAAAGGCGGCGAAGCCGATTTCATCTTTGGTGGTGCCGGAACTTCTGAAACTTACGGTAATAGAATTATTGGTGTAACTGGAGGAACGGTAAACTATAGTGTTTTCGGTGGTAGTAATGGTTATGAAGGTAGAAATGGTGATGGAGTACTCTCTGGTGAAGGGTTCATCTATGTTGGAGGTCATGCTGTTATTGGAAAGCCAGATTATGTATCCAATGACGAGACTACCTGGGGAGCAGAAGCTGGATCTATCTTTGGTATCGGAAATGGTAAAAGTAATTACACAAGTATTGGTTCAGCTTCTGGTTCTACTGTAATTGTTGATGGTAATGCTACAGTAAATCGTAATGTTTATGGTGGTGGAAATTATGGATATGTTGGTACCAGTAGAACAACACAATCTGATATCAAGATATTAGGTGGAACAATCAAAGGATCTGTCTACGGTGGTGGAAATAACAATGGTTCAGGAACTTCAAATATAGATGCTACCATTAATATCAATATGACTGGTGGAACAGTCGAAGGTTCCATCTACGGTGGTTCCCGCCAAGAAGGAATTGTTTATGGAAGCACCAATGTCAATGTTCAAAATGGAACAATCAATACTGATGTTTATGGTGGTGGCGAAGGTGGTTACCAAAGTAGTTCTAATAGCGGAACCTTTGTAAGAGATGACGTAAATGTAACAATTGGTACCAAAGAGATAGGACCAACCATCACTGGTTCTGTCTATGGTGGAAGTGCTTATGGAACTGTAAACGGAACTAGCAATACTGGAAATGCTAACAATAAAACTACAGAAGTAACTGTAAATCAAGGAATTGTTAAAAATGCCGTTTATGGTGGTGGAAAAGGAAGTAGTGCCTATACTCCAAAAGTTTACGGAAATGTTACGACAAATATAAATGGTGGAAATATAGCCAATGTCTTCGGCGGAAATAATCTATCAGGTAGCCCGAGTGGTACAGATATTGTTTACTTAAACTCTGGAACCATTGGGAATGCCTTTGGTGGCGGAAATCAAACAGGGCAAACTAGAACCAATATATTACTACAAGGTGCTAATGTAAATAAATTATATGGTGGTTCAAATGAAAAAGGAACAGTCGAAACCGCAACCGTTACAGTAACTAATGGAACCGCTATCAATGTCTATGGTGGTAATAATATTGGTGGAAAAACGGAGACTACTAATCTTTCTATTACCGGCGGAACGATAACTGGCGATGTTTACGGTGGTGGAAGTAAAGCAGATACAACAGATACTAATATAACTTTAGGCAATGCAACTATTAATAATGTTTATGGTGGAGGTGAAGAAGCTAGTGCCACTACAACCAAAGCGAGTATTTCTAATACGAAAATTACCAACTATTTTGGTGGCTCTAATATAAGTGGAACTGTAAATACCACAACTACAACCATAAATTCGGGAACAATTACTAATTTTTACGGTGGAAATAACCAAGGAGGAACAACGTCTACTACCACCATGACTATAAATAATGGAACCATTGGTAGCATTTACGGTGGAGGAAATAAAGCTAGTTCAACATTCTCTAACATTACAGTAAATAATGGTCAAATTACTAATATCTTTGGTGGTGGAAATGAAGCAGGACTAAATACATCAAATCTAAACATTAATAATGGAACTATCGGTAATATCTATGGAGGTTCCAATCAATCTGGAAATATTACCACATCAAATTTAGAGATTGGTAAAAGTGAATCCAACACTCTAACAATTGATAATATTTTTGGTGGGAATAATATGGGTGGTATTACTTCTCATACAAATGTAGATATTGGTAGTGGAACCATTGGTACTATTTATGGAGGTGGAAATGAAGCCGAAGTAAATGAATCATTAGTAAATATCACTAACTCAACAGTAACTAATATTTTTGGTGGAGGAAATAAAGCTAAAATAAGTGGTAATACTAAAGTAACAGTAGCAAATACAACTGTAAATACCAATATTTATGGAGGTGGAAATGAAGGCGAAGTAGCTGGAAATACAGATGTTTTATTAACATCAACAAACGTTCTAGGAAGTGCCTATGCAGGTGGGAATGGAGCAACTGCCATCGTTCATAAAAATACAACAATTACTGTAGAAGGAAAAACAGTGATAGGTACAGAAGAGTCTAAAGCTCCTCACAGTGGATGTTTATTTGGAAGTGGAAATGCTGCTGCAACGGGAACAGAATCGGCTAACAACTCTTACGCTACGGTAAATCTAGCTGGTGCTAAGATTTATGGTAATGTTTATGGAGGAGCCAATACCTCGGTTGTATTTGGAAAAACAGATACTAACATAGGTACCAATGCCATCGATAAAAAAGGTCTCCAAGAAGAATCTATCACGATTGGTGGAACTGTCTTTGGTGGAGGAGAAGCCAATGCTGAAGGAGACGAAAATTATGATTATTCCTTCATTTCTGTAACAGGAGCAATAGATATTGATATAGATGGTAAAAATTATTTAAATAATGGTCATGCCTTTGAAATATCAGGATCTATCTTTGGTTCAGGAAATGCCTCATCTTCCAGTGGAACAAGTAATATTTACATTGGAAACTTGGGAACTAGAAAAAATCCAAGTAAAAATATTTCTATTCAAAGAGCTAATAATGTAGTTTTAGATAACACGACGATGGAATTAAAAGGAACAACGGATAGAACAAATGAATATTCAGATATTAAATATTCATTAAATCGTATTGACGAATTAAATATCAAAAACAATACAATGCTATTACTCCAAAAAAATGCTAATTTATTAAAAAGTCTAAAAAGTACAGTAGATATAAATGGTAAAGAAGAAAAAGCAGCTGTAATTATTGATGATGATACAAAAACAGTAACTAAAAATGTGGATAATAGATTATATATGCTAGCAAATCAAAATTTAAATGTTACAACGAATGAATCAGCAACCGCTTATGGAGAAATAACCGGTATGACTTTCTTTGGAATGTATAATAGTTTCTCTAATGGTTCTTTCCAATATGGATTATATGAAGATTCTGTAAATTATGGAGATCCAGGAGATGCTGGTGATATTATCATCGGAGGATCTTATGTTTTGGGGCTACATAGTCTAAATCATGATATTACAGTTGATGGATTCTATAGTAATTTTATAGATGATGCTTACACTGAAATATCAACATCATATATCGAACCAACACCACCAGATTCTAACTACTATATGTGGTCAATAGGTCTAAATGCTATAAACTATTCTTTTGCTATGACCGCATCAAAATATTCATCTCTTGGTACGTATGAACTATCAATGAGAGAGTTTTCTAGTGGAGATACTATCTTTGATGTTATTGGCTTTAACTCAGAAGGGTTAACATCTGGAGTTGAATTAATTGACTCTAACGAAGTTCCAAAAGTAGGAGATACAGAAGAAGATGCCAATAGTGTCTTGGGACTTTCTATGAAAACAGAAACTAGTGAGTGGACATCTTATGGAACCACAAAACTATTAAGTGATAAAAATGGTAGCTATACAGGAGATACGACTTATAAAACTGACAGTCAAGCTCTAGCTCCGTCTTTAATGTTTTATCTATATCACGCAAAAAACATTACATTAAATCAGGAACTAGGTACGGTCGTAGTAACACTGCAAGCAAAAACACCAATTAATGAAATTGAATATGATGTTCAACTAATCACGATAACCATTGATTTAATAGCTAAAAACTATGATGATGGTAATTCATATGATGCTAGTATTACTTATGATAAGAAATATGAAATGCCAGCAGCAACAACTGTCAATATCACCGACCAAAGTCAATTTACCGCTTATTATGATTTATTTGCTGAAAGTGATACCTTTGAAGATTTTTATGGTCGAAATAATTCTAATTATCATGCTTTAGTAACCGATTACGCTCTACCAGTAGGAACACAAATTACAATGTTAGACTATGGAGCCCAAACCGGAATACCAGAATATTATTATTATACGATTACTGAGAAAGACTATAACGATGCCTTAAAACAACTAGAACAAGAGAATGAAGTAACTTATAAGCTAAATAACTTTATAAAAATGGGTAGTACAAGTTCTGATAATACCTACGATGATAAAGTTGCTAATAAAACATATTATGATGAAGAAAAGAAGCGAACGATAGAAGAATTTATCTTTATTTTCGACTTTAAAGAAACAACAACAACTGGTGACCACTTAAATAAATACATGCGCTTTGAGCTTCGTAATGAAGAGGATAGATCACTAGTTACCGTTCTAGGAATCAGACAAAATTTGATGTATTATAATTTGTATGAAAGTAGTAACATCGTTTTAAATCAAAACGTAACACTTGATAGTAACTATATCTATTCTGGTACTAAGAGAAACATAGAATATGAAACATCCGTAACTTATGATCAGACTGCGAATCGTGAATCTATTATTAATACTAACTATGAATCCACGAATATGGGTTTAAACATAACTTTATACGACCAAACAGGAAACAAGGTCAGCTCCAGTTTATTAACAGGTACATCCGTTCATATGGACAATAAAGATTATTTTGCTGATAGTGAAGGAGTATTTAGAGTTAAACTGGCCGGTAAGGTTTCCAATTTAAAGAAAAATTTGTATTTTTTAACAGATAGTAATTTACCGCCAGGAAATTATAAAATGGTATTTACTTTATTTGCATCTTCTGATGGACTTCATAATTCAGATGATTTAGGTTATACCGAAAAAGAAGTGAACGTAACAGTCGTACCAGCCGATAATGCTATTAATGCAACAACTGAAGATGAAATGAAAATTATTAATGGAGATACTCTAATGAATGAAAAAGAAACTAATAGCAGTATATTTAAAATTACAGCTTTAGAAACTTTAACAAAACCCAATATTCGTATTTCATTATACAAAAGAAATATTGATAACAAAGACAGTCTTAGTTATATAGAAATACCTCTAGAAAAAATCTTCTCAAATAATTTAAAAACACCAGAAAGCATAGGCTTAAAAGCAGGCAGTGAGTACGAAATGATGATTAGTGAAACAGTCTTAGAAAAAACAACTATTGAGCTAAACTATAATGAAGCCCTTTTAAGTGGAACTTATAAAGTGAAATTTAAACTATACGATAATAATCAACTAATTGATGATGATCATGAATATCTTATAGTAAAAAAACCAATTTCTTATTAAAAATGAAGAGCATAATTGCTCTTTTTTTGATTGAAAAATAAAAAAAACTATGGTACTCTAATATAAAGTAGAAGATAGAAGTAGGTGTACATATGAAAAGATTTTTAAGAGGTTTATGGGGACTAGTACAAATAATTATAATAGTTTATGTAATTTGTATTACAGCATGTCTACTATGTAAAAATAAATACGGGTTTACCCAAATTGGTGATATGACCTTAATCACAATTAATAAAGAATTACAAACATATTTACCAGAAACTAAAAAAGGTGATTTATTATTAGTGAAGGAAACTAATCTAGATATGAAAGTAGGAGATAAAATATACTATTACTCAACAGCCAATAATGAGTATGTTATTAAAACTGCCCACATTAAAGAAATAGTTACATCAGATGGAAATGTTTCTTTATATAAATTAGATGATCTTAAAGGATCTACTATTGCGACGAACAGGGTTCTTGGTAAATATTCAACAGTTTATGAAAATATTGGTAGCATATTAGATATACTAGAGTCTAAAATTGGCTTTTTGCTACTAGTAATTTTACCAATTTTATTAATATTTATGTATCAAGTATATGCCTTAATTATAGTAATTAAATATGGTGATGAAGACATTGTGGAAGAAGAAAAAAAACAACATAAAAAGTCAACTAACAAAAAAAGAGAACAAGAAATAGAATTATTATAAAGATTAAGCAATTAATCTTTTTCTTTTTGTGGGTAAAGTTAAATGTGTTATAATACTATTAGAAGGGTAAGAGATGTATATGAATAAAGGAAAAATAATTGGTTTAAGCATAATTCTTTTGGTTTGTTTTTTATATTTAGAGTCCAATAGTACTTACACCTCTTATGAATCAGAAGTAGGTAGTGAAGTGAAAAGTGAAATTGCTGATTGGAATATAAAAATCAATGATACTCTCATCAATGAAGCAAATGAAGAAGGAATCGATATTGATACAATAGAATGGGAAACGGATCACACAAGAGAAGGAGCAGCATCACCTGGTACCTCCGGAGTAATAATCATCACAATTGATCCAACGACAACCAATGTATCGTTTGATTATGAACTAGAAATTATTGACAAAACAGTAGACGAAAGTAAGATTTTAACAGTTACGAAAGTGGAAAGTAGTTTGCATCCATTAACAAAAGATGCTAATAAATATAAAGGAACCATGCTACTAAGTGACATTGAAAATGAAAAAAAAAATATCATAAAAATATTTGCTAAATGGGAAGATAATGGTCAAGATACCGTGGTTGATCCTGGAGAAGAGCCCACAAAAGATGATTTTATTGAAATAAATTTTAGTGCATTGCAAAAAAAATAAGGAGGGAAAGCATGACTACAAAAGATTGGAAATTAAAAAAAATAAAGATTTCCTATTTTGAAGAAAAAAAGCGGTTTCTAATTGTTGTATTAGTAATGTTTTTGACTCTTTTTGTATCTTTAAAACTATTTCAATTAGCCTATGCAGCTTATCAATCAAGTGCTAAATTAAATGCTAATATTGATAAAGCATTGTATATTTTAAAAGAAGATGGCTTAAAATTTAATATTGATTTAAATAAAATAGAACCTTCATCAAAACCATACATATATAAGTTTAGTATATCTAACTTCGATGGTAATAAACATAGTGATGTTGATATTGAATATCAGTTAGGAATAAGCACTACTACTAATTTACCATTAGTCTATGAATTATACAGAAATGAAAACTATGACAATCCTAATGCTACTAATTTGTTAGAGGAAATGAAATCTGTTCAGGACAAAGATGGAGCTTGGTATAATACCTATACCTGTCTCTTATACACATCTCCGAGCC
>ERZ1026981.268-NODE-268-length-11247-cov-8.998302_pt1 | contig 11247 bp, 13 predicted proteins | sample MGYA00519456_ERZ1026981 | MGnify/ENA primary metagenome ERZ1026981 (study PRJEB26926, sample SAMN06164408) | human gut metagenome | biome: ENVO:00009003; feature: ENVO:2100002; material: ENVO:00002003 | host: Homo sapiens | place: USA | collected 2012 ...
TGCGATCGTCGGCAGCGTCAGATGTGTATAAGAGACAGAAATATACCATTGTTGTTTTAGTATTATTAGCAATATTAGCAACCTTTGGAGTAAATGTGAAATCTATCGTTGCTGGACTTGGAATTACAACAGCGATATTAGGACTAGCTTTTCAAGATTTAGCCAAAGACTTAATCGCTGGAATTTCTATAATAACTGAAAATCAATTTGAAGTTGGAGATACTATTGAATATGATGGATTTATGGGAGAAGTTATTTTTCTTGGCTTAAAAACAACTAGAATTAGAGACTATAAAGGCGCAATTAAAATAATTGCTAACCATAAACTGGATACAGTAATTAACTACAGTCTTCATGATTCTCTAGCTATTATCGATTTAGGAATTTCTATTGATCAAGATACAGAAAAAGTTTCAAAATGCTTAGAAGAAATTAAGCAAGAATTAGATGGAAAAGTTCCAAATGCAACAGGTGAAATTCAAATTTGGGGATTAGATAGTTTTGATGATTCAAAAATGAAATATAGAATTGCAGTTGAAGTAAAACCTATGCAGCAATGGGGAACAGAACGCTTTTTAAGAAGTGAATTTAAAAAAGGGTTAGATAAAAGAAAAATTAAAGTAACATATCCCCAGATAGAGGTGCATAATGGAAAATAATAATTATCAAGTCGGAACCAAAGTTGTAATGAAAAAACAACATCCTTGTGGAACCAACGAATGGGAAATAACAAGAGTTGGAGCCGACATAAAAATAAAATGTATTAACTGCGGAAGAACTGTATTAATTCCAAGAATCGAATTTAATAAAAAATTAAAAAAGATTATTTCCCAGGAAGGATAAATATATGAAAGAAAAAAGAAAATTAAAACTCAAAAAATTTTATTTTCATCCAATTACAGTTTTCTTATTTCTAATATTACTAACAATGGTTCTAAGTGGTATTTTATCAGCATTACAAATGCAAGCCACGTACAATACTATTAATCCAAACACCAATGAATTAGAACCAACTTTAGTAGCAGTAGAAAACTTATTGAGCTTTGACGGTATGAAAGCATTTATAGGAAATGCTACCACTAACTTTATTAGTTTTGCTCCATTAGGAACTTTATTACTAGCCTTGATTGGAATTACGATTGCCGAAGCTACAGGATTAATTGAGACATTGACCAAAAGACATATATCTAAGATACCAAAAGAAATATTTACTTTTATAATTCTTTTTATAGCAACTATTTCTTCATTAATTAATGAAGTAGGTTATGCTATTTTAATACCTTTGATAGCTCTGATTTATTTTATAAATGGTCGAAATCCTATTTTAGGAATAATAACGGCATTTTGTGGAGTTGCTTTTGGTTATGGAGTAACTATATTTGTAGGAACCATGGAAGTTGCTTTAATGAATTATACGCAAACAGCAGCGTGGCTAGTTGATGATGGTATGCATATTGCTTTAACATCTAACTTATTCTTTATTATCGCCACATCTATCTTAATTTCAATAATAGGAACGTTTATAATTGAAAAAATAATTGCTCCTAAAATTGGCAAATATAAAAAAGAAGAAGAATTTGCCAAAACAGAACAATATAGAGTTATTAACTTAGAAGAAGAAGAGCAAAAGAAAATTGAAAAAGATAAAAATGAAAAACGTGGTTTAAGGTTTGCTTTAATTACTACTATAATTGTGATAATATTATTCATTTATGCTTTAATACCAGGTTTACCATATTCTGGTATGCTATTAGATATGACAGAAAAAACATACTTAAATCAAGTATTTGGAGAAACGTCATATTTCCAATCAGGTTTTACCTATTTAGTAACCTTATTGTTAGTTTTAGCAGGTTTAGCCTATGGTATAGGTGCTAGAACAATAAAAAACGATAAAGAACTAATTGAAGAAATCGGTAAAAAATTCAGTAAGATTGGATATATATTTGTTTTGATGTTTGTAGTTTCACAATTTATTGCAGTATTCAAAGAAACAAATATCGGAGTTATTATTACAGCTTGGTTAGCTAATTTATTAGAACACCTAGAATTTAGTGGAATACCATTAATTGTAGTGACCTTGTTAATTATTGCATTCTCAAATATATTTTTAACAAGTCCAACCACTAAATGGATGATTTTTTCTCCAATTGTTGTTCCGATGTTTATGCAAGCAAATATTTCCCCACAATTTGCTCAAATAGTTATGAGAATTGGAAATTCTATGACTAACGGATTTACTCCAATTTTGGCATCATTTGTTATTTTTCTAGGTTATTTAAATATCTATAATTTAAATAAAGCTAAACCAATAACTATTAGAAAGTCTTTGAAAATGATAACCCCATACTTTTTGTTAATAGCCATAGCTTGGATATTAATAGTAGTGGGTTGGTATATCACAGGACTTCCAATTGGACCTGGAGTTTTTCCAACATTATAAAACACCCATGGTGTTTTTTTGCTTTGTTGCTAATTAAAAAGACTCATGATATAATAAATCAGAAAGAAAAGAGGTATAAATATGAGTTTAACAGCTGGAATTGTAGGACTACCAAATGTAGGAAAATCAACATTATTTAATGCAATAACAAATCAAAAGATATTAGCAGAAAACTATCCGTTCGCTACTATTGAACCAAATGTAGGAGTTGTTACTGTACCAGATGAGAGAATGGATAAATTAAAAGAAATGTACGAACCTAATAAGTTTATCCCAACAGCTTATGAATTTACAGATATTGCAGGTCTTGTTAAAGGAGCATCTCAAGGAGAAGGTCTTGGAAACAAATTTTTATCACACATACGAGAAGTAGATGCAATTGTAGAGGTAGTGCGTTGTTTTGATGATGGTAAAATTATTCATGTTGATGGTAATATCAATCCAATAAGAGATATCGAAACAATCAACTTAGAATTAGCTATCGCTGATTTAGATGTTATTAATAATCGTTTAGAAAGAGTATCAAAGAAAGCTCGTACAACCAAAAATAAGGATGATATAATAGAAGTAGAAGCTTTAGAAAAAGCCAAACAAGCTTTAGAAGAAAATAAGGCATTAAGACAAGTAGAATTTACTGAAGATGAGAAAAAGTTATTAAAGTCATACAGTTTTTTAACCCTAAAACCAATAATTTATCTTGCTAATATCAAAGAAAGTGAGTTAGGAAATCCTGATAATGAATATGTAAGACAAGTAAAAGAATATGCTACGAAAGAAAATTCTGAAGTAGTAAGTTTATGTGCTAAAGTAGAAGAAGATTTAAGTGAAATGACTAAAGAAGAAAAACAAGAAATGTTAGAAGCTTTAGGTCTAGAAGGTTCAGGGTTAGACAAATTAATCCAAGCAACCTATGATATTTTAGGTTTAGCAACTTATTTTACTGTAGGAAAAGATGAAGTTAGAGCATGGACTTTTAGAAAAGGAATGAATGCTAAGGAATGTGCTGGAATTATCCATACTGATTTTGAAAGAGGATTTATTAGAGCAGAAGTAATCTCATATGAAGATTTAATAGAATATGGTAGTGAATTAAAAGTAAAAGAAGCAGGACGTGCTAGACTAGAAGGAAAAGATTACTTAATGCAAGATGGAGATATCTGCCACTTTAGATTTAATGTATAAGAATAGTAAAAGAGATAATCAAATAGGTATATAATAAGTTAACAATCTATAAATAGAAAGTGGGAACATGAATAAATGAAAGAGTATCAATTAAAGATATTTGAAACCAATAAAAATGATGGTATAATGAGTTCCAATAAAAAATTTTATCCAACAGAGTATAGTGAAGAAGACATTCAAAAAGCCTTTTTTATGGTAAGAAGTGCACTTGGCAAAAAGTATCATTTCGATGGCTTAAAGATTTTACAACCAAAACAAAAAGATGTTGAATTTATAGAAGAATATCCAAATGGTAAATATGTAAAAATAACGGAAAAAAATCTCCAAAAAGAAGATTTTTGGCAAGAATCTATTCCAGCCGATATTTTAATGATTGATACTAATAACCCTAATATTGTGATAGGTCATCGTCATGCTGATTGCCCAATTGTGATTGCTGAAGATAGAAAACATCAACTAGCAGCTGTTGCTCATTGTGGAGCTTTACAAATAAACAGAGAAGTTCCTAAATATCTTATTGAAGCTTTAAAAAACGAAGGAAGTAATGTTCAAAATATATACGTTTATATTGGAAGTTGTATAAAAAAAGACTCATACAAATATGATTGTTACCCTAAATGGGCAACAAGAGAAGATATATGGAAAAATAATATTGAAAAACATCAAGAATTTTATTATATCGATTTAATAGGAGCTATAAAAGAACAATTAGCTAAAGAAGAAGTTAATATGCAAAATATCCATATGAGTCCCTACGATACGTATAAATCTGATGAGTTTTATTCACATGCTGCATCCATGAAGGAAATTAATGCCAAAAAAGGTCAAAATTTTGTCGGTTGCTTTTATCAAGAAAAAGAGTAGACAATATTAGAATTGTTTGTTATAATACTAACGAGTATTTTAAATACTCCTTGCTACAATATGTAGCCATAAGTCCAAAAGGAGGTGTATTAAATGAGAAATTATGAAATTATGTTCATCGTAAGACCTGACATGGAAGAAGCTGAAGTTCAAAAAACAGCTGAGACATTAAAAAAGGTATTAACTGATCGTAACTCAAAAATGCTAGAAGAAAAGGCAATGGGTCCTAGAGAATTAGCTTATGAAATTAAAAAGTTTAAGACAGGATATTATTACTTATTCGTAGTAGAAGCAACTCCAGAAGCAGTTGCTGAGTTTGACCGTGTTGTTAGAATCAACGAAAACTTACTTCGTCACTTAATCGTGAAAAAAGAAGACTAAAAGAAGAGGTAAAATATGAATAAAGTATTTTTAATAGGAAGATTAACTAGAGACCCAGAATTAAGATATACGGGAAGTAATACAGCTGTTGCAACATTCTCTTTGGCTGTAAATAGAAATTTTACCAATCAATCTGGTGAAAGAGAAGCTGATTTTATTAATATTGTTGTTTGGCGAAAACAAGCCGAAAATGTAAAAAACTATCTATCTCAAGGTAGTCAAGTAGCAATCGATGGTCGTATTCAAACAAGAAGTTATGATGATCAAAATGGTCAAAAACGTTATGTAACAGAAGTAGTAGCTGATAATGTAGAATTCTTAAGTTCAAAAGGGTCATCTAATAATGCTAGTGGAAGCATGTCTCACCCATCAAATGAGGCAGCCCCTACACCTTATGACTTTGGTCCAAGTACTGAACCAAAGGGAACAGATGTAGATAGCAATCCTTTCGCAGATTTCGGTTCTAGTATCGAAATAAGCGATGACGAATTACCATTCTAAAAAAGGAGGAATTAAAATGGCAGAATTTGGACGCAGAAAGAAAAAAGTATGTATGATGTGTACTGGTGCCACAGTTGATTACAAAAATCCTGAAACATTAAAGAGATACGTAAATGAAAAAGGTAAGATTGTTTCAAGAAGAGTAACTGGTAACTGTGCGCGTCATCAAAGATATATATCAACACAAATTAAAAGAGCTAGAGCAATTGCTTTAATGCCTTATACAAGATAAAACTAGAGCCATCAAGGCTCTTTTTTCATTTTACAAACGATAGAAAGTAGTATATAATAAGTAAGAGGAATGCAGGAGGCAAACATGAGAATCATTGAAGAACGCAGACAATTAAATAAACGTATCAAAAAAGCCAAAGTAATCTTCTTAATGGCTCATAAAGACTTAGATTTAGATGCTTTAGGTAGTTGTGTTGGATTGAGTCTATTATTAAAAAATCGTAAGAAAGATTGTTATATTATTATAGATGATAAACAACATGAATTAGGTGTAGAAAAAATTTTAAGAGAATTAGAAGGTTGTATACCAATCATAAAAGGAGAAGATATTGACAAATATATTTATCCTAATAATAAGAAGAACTTATTAATTGTTCTAGACACTAATAAAACAGAATTAGTACAAAATCAAAATGTTTTAAAGAAAATAGAGGAAAAAATAGTTATTGATCATCATGATTTAGGTAAAACGACAATAAAAAATGCACTTATAATAGATGATAATGAAGTATCAAGTACTTGTGAAATGATTACTGAATTAACAGAATTTTATGATGTGGAACTAGATCCATATTACGCAACAGTTCTTCTATCAGGAATTGTTTTAGATACGAATAACTTTACCTTAAAAACTAGTGCTGAAACATATTATGCAGCATACTACTTAGCAAATCTAGGAGCAAGTGCTAAAAAGGTTCAATATTTATTAAAACAGGATGTAGATGAATATACAGAGCGTCAAAAACTATTGACAGGAATTGAAACAATAAGCAAAAAAATAGCTTTTACTAAAGCTAGTCCATATACTATTTATAGGCGTGAAGACTTAGCCAAAGTAGCCGACACACTATTATTTTTTAATAACATTGAGGCATCATTTGTAATTGGAAAAATAGGTAAAGATACAGTTGGTATAAGTGCCAGGAGTTTAGGGAACTTTAATATTACTAAAATATTAGAAAAATTGGGTGGTGGCGGTGACAACTATAACGGCGCTGCACGCATTGAAAAAACTACAATTGGTAAAGTAGAGCAAGAATTAAAAAAAGCAATTGCTAAAGAAGAGGGTGAATAAAGTGGAAGTAATTTTTATTAAGGATTTAAAAGGACAAGGAAAAAAAGGAGATATAAAAAAAGTAAAAGATGGTTATGGTGAAAATTTCTTAATAAAAAATGGTTATGCCATCATAAAAAACAAAGAAAATCTAGCTAGACTGGAAAAAGAAAAAGAAAATAAGAGAAAAGAAGATGCTAATAATAAAAAACAAGCAGAAGATTTAAAAAAAGAATTAGACAAGCTTGTTTTAGAATTCAAAGTAAAAACTGGAGAAGGTGACAAAGTCTTTGGAAGCGTCAGTTTGAAGCAAGTAAAAGATGCTCTTCAAAAAGAAGGATATAAAATAGATAAAAGTCAAATAGAACTAACATCAGCCATGGCTAGTTTAGGATTTCATCATGTAAATATAAATCTATATCCAGGAGTTATCGCAACTATCAAAGCACACATTGTAAAATAGGGGTGGAAAGATGCCAATTAAATCATTACCAAATAACGTAGAAGCAGAAGAATCTGTATTAGGGGCCTGTTTTCTTTCTAAATATGCCTTACAAAAAGCCTGTGAAAGTTTAACACCAGACTCTTTTTATGATGAAAAAAATGGCAAGATTTTTTCTGCTATGAGTGCTCTAGTTGAAGAAAAAACACCTATTGATATTACTACTGTAACAGGATATTTAAAAAAAAATAATCAACTAACTGAAGTAGGTGGGGTAGAATATTTAACCGAAGTGTTAAACTTTGTTCCAACGGCTACTAACATTGATTATTATATAAAAAATGTTGAAGATGCATCAATCCTAAGAAATTTAATTGAAACAGCAACAGAAATAGCATCAGAAGGATATAGAACAGATGAAACCGTCAATGAAATTTTAGATAATTCGGAAAAAAAAATCTTAAACATAGTAAAAAATAGAAAAGCTAGTGAATTTAGAAGTATTAAAGAAATTTTGCAGAAAACTCAAGCAGATCTAGAACGTTTATCAGAACACAAAGGAGAAGTAACGGGTTTAGCTACTGGTTGGTATGATGTAGACAAATTAACAACCGGTCTTCATCCAAATGAATTAATTATTATAGCAGCGCGTCCTGCTATGGGTAAAACAGCATTTGCTTTAAATTTAGCCACTCATGCTGCAATGACCCAAGATAAAGCAGTAGCCTTATTTAACTTAGAAATGAGTGCTGAGCAATTAGCGATGCGTATTATTTCTTCATTAGGACAACTGGAAGGATTTAAGTTAAGAACCGGTAATTTGATGAACAACGATTGGAAACGTATTAATGAAGCTGTTTCTCAATTGTCAAATACTAATTTAGTAATGGATGACACTCCTGGTATAACCATCGGTGAAATTAGAGCTAAATGTCGAAGACTCGCTAGCAGTGAAAAAGGTCTAGGCCTAGTAGTAATCGATTACCTTCAATTGATATCAGGTGGTAAAAATTATGGTGCAAATCGTCAACAAGAAGTTTCAGATATTTCTAGAAGTCTAAAAACTTTGGCAATGGAGTTACAGGTCCCTGTGATAGCATTATCTCAGTTATCTAGAAGTGTTGAAGCTAGAGAAGATAAAAGACCTATTATGAGTGACTTACGTGAGTCTGGTTCAATAGAACAAGATGCAGATATAGTTTCGTTCTTATACAGAGATGATTATTACAAAAAAGAAGCTAGAAATGAAGATAATACTAGTATTGTAGAATTAATTATTGGAAAACACCGTAATGGTCCGACCGCAACAGTAGAATTATTATTCAAAAAAGACACATCGACATTTTTAAATTTAAGTAAAGGAAATAGAGGTGAGGCAGAATAATATGAAAAAAAAGTTATTTAAGATATTATTAGTCATTATCTTAGGAGTTACTTTCCCGTTTATCACAGGAGCAACAACCAAAACACCTAAAACATTATATAGGGTATATTTAAAAGGTAAATCAATAGGCTTAATAAAATCAAAAAATGAATTAGAAAACTATATTGATAAAAAGCAAAACCAAATTAAGGAAAAATATGATGTAGATAAAGTTTATGTACCAGACGACTTAGATATTGTAAAAGAAGTAACATTCGATAATAATGTCACAAGTGTAGAAAAAATCTATAAAAAAATTGAAAACATCTCTCCATTTACTATTAGAGGATATGCAATTACCATTGGTGGTATAGATACTCAAGCTGCAGATGGGACAAAGATTAAAGGTAAAAAACAAACAATTTATGTCTTAGATAAAAGTATCTTTGAAGATGCCGTTGATAATATAGTTCATTCTTTTATCCCGGAAGAAGATTATAATAACTTTGCCAATGACACGCAAGAAAAAATCGAAGATGTTGGAAAAATAATTGAGAGAATCTATATAGAAAATAAAATAACTATTAAAAAAGAAAATGTTTCAGTAGATAAGACAATATATCAAGATGCTAACACATTAAGTAGATATTTAATGTTTGGAACAACAGGTAGTCAACAAAAGTATACAGTACAAGATGGAGATACAATTGAAAATATTGCTTTCAATAATAAAATATCTACAGAAGAATTTTTAATTGCTAATCCAAACTTTAGTAGTGCTAATAGCCTATTATATCCTGGGCAAGAAGTAACATTAGGTATTTTAAAACCTCAATTTAGAGTAGTAGAAGAAGATCATGTGGTTTTTGATGAAGAGACAAACTATCAAACAGAAACCGAATATGATAATAGCAAAGAAGTGGGTTATAGTGAAGTAAAACAAGCCGGAGTAAAAGGAGTAACAAGAATTACTCAAAAAGTAAAAAAAGTAAATGGTGAAACGATTTCCGTTAGTAAAGTAGGAAATGGTGAGGTCTTAAAAGAACCAATTAATGAAATTGTTGTTAAAGGTGGAAAAAAATCCAACTATTATGGTGGAGGCTATGGGTCAGTCGTACCAACTAGAGGAGAATGGGGTTGGCCAGCCACATGCTCATCAATTTCTAGTCCATTTGGATATCGTTGGGGAGTATTACATGATGCAGTCGATATTGCAGGATGTGGATATGGTTCTAATATATTCGCTGCACAATCTGGTAAAGTAGTGCAGTCAAGTTACAAGTACGATAATGGAGAATATATTACCATTGACCATGGCAATGGTTACTATACTTTATATGCTCATATGGTGTCTGGATCTAGAAGAGTAAAAGTTGGTGACTATGTAGTAAAAGGACAAGTAATAGGAAGCATGGGAAAAACAGGAGCCGCAACAGGGGTGCATTTACATTTTGCCTTCTGGAAAGGTTATCCATATCGCGGAGGAAGACCTGTAAATCCTATGATGTTTTACTAACATGAAAGTAAAAACAATTGCCAGTGGTTCAAAAGGAAATTGCACAATAGTATTATGTGAGAATACAAATATAATAATAGACATGGGAATTTCCTATTTAACTCTAAAACGGAGTTTAGAAGAAAATTCCCTTTCTTTTGAGCAATTTCAAGGAATCTTAATTACTCATAGTCACAAAGATCATATTAATGGATTAAAATCATTAATTAAAAATACTCATATCCAAGTTTATATACCTGAAAAAATGTATGAAGAATTAGAAGATATAGTGCCAAGCTATCGCTGTGAATTTATTCAAGATACTTTTTCAATCCAAGATTTAGATATTGAATTAATACATACTTCACACGACACTCCCTGTTCAGTAGGATTTATTATGACCTATAACCACAAAAGCTTAGTTTATGTCACAGATACAGGTTATATTAATCGTAAATATTTAGCTAAAATGACCGAAAAAGATATCTATATAATTGAATCAAATCATGATGAAATTATGTTAATGGATGGACCATATCCCAGATTTTTAAAGGAAAGAGTTATTAGTGATAAAGGACATCTATCCAATAAAACAACAGCTAAATATTTAAAAAAAATAATAGGAACTAATACCAAGTATATAGTATTAGCCCACTTAAGTGAAAAGAATAATACTGAAAAGTTAGCTTTAGAGGCAATAACAGAAGAAATAGGTGACAAAAACATTAATATCTTGATTGCTAGACAACAAGAAGAAGGTCCAATGATTGAGGTGTAAAATGATAAAATTAATAACAGTTGGTAGCATCAAAGAAAAATACTTAAAAGATGCTATTGCCGAATATATGAAAAGATTAAAAAAATATACTGATATAGAATTAATTGAAGTAAAAGATGAAGGACTATTACCAGCAAAGCAAGCTATGCAAAAAGAAGCAGAAAAAATAAGAAAATATACAGCAGATAAAGATTATCTTATAACATTAGAGATAGAAGGAAAAGAATTAACTTCAGAAGAGTTATCTAAAAAGTTAGAAGATATTATGATTGTAAGTAGTAATATTACTTTTATAATTGGTGGAAGCTATGGCATAGATGATTCAATCAAAAAGATATCTAAATTGCATTTGTCATTTTCCAAAATGACTTTTCCCCATCAATTATTTAGAGTATTACTTCTAGAACAAATATATAGAGCATACAAAATAAACAATAATGAAAGTTATCATAAATAAGGTGATATAACTGTCTCTTATACACATCTCCGAGCCCACGAGACAGGCAGAAATCT
>ERZ1026981.269-NODE-269-length-11244-cov-8.432657_pt1 | contig 11244 bp, 11 predicted proteins | sample MGYA00519456_ERZ1026981 | MGnify/ENA primary metagenome ERZ1026981 (study PRJEB26926, sample SAMN06164408) | human gut metagenome | biome: ENVO:00009003; feature: ENVO:2100002; material: ENVO:00002003 | host: Homo sapiens | place: USA | collected 2012 ...
GTATATATTAATTCGAAGTTAATAATTATTTAAAGATGTGTTTTTATTATGATTGGTGATTTATGTTTAATTATGTAAGAGTTTATTATAAAAAGAAAACGATGTTTATTAAATTTGTTCGGAGTTTAGTGATTTTAATTTTGAAGAAGAAATGACTTTGCTATTCTATAAAAAATGTTTCACGTGGAACATTGAATACTTTTTAATAAGAGCCTGATTTACATTACTAATATTATTTTTTTATGCAGTGCTATTTAGATTTAAGTTGATTGATTCTAGAATGTTGTTCAAAAAAATATATATGTTTCACGTGAAACATATAAAATGATTTACTTTTTTTGTTTTTTATATTAGAATGTATGTAGTGCAATAAAAGTGCTAGAAACAGGTCAGGACTGGAAGGTAGCAGCCTTAATAGTTAACTTTTATGTGCACTTTTATTTTGGGTGATAATTATGAATATGAAATATATGGATATGGCTATTTTAGAAGCTAAAAAGGCAGCTTTGGAAGACGAAGTTCCTGTTGGTTGTGTTATTGTTTTTAATGATAATGTTATTTCTAAAGCTTATAATAAAAAAGAATCTTTGAAGATAGTTACTGGTCATGCGGAAATTATTGCTTTGGAAGAAGCTTCAAATAAGATGAATAATTGGCGCTTAGATGGTTGTGATGTTTATATTACTTTGGAACCTTGCCCTATGTGTGCCAGTGCTTTGAAGCAAGCAAGAGTTAATCACATTTATTGTGGATTATCTAATTCTGATAAAAATAATTTTAAAATTATATCTGACATTTTGCAGTCGGATAGAACTAATCCTTCGGTTGCTATAACTAATGATTTAGCTGTGGAAAAAGTGTCTGCACTTTTAAAAAAATTTTTTGAAAATAGACGTAAATAGATGAAAAAAATCATCTTTTTTTGTGATATAATAAGGTTGATTTTGGGAGGTGCATTATGTATCAAGCATTATATAGAAAATATAGGCCTCAAACATTTGATGATGTAGTGGGACAAAATATGGTTGTGAGTGTATTGAAAAAATCAATTGTTTCTCATAAGTTTTCTCATGCGTATATGTTTTTTGGATCTAGAGGAACAGGTAAAACATCGCTTTCAAAAATTTTTGCTAGAGCGGTTAATTGTTTGGAAACTGCGGATGGTAATCCCTGTGGAAAATGTAAAAATTGCTTGGCGGCTAGTGAAAAGGAGTGCGTTGATATTTTAGAAATAGATGCTGCTTCTAATAATGGCGTTGATGAAATAAGAGAATTACGGAATAAAATAAGTTTAGTACCAGCAGAACTTAAGTATAAGGTTTATATAATTGATGAAGTTCACATGTTGTCTATTGGTGCGTTCAATGCTTTGTTAAAAACGTTAGAAGAACCACCTGAACATGCTATTTTTATTTTGGCTACTACTGATCCTCAAAAGGTTCCAGAAACTATTGTATCTCGTTGTCAATGCTTTTCTTTTCAACGTATTGCTACTGAAATGCTTGTTAAAAGGCTTGAATATGTTTGTATGCAAGAAAATATTGATATTGATTTTGATGTATTAAATGAGATAGCTATTGCTTCAGATGGTGGTATGCGTGATTCATTAAGTATGCTAGATAAGTTGAGTTCATATACAAACGATAAGATTACTATGGAAATATATACAGAACTTAATGGGTTAATTACCAAGAAAGATTTAAAATATTTTACTGATTGTATATTTGCTAATGATTATAAACAAGTCTTATTAAAAATTACAGAGTTTAATAATGCTGGAAAAAATTTGATTCAAATATTGTCTCAATTTATGTATTATTTGCGAGATTTACTTGTTGATTATTATGTTAATAATGTAGACTTGATTTATGATTTAAACTCTGTGGAAAAACTTATTTCCATTATAAACGAAAAAATGTTCGATATTAAAAAAAGCGGTAATCCTAAAATATATATTGAAGTATTGATTTTAAATTTTATGTCTTCTAATCAGTTTGATGGTAGACAAAATATCAATAAAACTCGAGAAATAGTTGAAAAAATAAATTTAGAAGAAAAAAAATCCCAGAAATTTGTTGAAAATAATGTTTTTGATAATAATGAAAAGCAGGAGTCTTCAAAAAAAGTCACAGAAATAGTGCATAAGAAAGAACTTGTTGGTGATAATGATATAACATTAGAAAATAATATTACTGATTTTTCTGGGTTTCAAAGTGATATTTTAAATCTTTCTGATATTTTAAAAGTTAGAATTAATAATGCTTTTGCATTGGCTAATAAACAAGTTTTGAATCATGAGTTGGAAAATCTTAATATTTTGAATGATTATACTTTTGATCAAAAAATAGGTTATTTAGTTTGTGAAATTTTGAATTCTAAGTTTAGAGTTGCTAGTGAAGATATTATTGTTATTAGTTATGAATATGATTCGATAGTGAAACAAAATTTACCACATTTAGAGGAGATGGAGGATGTTTATTATCAGCTTACTAATTCATTAAAGAAGTTTGCTATTATTACTGATGAAGAATGGAATCAGTTGAAAGTAGAATATATTCAGCATTTAAAAGAAGGAAAGAATTATGAAATTCTTGAAGAACCAGAGAAAGAGTTTAAAAAAATAGAAAGTAATGATATACTATCTAATAGTGCTACATTATTATTTGGAGATATTGTAGAAATAGATTAAAAAAGGAGATTATTTATGAATATTCAAGCTATGATGAAGCAAGCACAAAGCTTGCAAAAAGAAATGATGAAAGCTAAGGATGAAATTGATTCTACTGAATTTGTAGGAGAAAGTTCTCTTGTTAAAGTTACAATTAAAGGAACAAAAGAAGTTGTTAAAGTAGAAATTGATAAATCTAACTCATTAGATGCTGATGACTTAGAAATGTTAGAAGATATGATTTTAGTTGCTATTAATGAGGCAAATAAAAAGGTCGATGAAATGACTGAAAAGAAAATGGGAAAATTTGGTAATATTCCAGGATTGTTTTAGAGGAAAAAATGTATCCTACGAGTATTAGAAGTTTGATTGAATCTTTTAAATTTTTACCTGGGATTGGTGAAAAAACGGCAGAACGTCTAGCTTTTGCTGTTTTAGAGTTAGAAGATGAACAAGTTCAATTATTTTCTGATAGCATTTTAGCTGTTAATGAAAAAATTCATCCTTGTTCTATTTGTAATACTTTTACAGATTCTGATATTTGCTTTGTTTGTAATGATTCTACACGTGATAAAAATGTACTTTGTGTAGTTGAAGATACAAAAAATGTTTTTTTATTTGAGAAGCTTGGAATGTTTCATGGATTGTATCATGTTTTGGATGGACTTATTTCACCATTAGATGGTATTAATCCTGAGGATATTGGTTTAGATAAGTTAATTGACAGAATTAAAAATGATAATTTTAAAGAGGTTATTTTTGCTTTTAAACCTAGTATTGAAGGTGAAACAACAGCTCTTTATATTAAACGTGTACTAGAAGGAATGGGAGTTAAGGTAACTCGTTTAGCTAGTGGTGTACCAATGGGTGCAGATATGGAATATGTTGATAGCTTAACATTAGAAAGAGCTTTAAATGACAGAAAAGAAATAGAATAAAATTTTTGTTTTTTCATATTTTTAATCAAGGAGATAATATATGAAAAAAATAATAGAATTATTCAAAAAAGTAGTAGTTAGTGGTTTCCTTTTATATGGATATAATTTAATAGCTGTTAATTTTAATATGATTTTACCAATTAATCTAGTTACTTTGCTTTCTATTACGTTGCTTGGGACACCAGCATTGATTGCATTAGTACTATTTAGAATTTTGATTTTGTAAGTGGTGATATAATGAATGATTTAACTGATATTCAAAAAAAGTTTATAAATTACATTGAAATAATTTTATCTTCAAATCGGTTATCACATTCTTATTTAATTGAGATGGGGGATTCTTCACTTGAGTTTCCTCTTGTTTTGTTGTTTGTAAAGATGATTTTATGTCCTAAAAATGTGTATAAATGTCAAAATTTAAATTGTCAGGATTGTAATGTTTGTCAGCTAATTGATGAAGGCGTTTTTCCTGATTTAGAAGTTATTGAAGCAGATGGTGTTCAAATTAAGAAAAATCAACTTTTAAACTTGAAAGAAGAATTTCAAAATTATTCTTTGCTTGGTACTAGAAGAGTTTATATTATTAAAGATGCTGAAAAGTTAAATCCTGCTTCCGCTAATACAATTTTAAAGTTTTTAGAAGAGCCAGAAGATGGTATTATAGCAATTTTATTAACTAAGAGTCGCTACCATGTATTAGATACAATCCTATCTCGCTGTCAAGTTTTATCTCTTATTGATTCATCTGTAATTACTGATATTGATGAGAAAGTTGAAAATTTCATTGAATATTTGATTCGTGGTGAGGATTTATTTATCAAATATAAGGAAATATTGGAATTTATTCCGGATAAAGGCGAAGCCAAGAGAGTTTTTGATATTGTAGAACAAATTTTTACACAATATTTATCTGGTTCATTAAAAGATGTGAATGGTTTTTCTGTTTTTAAAGAATGTTCTTCAGAAAAGATTTTAGAGTATATTACGATAATTGAAGAAGAAACTCCTAAATTGATGTATAATGTTAATTATAAATTATGGTTAGATTCTATTTTTTCACGTTTTGTGGAGGTGAATTAGATGAAGAAGATAATTAAAGTAATGTTTCCAACTAGTAAAGAGTTATCTTTTTACTATTCTTTAGATTTCAATTTGAATATTGATGATTTAGTAGTGGTTGAAACAGAATCTGGAGTGGATGTAGCGATTGTAAAAAAGGCTCCATATTTTGAATTAGAGGAAAATATTCCTTCTACTTTATTAAAAGTTATTAGAAAAGTTACAGCTGATGATAAAGCTCACTTACTTGCTAATGCGGAAGTTGCTATGAAAGCTTTGGATATTGCTAAGAAATATAGTGATGATCTTAAGCTTGATATGAATTTTGTTGATTGTTATTATACTTTTGATAAAAGTCAACTTATCTTTTCTTTTGTAGCTGATAGTCGTGTTGATTTTAGGGAACTTGCGAAAAAATTAGCTCAAAAATATAAAACCAGAATAGAACTTAGACAAATTGGAGTTCGTGATAAGGCAAAAAAAATCGGTGGTATTGGTCCGTGTGGATTATTTTTATGTTGTCATACTTTTTTGACTGATTTTAATAGTGTTTCTATAAATATGGCAAAGAATCAATTTTTAGCTTTAAATCCTTCTAAAATTAATGGAATATGTGGTCGTTTATTGTGTTGTTTAGGGTATGAGGATGAAACTTATACAACTTTAAAAAAAGGGTTTCCTAAAATGGGCTCTATGATAGAGACTCCCTCTGGTATTGGCAAAGTTATTGCTATAGATGTTTTTAAAGGTACGTTTCAAGTTGATTTGAAAGAAAAAGGAATTATTGAAATGTTAAAGGAAGAGTATTATGGAAGTAATTAATGACATTTTAGGTTATAAACATAGAAAAATATATCAAAATACTGATTTTTTTTCTTTTTCATTAGACAGTGTTATGCTAGCTAATTTTGTGAATATAAGATTTAGAGATAAAGAAATATTAGATTTAGGTACTGGTAATGGAATTATTCCTTTAGTATTATCGCTTAGGACAGATAAAAAGATTACGGGGGTTGAAATTCAAAAGAGTGTTTATGAATTAGCTCATAAATCTATTTTGTATAACCATTTAGAAAATCAAGTGAAAATTATTTGTTCTGATATGAAGGATTATGTTTCTCAGGATACGGTTGGAAAATATGATGTTATTACTTGTAATCCTCCTTATTTTAAGGTGAATAAAAAAAATTATTTTAATGATACCATGGAAAAAATGATTGCAAGACATGAAGTAAAAATTTCTTTGGAAGAAGTAGTAGTAGTTGCGAGTAAATTATTAAATAATAATGGAACTTTTGCCATAGTTCATCGTACTGAGCGTTTATTAGAAATTTTTAGCTTATTTCGTAAATATAATATCGAACCTAAACGGATTAGATTTGTTCATGAGAAAATGTCAAAACCTTCTACTTTAGTTTTGATTGAAGGTATTAAATGTGGTAAGTTAGGTCTTAAAGTAGAAAATCCTTTTATTATGTATTTTGATGATGGTAGATATACTAAGGAATATGAAGAGTTTTTAGAGGAAGTGAAAAAAAATGAGGCAAAGTAGCTATGATGGTAAGGCTAGTTTATATTTGATTCCAACTCCAATTGGAAATTTAGATGATATTACAGTTAGAGCTTTAAAAATATTAGAGATGGTTGATTTAATCTTATGTGAAGATACTAGAGAAAGTGGTAAATTACTTAATTATTTTAAAATCAAAAAAAAATTAGTTAGTTGTCATGAATATAATGAAGATAAAATTAAGGAGTATGTTATTTCAGAGTTAAGATCTGGTAAAAATATAGGTTTAGTTACAGATCAAGGTTCTCCTGTTATTAGTGATCCTGGTTATGTGGTTGCTAAAGCCGTTATTGAAGCTCAAATTAATGTTATTGCTTTGCCTGGTGCTACCGCTTTTGTTCCAGCTTTGACATCTTCTGGTATAGCTCCGTCGCCATTTTTGTTTTATGGCTTTTTACAAACAAAGGAATCTAAAATTAAACAAGAATTACAGTCTTTAAAGATACTTCCTTATACTTTGATTTTTTATGAAGCACCACATAGAATTGAAAAATCACTTGGTTTTATGTTAGAAGTTTTTGGTAATCGAAAGATAAGTGTGCATCGTGAAATCTCTAAGTTACATGAGGAGATTTGTCGGGGAACTATACAGGAGTTACTTTCCATAGTTTCAAATTTAAAAGGTGAATTTGTTATTGTAGTTGAAGGTAATCACGAGGTGGTTGATTATTCAAATTTATCAGTATTAGAACACGTAGGAATTTATTTAGATGATGGTATGAGCGAAAAAGATGCAGTTAAATTGGTAGCTAAGGAAAGAGGAATTGCTAAATCAATTATTTATAAAGAATACCATGAAAGTAAAAAATAGATTATTTCCTGGGAAATAATCTATTTAGAGAGGTGATAAAATGAAATTAGTTGTCGGTCTTGGAAATCCAGGTAAAGATTATGAAGGAACTAGGCATAATATTGGTTTTTCATTTTTAGATTTTTATTTACGAGAGAAGAATATAGCGGTAATTTGGAAGAGTAAATTTAATGGTTTATATTTGGAGACAAATTTATTTGGAGAAAAAGTTATTTTTTTGAAACCTCAATCTTATATGAATTTATCTGGAACTGTTGTTTATCAGTTTGTTTCATTTTTTAAGATTAATATAGCGGATATTTTAGTTGTGTCAGATGACTTAGACTTATTTGTTGGTAATTTTAAGTTACGTGATAAAGGTTCTTGTGGAGGTCATAATGGTCTTAGAAATATTGAGAATTGTCTTCATACTAAAGAATATAAACGGTTAAAAGTGGGAATATCTAATGATAAGTCTAAGGAAACAAAGGATTATGTTTTAGGTAAGTTTTCTAAGGATGAAAAAAAGGTATTGAATGAATTATTTTCTTATCTTACTACAGTTTTAGATGATTACTTTACAATAGATTTTTTAGATTTGATGGCACGCTATAATCGTAAGAATAGGTGATGTTATGAATATTTTTCAACAAGTTGGGGATATTGAACTAAAAAAAGGCATGGGTATTACTGGAGTTACCGATGAGTTTTTTTGTGTTATTTTATATTCTCTTTTTCAAAAAAATAAGCAAAATTTGTTAGTTGTAGTCAATTCATTGTATGAGGCAAATAAGTTATATTCATCTTTGACAAATTATACTGATGATGTTTATCTTTTTCCAATGGATGACTTTTTGACTAGTGAAGCTTTGGCAGTTAGTCCAGAACTTTGCTATAGTAGGTTAGAGACGATTAGAGAGATTTTAGAAAAACCAGGAATTGTTATTACTAACTTAATGGGGTATTTAAGATTTTTACCGACTAAAAAAAGTTATCAAGAGTTTGTTTTGAAATTAGAAGTTGGTATGCAAATTAATCCCCAAAAGTTAGTGGAAAAATTAACTCAAGCTGGATATGTTAGGGATACTATTGTTAATAAAACTGGCGAATTTGCTGTTCGAGGCTTTATTATTGATGTTTTTCCTGTGGAAAGTGACCAGGCAATACGTATTGAATTTTTTGATGATGAAATAGAGTCTATTCGATATTTTGATACTAATTCACAAAAGTCAATTTCTACATCTTCTTCTATAGTAATTTCTCCTTGCTCAGAATTTCTAACAACAAGACAAGTTGAAATGGAAGAGGTATTTAAACAAAAATATTTGCCAAAGTATGAAGAAGTTACTTCTATTGCTGGGTATATGGATAATTGTGTTACATTTTTTAAAGATTATGAGCAATTGAAAGTTAGTTTTTTACAAATTATGAAAGAAGTAAATACTTATCAGACAACTAAAGATATTGCTTTTGATGGTAAGTATATGTTCGATTTAGAAGAAAATAGCCCAGATTTTCCTGTTTATTATATGAATATTGATCGCTTTGTTGGTAATAATATTTTAGATTTGAATGTTCATACAATTAATAATTTTAATGAAAATGCTGATTCTATTAATAATTTTATAAGGGGACATATTCAAAAGGGCAATACAGTTGTGATATGTTTAAAGAAATATCAAATTTTTAGTTTGATGAAATTTCTTAATATGAAAGTGATTGAGACTGATTTTGACCATATTGTTTTTAATGAAGTTAATTTAGTAGATCAGCCTATTCAAAGCGGCTTTATTTATTCTAACTATGTTTTTTTGACAGCTAATGAATTATTCTTGATAAAAGAAAAAGCTAGGAAGTACAAAACTAAATTTAAATATTCATCAACTATTTCTGATATTAATAAACTGGAAATAGGAGATTACGTTGTTCATAATGTTCATGGTATTGGGGTTTATAATGGAATTAAAACACTTGGTGTATCTGGAGTAAAAAAAGATTATTTAGAAGTTTTATATCAAGAGGAAGATAAATTATATATTCCTGTTGAAAAAATTGATTTACTTAGTAAGTATACTGGTAAAGAAGGGTATGCACCAAAAATAAATAAACTTGGTGGCAATGAATGGGAGAAGACTAAAAATAGAGTTAAGAAAAAAGTTCAGGATATGGCTGATGATTTACTTAGATTATATGCAGAAAGAGAATCTCGTCAAGGTTTTGCATTTTCTCCTGATTGTGATATGCTTGTTGATTTTGAAAGTGAATTTCCTTATGATTTAACGCCAGATCAAAAAAGGGCTATTTCCCAAATAAAAGAAGATATGGAAAAGGCAGTTCCAATGGATAGATTGTTATGTGGTGATGTTGGATTTGGAAAAACGGAAGTTGCATTTGTTGCGGCTTTTAAGGCTATTTTAGATTCAAAACAAGTCTTGTTTTTATGTCCAACGACTATTTTATCTAATCAACATTATGAAAATGCTAAAGAAAGATTTAGAGATTTTCCTGTTTCTATCGCTTTACTTAATAGATTTACCTCTTTGAAAGAAGTTAAGAGAATAGTAGAAGGTTTAGCTACGGGAACGATTGATTTGGTATTTGGTACACATCGTTTACTTAGTGATGATATAAAACCTAAAAATTTGGGACTTTTAGTTATTGATGAGGAGCAACGTTTTGGAGTTTTACATAAAGAAAAGATAAAAAAATATAAGACTAATGTTGATGTATTAACTTTAACTGCTACTCCTATACCTAGAACATTACAGATGTCTTTGGTTGGTATTCGTAGTTTGTCTTTAATTGAAACTCCTCCGGTTAATCGCTATCCTGTTCAAACTTATGTTATTGAAGAAAATAAGCAAATTTTAAGGGATGCTATTTATAAAGAATTATCACGTGATGGACAGGTGTTTATTTTATATAATAAAGTTGAATCTATTGAAGAAGAATTATATCGAGTACAACAATTAATACCAGAAGCGAGAATTATTACGGCGCATGGTCAGATGAATAAAAATGTATTAGAAAATAGAATTATGGCATTTATTAATCATGAATACGATATTTTGATTTGTACTACAATTATTGAAACGGGTATTGATATTCCTAATGTTAATACATTAATCATTATGGATGCAGATAGATTTGGTCTTAGTCAATTATATCAGATTAGGGGTCGAGTAGGTAGAAGTGATAAATTTGCTTATGCTTATTTGATGTATCATCCATCTAAGGTGTTAACAGAAGCTGCAGTTAAGAGATTAAATGTAATTAAAGAGTTTACGGCACTTGGTAGTGGTTTTTCTATTGCTACTAGAGATTTGTCAATTCGTGGAGCTGGAGATATTTTAGGTAGTGAACAAGCAGGATTTATTGATTCTATTGGAATTGATTTATATTTGAAATTATTAAATGAAGAAGTAGCTCGTAAGAAGAATATTACTTTACCAATTGAAGAAGAAGAGGATAAACCACCATTACTTAATGTAAATACACATATTGAGGATAGTTATGTAGTTGAAGATGATTTGAAGATAGAAATTCATCGTAAAATCAATGAAATTGATTCTAGAGAAATGATCGATACAGTAAAAGGTGAGTTGGAAGATAGATTTGGTCGTATTTCTGATGATTTATTAGTATATATGTATGAAGAATGGTTTGAAAAATTAGCTAATTTAGTTGGTATGAAGAGAGTTTTACAAACTAAAAATTCTATTGAATTAATTTTTCCATCAGAAATAGTTTCTAAAATTTCAGTTGATGAGTTGTTTATGGATTCTTATGCTATTAGTCCTTCATTTAGATTTTTAAGTCGAGGTTCTAATTTGGTAATTGTTTTAGATATTATTAAATTAGAAAAGCATCCAATCTATTATTTAACAGAATTACTTGATTTAATTTATCGTAAATTTTTGTCATAATCTTGACTTAATTTTTAATGATTGCTACACTTACAATACTAGGATGTGGTAGTATGAAACAGGATACAATTGAAGATTTTAAAAGAAAACATTTGGAAAACTATAAAAATGCGGTATTAGAGACGTTAAAAAATAATACTACTGCGCTTTTTGATGATGATATTTTTTCTTTGTTACAAAAACCTCCGTTAGATTCTATGGATCTTATTAAATGTAAGTTTTTGGCTGTTGCTAAAAAGTATAAAGTCTGTCTCTTATACACATCTGACGCTGCCGACGATCGCATAAGTGTA
>ERZ1026981.272-NODE-272-length-11204-cov-10.572966_pt1 | contig 11204 bp, 9 predicted proteins | sample MGYA00519456_ERZ1026981 | MGnify/ENA primary metagenome ERZ1026981 (study PRJEB26926, sample SAMN06164408) | human gut metagenome | biome: ENVO:00009003; feature: ENVO:2100002; material: ENVO:00002003 | host: Homo sapiens | place: USA | collected 2012 ...
AGCGTCAGATGTGTATAAGAGACAGATATTTTTTTCCCCTTTCTAAAAGAAAAAGCTACCAAAATAATCCCTACTAAAAAGAAATAACATTCCCACCTCTGTAGTAAGAAAAGAAAATACTCAAAAATACTATAGCCAAAAACAAATAAATTAAAATATAAGATAAAAAAAGTACAACCAATTACCATAAAAATAAACCCAATGATAAATAGGATAAACTGTTTCATAATAAACTTTATGAACTAACTATTTTTAGTATACTAAGAAAGAAAAAAAATATGTAAAAAAGATTATGACTCATCTATCGAATCATAATCTCCTAACTTTTGTACATCTACTTTATTGATGGTATCAAATTTCTTAGAAATTTTTAAAGCTGTAATAGAAACATTTTCAACATCTTTATTGACCGTTTGAATACTACGAGCTAACTTATCCCAACGTTCTTTATATCTAGCAAATTCAAGACCAAGTTTATTTAATTCTTCATGAATAACAGACGTATATTTATCACGTTCAATATTCTTAATAATCATCTCCACTACTGTAAGTGTCGAAATAAGTGTTGTCGGACTAGTAATCCAAACATGTTTCTTATATGCGTATTCAATAATATCAGAGTGATAGGCATTAACTTCTGCAAATATCGCCTCAGCTGGTAAAAATAAAATTGCTTGATCTGTTGTTTCACCAGGAATAATATATTTACTACTAATCGCATCAATATGCTTTTTCATATCCTGTTTAAACATCTTTTCATAATTATCTCTCATATCTTGTGATAACTTTTTATCAACCATTAATTGATAATGTTCAAGTGGAAATTTAGAATCAATAGCGATTGTTCCAAGTGGCTCTGGCGCAAAAACAACAGAATCAGCTATCACTCCTGTACTAAGTGTATATTGTAATCTAAAAACGGAATCATTTTTTTCTCCAAATACACTAGTTAAAATATGTTTTAAGTTAACTTCCCCAAAAATACCTCGAGTTTTCTTATCAGTTAAAATACTTTGTAAACTAACAATATCTGTAGATAATGTTTCAATCTTTTTCTGAGCTTCATCAATCTTAGATAATCGTTCAATAACATTCATAAAAGTCTTATTAGTCTTTTCAAAATTTTGATCAAGTCGTTCATTCACTTTATCATTAACTGCCAATAATCTTCTTTCTACTTGCTCATTTAACTTAGAAAAATCCTCATTCATCGTTCGAGACAAATCATTTTTAAAATCTCCCATCTCTTTCATCATAGAAACTTCTAACTTACCAAGTCTTTCTGTGATATTACTTTCATTAATATTTTTAAATAATGAAATAACTACCAAAATTAAAATAATAACTAATATCCCTAAAATCACATAATCCATACTTCAATCTCCTATTCTAAATCTACTTTTTTACTAACTACTTTTGAAACAAAATAAGCCACCAATAACATTAATGAAACGACAATAATAGTATTAATATCTGTAACACTTTCTAATAAACTCTTACCAATATATCCCCAAAAAGTAATCATAAATATTTTACCAATAAATATAGCAAACAAAAATTTACGTTTTTTAACTCTCGCGATACCACAAATAATATTGACTAAAAAAGCTGGAGTAAATGGTAACGAAATCACCAAAACTAAATTTGAAAAAGATATATCATTAAATTTATCTAAAGCCTTTGAAACTTGCTTCAATGTTTTCTTAGGAAGAAACTTATCTAAAAATTTTTCTGATAAAAAAGAAAAAATCATATAAGAAATAAAACATCCTAAACAAGTTGCTAAAAAAGATAAAGAAAGTCCAAGGACACCACCAAAAGCATTAACATTTAAGGCTACAAAAACCCCCAATGGCAATACTGGAATAAAAGATTCTAACAAGACCAAAATAAATCCAAATAAAAGTCCTCCATCACTAATAAATTTAGTACAAAAATCAACGAAAGTATTTACAAATTGCAAAGGTCATCACCTTATAACATTATAGTACAAAATTATCGTTTAAACAAGTAATTCTGATACCCTCCAATAACTGAAACCACATGATAACCCATCATTTTTAAACGCATACATAAATCCTCACTCAAATATCCAACATCACAATAAAAATAATATGTTTGATTAAAACTTAAATACTGATCAGGATGATATAGAAGTTCTAAACTAGTAATATTTTTCGCCCCTGGAATATGTCCATTCAAATAACTGTTTTTATCTCGAATATCAATAAGATTAATAGAAGGACCAAGCGTTAGTAACTCATCAACCGTAATTTTCATTTTCATCACCTATAGTAAGATATGAAAAAAAAGAATCTATCATCATAATAGATTCCTATTTTATCTTATACGGTTTATTTAAGGTACCTTTACCACTCTTAAATAATACATTACTATCTAATAATACCACTGGTCTAGCATACATAAAACTAGAAGTTGTTACTTTCTTAGCAACTCCACTATTATCAACTCCATAAGCTTCTTTTGTACTATCAGCAGTAGCAGTTAACAACCACCATTTGTAATCAGTAGTTAAATAATTATAATTTTGGCAAGAAAAGTCAACAACAGTTTTACAATTAGAATCAATACTACCCATCATATAATCAGATGCTGTTAATAACCCAATCTTTTGATCAGCCAATGTTTCACTACATTCAATAGAATTATTTTTGGTACCATCAGTAGAAGCTCTCTTTGCTGTACATAAATCAAAAGAAACCAATTTACTACGATCTTCATCACTTAAAATAGCCTTATCTTCATCATTTGTTTTATAATATTCATTTAATGAATCTTTGATACGACTAGCAGAATAAGTATTAATTCCAATATTATAACCTATTTGAGCATTATAACGATCATCCCAAGGAAGTGCTTCATTCGTTCTATCGTTTAAAATCAATAGCATTTGTCCCTTACTATTAACCTTAACAATTCTCCATAAAGATTTTTCTAACTGAAGATAATTATTTACATCTTCACCACGATAAACATAATTATCACCATCTTGATATAACCCATAACCCGTTGTAGTAACATTTTTCAATACTACTTCTTTTAATGATTGAGTAATATAATCATCTCCACACTCTAAATGTGGAACATATAAATAATCATCACCATTTGTTTGCACTGAAACCTTACCTGAACAAGAAAGTTCTTCTCCAGTATATTCAATCATCTCTTTCATATATTCGGAAGCAGCCAAAGTTTCAACATCAATTTCTACCATTTGATTTAAAGAAGCTGGCAACTTTTTAGGATGATCTTCAAAATAATTGACTGCCGCATTTTTCATAATATTTTCTATCTCGTCATAAGAGTAACTCTTAGGAAAAAATGTAGAAATTAAAAATAATACTAAGAACAAAATAATAGCTCCACCTAAAATAACTCCACCAAGTACTAACAACTTTTTCTTAAAATCATCATTAGAGCCTTTAGAATTATTTTTCTTTGGCTTATTCTCTATATCTGTATTAATAGCATTAAAACTGCCAACATTAAAATTCGTACCCATAATTTACCTCCTAATTATCGAAGAAATCATCAAAGAATTCATCATCATCCTCTTCATCATCCAACACTAAAGCATCAGATTTTTCCTCTTTTACTTCTTCTTTCCTTTCTTCTTTTATATCTTTTATTTCCGGTGGAATAAACGTATCTTTAACTTCTGCTACATTCTTCTTATCAGAAATAACAGTTTCAGTAACTACTTCCTTTTGTTCCTCATTCTTCATTTTATTTTGTTTTTCTTCTTCTTCTAATTCTGCTATTTTAGCATCAATCTTACGGACCAATTCATCTACATCAAATCCCAATCCATCATCTTTCTCCTCTACCTTTGGAGCATCACGAACGGGACTAACTACAGGTTTAGCTGGTTTCACATCAGGAATTGGATTTCTTGGTCTTGCTTCTACATTATCAAATGTCCTATTAGGCATAGGTCCAAAAGGATTGTCTGAAATACTAGCAGTTGGAGATGTTGCTTGACTTCTACCTACTCCTCCCATCATTGGATTAGGTGCCATAAAAGGATTTCTAGGTGCATCACCAATTGGTGGGAACCCACCACCAAACATATCTTTACCACTACCTTCAGGAGCACTACCATTATCAGCAGCATTCATCATTTCAAGTAACTTTTTCTTCTTTTGTGCCTTGACAAATTCCTTAATATCAAAAGTCTGAACAGGAACTTTTTGTCTAACCGGATATTCAGCTTGAGGATATTTTTCTCCCCAATCAAGTTTAAAATATGGCGTAAACTTGGTTTTAAAAGGTTGCTTTCTCATACGTAAGATAATAACTTCAAACTGTTTCATACGTTGTAAATCAGAAACCGTAACTAATGGTGTAGAAGCAGTTTTATCATCTTTTTTAGATTTAACTTCACCACACATCTTAGAAATTTCTTCCAAAGCTTTTAATTCTGTTGTAATCAAATAAATAATATTACCACAGTTACCACGAATAGTTTCTGCATTTTCTTTTCCATACACTTGATCAAGCTGAGCAAAATTTTGAATAATCATTGTAAAACGAATATGTCTAGAACGCGCCGCTGTAATCATAGTAGTAACATCTTTAAGAGGCGGCATATTCGCAAACTCATCAAGTAGAAAATTGGTACGTACAGGAAGTTTTCCACCATGTTGTTGTGCAACACCAATTAAAGTTTCATATATTTGTTTAAGTAAAATAGTTACCAAAGAATGATATGTTTTCTTTTCATCTTGAATAACAATAAATACAGCCGTAGGACGTTCTCCTATACTAGCCAAATCAATATCACTATGAGAAAGCATTTCACTTAAATTATCACGTGAAGCAAATAATTTAACCTTTTGCTTAAAAACAGATAAAATGGATCCTTTAGTTTCCGTTGGAGCCATAATCGTACTAGAAGCATTAATTGCTGCTGCACTAGCAGGATCTTTAGCTGCAAAATACTCTTTAATGTAAGTACTACCACCAAATTTTTCTTCTCCAACTGTTGTTGCTAAAGAAATACTATTGATATTAATTTCTTCTTCCTTGGCATCTTCAAAAAGACCCAACGCAACACCAGAAAAATAGTCTGCTGAAGTCTTTTCCCAAAAAGGATCAGCATTTTGATTAGATTCATCATACAAAATATTTAAAGCCAAGTCATCCAAAAGTTCAATCGCTTTATCTTGATTACCAGACTTATACATTTGATAAGGTAAAGACATAGGATTCCAAGCATTACCATTTTGTGGATCACGAAAGTTTAAAAGCAATATTTGATATCCACGAGCACGAAGCATATTACTAGTTTTTTCATAAATTTCACCTTTAGGATCAGTAATAATCATCGACTCTCTTGCTTTCGCCAAACTATGTACTTGTGGAAGAATAACGGTTTGAGTCTTACCAGAACCAGTTGCACCAATAACTAACGAATGATATTCACTATTATCTACCCACATTTCATTATCATTTAAAATAAGTGGAACACCCGCTGATGTAGAATTAGCTTGTTTAATTTCTACTCTTTCAAGCTCTTCTTTTATTTCCTTATCTTTAGCCCAACGAGAATAACCTTTATCCTTTTTATCTGTAGTAATTCCAAATCCCTTTTCTCTTTCAAAGAAATAAGAACTAACACTAACTAAAAGCCCACCTAAAGCTAAAAAATAAAAAGTTAATGTTGCTGCTATATATTTAGGACCAAATGCAGGAAACGGATTAAGTCCAAACAAATATCCTTCAGTGGCAAAAGAAGACAAATTTAAAACACCAATACACACAATATATAATAAAAATATTGCAAATAATACAAATATTAAAATATCCTCTGGATCCGCTCTAAACTTAAATTTCATGTGATTACTCCCTTTCGCCAAATATTATACCATCAAAATTCTAAGACGTCATTAATTATTGATTAGAAATTGCTATTTTAAATGTATCATCAACAAACTCATATAACATAGTAACCGGTATTTGATTACTATATTTTGAACAAGTTAAAATTAATTCATACTTACTATCATTATCAACATCAGCTACTGTATATAAATTAGGCTTACAACCATTTACCCCATCATTTTGATCAACATCTTCATAAAGCATATAAATCTTATTATTCTTTACCATAAATACAAACGAAAAATACTTATCTGGGAAAAAATCCATAGCAAATACGTTACTAATAACATAAAAATCTTCATTTTGACCATCTTTATCAAAATCAATAGAAGAAACATTTGCTAAAGTATAAGAAGAATTAGAATCCAATTGATGTTCTTCTAAAACTTTTTTAGCATAACTAAAATCTGTAACAGCCCTAGTGGTAAAAGAGAGAACATCCATATTAAAGTCGGACTTATAAGCAAATAAATTTCCTTGATAAGAAACAGCTTGGCGATTCTTATCAAATAAATACCACTTTTCATCTTGCCACACTAAATAATTACCAAAATATTTATTATCTATATAAACGTTAAATTCTTGCCAATTAAAAGAAGAAAGCAAAGATTTACTACTAACATTCATCCATTCTCTAGAAGAATAATTCCAAACAGCAGAGTCTCCAACTAATATAGTAGTCGCCGTTTTTTTGGCTTTATTCTCTGAAACACCAAAAGCAAGGTACATACCTACTCCATAAATAATTACAATGATAATAATAACAATATATTTAAATCTTCCCTTTTTCATATCTTTTCTCCTATGACGTTACTTTAAAGTAAGCAAGTTGACTCGTATTTTCCCAATTATACTGTTGCCACATATTAGTAGATTGACTAGCAGGATCCATCATTAAAACCGTATCACCATTAATACCATCAACTGCTACCCAGTGTTGACCCGTGTTTCCTTTAACCTCTGCCACTACATAATAACCTTGGTCAAGTAAATTCTTAATAGCTGATAATTTTTGTGACTGTGACTGTCCTGCAACATAAACTTTATTTTGATATACAAAATTTGGTGCCGCATTACTAACAGCTCCCCAAACCAAATTAGCACCAGAAAATCCACCAGTAGCACTTAATTTTTTAACAAAAGAACCTGGATTAAAGTCACCATCAACAGTTGTAGTAACCCCACTTTTAGCAATTAACATAGAAACAGATGTTGCTAAACAACCAACACCAGCAATAGTTTGACTAGTATTACCAATAGTAATATTTCCCCATGCAGGATCAGCCTGCTTCCAACCAGAATATGGACCTGTACTACCAGTACTATTGCAACCTCCACCAGAGCCAGTATTACAACTCATCTTATCAATATTAGAGGCTCCATACACCTGCAACAATATTTGTTTATAATCCAAACCCTGATTAGCTAAAGATATAAATTGATTCTGAATCTTCGATGCATAATTAGTATAAATAATATTCCCTTGTTCATTAACTAAAACCTCACCCATAGTATCATTAGCTAAAGTACGCATTTTATGATCAGCAGGTAATGGGTCTTTAAGTTTTACTGGATGATCAACACCACTGCGAACAGTACCATATTGTTCACCATCATTCATAGCGGAACAACCCAAATTAGGATTACAATAAACTTGATCAGCAACACAAGATGAAAGTTGTAAAATCCATTGCCCATTTTCTTCGGCTAATTTCTTACCATTGGCATTTCCCATCGCTAAAGGTCTAGCTAAAGAGAAACTTCTTGCCGCAACCATCTGCGCTTTAATAGCTTCATCTGGAGAACTAGGACCAATTTCCTGGTATGCAACACCTAAAACATATTGTTCAAAAGGAACTAATTCTTCATCTGCTAAAGGCTGATTCCAGTTCCCGCCACCAAAAGAACCAGAACACTGCATTAATCTAACTTGCAAATCAGTAATACTCATATTCTGCGTAACATTACCACGATCAGAAAGATAAAAACCTTTGATTTCATAAACACAGGAACCTAAACTGGCACAATTAGAAGCAGTTGCTCCAATCAAACTTTGATAATCCTCATAATATTTGATAACTTCTTCTGCCATCGATTCATAAGTTTTTTGTGATTTACCAGGTAAATATTTAGGGAAAATAGACGAAACTAAATTTTGTTTAAAAGTATCTTCACTAAAACTATTTCCAGAAAACATAGCATTAGCAATATCGGTAATAACACCAGTAGTCATTTCATCATAAGATAGTTTTGCATCATGTCGATTCAATATTGCATAAACAGCTGAAATATAAACAGCATTAAAACTTTTACCCTGAGACTGAAAAGAATTTTTTACTTGGCTAACCCTATCAAAAAACGCCTTTGCTTTAGGATCTGAGGTAGAATAATCTACACCACCAGTTTCACTACCAGTAGCTTGACTAACACCAAAGGCATCATCATAACTAGAAATAACTCCACTTCCTTGAGCTATTCCTATAAAAAATATTAAAAACATAAATCCACCAAATAAAAATCCACCAATAGCTAATTTAGCTCCAACGTTCCCAGAAATAATCCCTGAAAACATTCCAGGTTTTGATTTTCCTTCGGAATCATTAGAATCATTCCCTAAAAAATCCGGTTTTGATGGTCTCTTATTTAAAACACTATCACCAGAAGAATCATTAGAAGTATTATTGGAAATACCGTTAGAGCTTCCATTCGGTAAACCACCGGTTGAGCCGGAGTTTGGACCAGCCATCCCTCCACCTTGTGGACTACTAGTCGCAATATCAGTTGCTTTATTAGCAAGATCTAAAGCCCCACTATCATTAGCTTTGGATAAAGCTTTTCGTGCTAACGGATTTTTAGCAACATTTTTCCCAATTTGTTGCCCAAGTTTTGATTTACCAATAGCATCTCCAACTTTGGCTCCAACTTTAGCACCAGCACTTCCTCCGAAATAAGCTCCTACTGCAGCACCAGCCGTTTTACCAGCCTTCTGAACTCCTTCTTGAGCAGATTGTTTTTCTCGTTCCTTTTTTGATTGATATTTTTCAGGTTGATTAGCGCCAGCATTTTGAGATGTATTATCATGTTGGACACGATTACCATTTAAATTGTTACCTTGCATTACTGACACTAAAAATCACCACCTACATCAAAAAATTAAAATCCTCCACTAGAACCAAAAGAATCTAACTCTTCCTTCGTAACCGCAACATTAATTCTCATACGCCTATTACCACAAACGAATAATGCTTCACCTTGAGAATAACGTTTGATACTCTCTTTTTCACTATCATTCAAATCGATTAATAAACTTAAATCTTCAACAGCCTGTTTTTTTAATCCCATCACTAAATAATAAGAAGCATTATCAAAAATTGCTTTACCATGCATAATAACACCAGGATCAGCGAAATCACTAGGCTGTTGAGTAATAATAATGGTACCAGTATTATATTTACGTGCACGTCTTTGAACCTGTGCTAAGAATTCTGCTCCCAATACATTATTAGCTCCAAGTAACACATGAGCCTCATCAACCATTAATATAGTATCAACATTAAAGTCCAAACAAAGACCCCATGCATATTTCAAAACATTGAAGAATAAAGCATTACGAATGTTAGAATCCGTATTCATCAATTCTTTAATATTAAATACCATAAAGTCACTATCACGACTAAGTGTCGTATGACCATCAAAGTAAAAACGTAACTCCTTTGTAATAGGTCTAATTTTTAACTCTAACCGTTCCATAATATCACGTTCTTGAGTCTGCTCTGTCATAGACATCAAACGTCCCTTAATAGTCGCATAAACATCTGAAAAAGTTGGATAATCTTTAGAAGTAAATCTTGAAAAATCAGTATTAAAATCAATTCCAAAACGTTTATAAGTATCTTGTACAATTTCGCTAAACATTGTTAAAACATCTTCAGTAATTGTTGGATCATAATACTTCAAGAACGCCTTCAAAAACTGTAAAGTACGAGTTAAAACTGTATATCCAAGCCCCTGTCTAATTTCTTCTTCATCAGCATCAATTACAACTTCAAGTGGATTAATTAAACCAAATTCTCCACCTTTTCCAATATCTACGGTATCTCCACCGTATGTTTGCGTAATCTCACGCAACTCATCTTCAGGGTCAATCGCTACAATCTGACAACCATTACGAATATGAGTACGAAGCATTACTTTAGCAGCAGTAGATTTACCAGATCCAGAAGTACCAAGAATAATCATATTAGCATTATTACGATTATTTTCTTTACGGATCTTATACAAAAATTGATTAAATAAAATTACACCACCAGAAAAATCAACACCAAGCAATGTAGAAAGTCCTGGATCTTTAATACTATCAAAAATGAATGGATACATGGCAGCAATGGTAACAGAAGGAATCGGAGTACCAATTCTCTGTTCGATATCTTGTGAAGGAAAAATTGGCAAAATACTCTTTAACACTTTTTCTTGTTCAAATCTTAAAGAAATGCCTTTTAATTCCATCGCATCCAAATAATTTTTTACATTAACCTTTTTTAATTCCAATTCTTCTTTCGTATCGGCCGTAATCATAATATGCATTTGAAAATCAAAAATACGAGCTTGACTTCCAGCTAACATAGAAGTAAAATACTCCAAACTTTCAGCATCCTGACGATATCTTTCACGCATAGTCTGATCACGTTCATGTTGATACTTTTCTCTTAAATCAGCCACTTGCCTATTTAACATTTTAGACATAGTTTGAAACGGTACCGGAATATGTTTAACAACAACCTTAATACCAGGCATATTAGTTAAAGAGGATAAATATCCAGGAACAATATACTTAGGAAAAGAAACAATCGTTAAAATCGTTGCATACTTATCACTAATAAAAAAATCACTCGGATTAAAACTTAGCCCTTTAGGAGCTAACTGACTTCTTATACTTGTACTCATACAGGCATCACCGTCCCAAACTCAGTAGTACTTCCCCCATTTAAGAAATTATCCAAAATAACCCTTAAATCATCATTAGTAGTTTGCGAAGCATTAAGACCACAACTAGCAAGACCATTAATTAACATACGAATCTTCTTCTGCATCGCATCTCCATCTTTTTCTTTAAATAAGAAATAATACTCAGTATCAACAATATTATTATTAATAAACGTATTACCCTTATCAATATCTTGCATAATCAATTTACGTATGGCAGGAGATTGAGTCTCATTATATAAAAGTTGTAGCTGTGACATATAAACTGAAATATCAACAGGTCTATCAGCAACAACTAACCCTGTCTCTTATACACA
>ERZ1026981.281-NODE-281-length-11134-cov-9.608087_pt1 | contig 11134 bp, 11 predicted proteins | sample MGYA00519456_ERZ1026981 | MGnify/ENA primary metagenome ERZ1026981 (study PRJEB26926, sample SAMN06164408) | human gut metagenome | biome: ENVO:00009003; feature: ENVO:2100002; material: ENVO:00002003 | host: Homo sapiens | place: USA | collected 2012 ...
GTCGGCAGCGTCAGATGTGTATAAGAGACAGAGTATAACCTAAACTTTCAACTCGTGATTGAATAATATCTTTCGTATCATTAGCACTAAACTCTACATTAGCAAAACTATTACTTGTATGAAGTGCTGTCAACGTTGCTGGATTAAATACCGTCATATCTACACTAAGCTTTGCTGTATAGCCATCTACAACATTAGGAGTAGTACTAGCAACAGGATTTTTCTCTAGTAAATAACCATTAATTGGTGTTTGCATCAAATTTGCTAAAGAAGTATCTAAAGAAATAATACTAGCAGGCGTTTGTGTCAATGGAGCACTAGCTTTAATATCCATAGTTTTTGTATAAAAACCTAACATTCCAGTACTTTGAAATTGAAACAAATAAGTAACTGTTGAAACAGTAGCATCAGTATTAGTAACACTAGCAGTACAAGTTAATTCATTACTACTATTATTAACTACATTTAACTCTTCTCTTTTCTCTGAAACCGAAACTTTCTTCTCTTTTATAGGCTTATCAGAAAGCATTGTATGAATACTTGGATAAGAAATACCCAAAGAAATAGCCAAAAGTCCTATAATAGCTAAAATTGCTGCTGGCTTTTTACTGGTTTTCCTTTCAAAATTTGCCGCTTTTTCTAACTCTTGTAAATTTAAAACTTGTGTTCTAGTTAATTCTTCAAGTTCTTCCTTAGTTTTTTTTCTACGTGCCATTAACATCACCCTCTACTATTTTCATTATAGTAAAATTCAACCAAAATAGCAAACAAAAATAGCTATTTCTAGCTATTTTTAGTTATTTTTTTTATTTTTAGCATCAAATTTCTTACGTTCTTCTGTATTTAAAATCTTTTTTCTTAAGCGAATGAAATTTGGTGTTACTTCCACTAATTCATCAGAATTAATATAATCAAGTGCATATTCTAAAGAAATAGGACGAGGACGTTTCAAAACCACCGTATGATCACTTCCTGCAGCACGAGTATTAGTTAACTGTTTTCCTTTTACAACATTAACAGCTAAATCATTATCACGGTTACACTCACCAACAATCATACCCTCATATACTTCAGTACCTGGTTCAATAAACATAACTCCACGATCTTCCAAATTTCCAATAGAATAAGCTGTAGATTGTCCATTTTCCATAGAAACCAAAACACCTAATTTACGTTCACCAACATCTACATTTTCGTAAGGCATATATTCTTTAAAGCTATGAGACATGATTCCATAACCCTTAGTAAGTGTCATAAAATCTGTCGAAAAACCAATAAGTCCACGAGAAGGAATGGTATATAATAAACGAGTTTGTCCATTAATATTAGACATATTTTCCATCTTTGCTCCACGAAGACCTAATTGTTCAATAACAGAACCAACAGATTCATCTGGAACATCGATTTGTAACTCTTCATATGGTTCATATTTAACGCCATCAATTTCCTTAATAATAACTTTAGGCTTAGAAACTTCAAGTTCAAATCCTTCACGACGCATATTTTCAATCAAAATGCCTAAATGTAATTCACCACGACCACTAACTATATAAGAATCATTAGTAAAAGGTTCAACTTTCAAACTAACATCACGTTGTGTTTCTTTAATCAAACGTTCTTCAATCTTACGAGCAGTAACAATTTTACCATCTTTACCAACAAAAGGAGACGAATTTGTTCCAAAAGTCATCTGTAATGTTGGCTCATCAATATGTAATAGTGGTAATGGCAAAATATCACTCGGATTGCATAATGTTTCTCCTACTGAAATATCCGCTAATCCTGCCACTGCCACAATATCACCAGCTTCTGCTTGCTCTATTTCTATACGTTTATACCCATAAAAACCAAATAATTTTTGAATTCTAAACTGCTTGGTAGATCCATCCAAACGACAACATGTAACCATTTCCCCAGTCTTAATAGTTCCATTATGAACACGACCGATACCAATTCTTCCAACAAATTCATTATAATCAAGTAATGCAGGTTGAAATTGTAATGATTTACTACTATCTCCAGATGGTTCTGGAATCTCTTCTAAAATAGTATCTAAAATCTCTCCAAATCCTTCTGTTTGTGTACTTAAATCATCACTATAAGAACAAGTACCATTAATAGCTGAGGCATAAATAACCTTAAAATCCAATTGACTATCATCTGCTCCAAGTTCAATAAATAAATCAAGAACTTCATCTACTACTTGCTTACATCTAGCACTTGGCTTATCTACTTTATTTACAACAACAATCGGTTTTACATGAGCCTCAAATGCTTTTTTTAATACAAAACGAGTCTGTGGCATAGCTCCCTCATAGGCATCCACAACAAGAATAACACCATCAACCATATTCATAATACGCTCAACTTCTCCACCAAAGTCAGCATGTCCTGGAGTATCTAAAATATTAATTCGTACTCCATTATAATCAACAGCCGTTGTTTTAGCTAAAATAGTAATACCACGTTCTTTTTCTAAAGCATTAGAATCCATAGAAACATTAGAAACATCTTCATTATCACGAAACATTCCAGAATGTTTTAAGATTCCATCAACTAATGTTGTTTTACCATGATCTACATGGGCAATAATTGCTACATTTCTTTTATTCATAATAACACCTCTTTACACGTCGCTCTAAATTATATCATACACGAAAAAAAAATACTAGACTTTTCTAGTATTTTTCTTATATCCAGATACGACTAAAGTACTACCATTAAAAATGTAAGTATTAAAATATTGGCAATAGCAATCGTCAATACTACTTTGCCTGCCCATTTTACCCAAGTAGTATATTCAACTTTAGCAAGAGCAAGTCCACCCATAATAGCACCACAAGTTGGGGTTATCAAATTAACTAACCCATTTGCTGCTACCATAGTCATAATAGTTGTTTCAACACTATATCCAACTTGACCAGCAAGCGGCCCAATAATTGGAGCTGATAATGTTGCAAGCCCTGAGCTTGATGGAACTAAAACTGATAATACTACGTGTAATAAATAATTAAATGGAGCAAATACTACAGCAGGAACCACTTGTAAAATATTTGCTGCATTATAAATAATATAATTATCTAAATAAGTACTTTGCATCAAAACAGAAGCACCTCTAGCAATAGCGATAATTAAAATTACACCAACCATATCATCGGCACCATCAATGAAAGTATCAACAAATTCTTTTTCACCTGTACGATTAATAACACCAATAACAACTGACATAATCAAAAACCACAAAGCAGCTTCATAAAAGTACCAACTACCAAGTGGAGATCCAGTTAACCAACCAGTAAATCCTTCAAAGAAAGTAATACCAAAATCTGCCCATGGAATAAATCCAACAATCATTACAGCAAAAGTTAAACCAAATAAACATAATGTAATAATCTGTTTTTTAGTTAATTTAACAACTTCATTCTTTTTAGCAGCATGAGCACCATATTCTAACTCCATATTTTTTCTTTCTCTTAATGAAAGAATCGTAGAGCCTTTTTTCTTAATAACTTTCTTAGCATAATTCATAACAAAAAGAATAGAAATTAATAAAGTAGTAAGCCACAAAATAGCTCCAATAGCAATAATTAATCCTTGATTAACTTCTACTCCCTCAGGTAAAGCACTAACTGCAGCACCAACTGCGAAAGGGTTAATAGTAGAACCAAGAACACCAGAACCTGCACCTAACAATACAATAGCTGAAGAAACAACAGTATCCATTCCAGCCATAACCATTGCAGCAGCAAGAAGTGCATAAAAACCAACAGTTTCTTCTAACATACCATAAGTGGTACCAGCAATAGAGAAAATAAACATCAAAATAGGTATTAAAGCAAGTTCATTTCCCTTAAGTTTTTTTACCAAAACTTGAATTCCAGTTTCTAAGGCCTTTGTCTTAGCAACAACTGCCAAAAATCCACCTAAAATAAGTACAAAAATACAAACATCAATTGCATTTTCAAATCCTAATATTGGAGACATTAATATATCTGATAAACTAGCACTAACAACACCAGTACCATTAACTATTTGGTCTCCATTAAATTGAGCTTGTGGTAACACATATGTTAATAAGCCCAAAAGAAAAATCAAAATAAAGATAATTGAAAAAGCCGTAATAAAACCTTTTCTCTTTTTTTTCGTAGCCATAATTAAAATTCCTTCCTACTAATTACTGTTCCAGTTTTGCCCTCTAATGCCTGTTTTGCTTTATCTAAAGATGTAATCAAAGCATGAGCATTTCTTCTATTATGCTCCACAAATTGAAGACAAGCTTCAATCTTAGGTAACATACTTCCTTCCTTAAATTCTCCAGTTCTCATATATTTTCTAGCCAAAGAAGGAGTTAAAAAATCAATTTTCTTTTCATTAGCTGTATTATAATTAATACAAACTTTATCAACAGCTGTTAAAATTAAGAAAACATCTGCCTTAATATCAATAGCTATTTGTGCACTAGTTTTATCTTTGTCAATAACAGCATCTACACCTTTTAATCTATTATAATGATAAACAACTGGTATTCCACCACCACCACCAGCAATGACAATATTTCTATTTTTCAAAAGCAATTCTATTGTCTTTGCTTCAATAATTTTTTTAGGTTCTGGAGATGGAACAACTCTTCGATACCCTCTACCAGCATCTTCTTTAAATATATATCCTCTTTCAATATATAATTTATCAGCTTCTTCTTTCGTATAAAAACTACCAATTGGTTTAGTAGGATTACTAAAAGCTGTATCCTTTTTATCAACTACCACTTGAGTAAGTACTGTTATACAGTTACGGCGCATATTTCTTCTAACCAACTCTTCTTGAATTGATTGCTGTAAATGATATCCAATATACCCTTGACTCATTGCACCACATTCAGCAAACGGAACACTTGGAGTATTAACCTCCTCATGTGAAACTTCCATGGCCATATTAATCATTCCCACTTGTGGACCATTACCATGCGTAACAACAATATCATAAGTATCAGCTAAATCAACAATATACTTTGCCGTTTTTTGTACCAACCTTAATTGTTCTTCAGGACTATTACCTAAAGCATTTCCCCCTAGAGCAATTACTATCTTTTTCTTTTTCATTTTTTCATCGTCGCATACATGACAGCTTTAATAGTATGAAGTCTATTTTCTGCTTGATCAAAAACCTTAGACTGATCTGATTCAAATACTTCATCAGTTACTTCCATTTCGGTAATACCAAACTTTTCATGTATCTCCTTTCCAATTTTTGTATTAATATCATGGAAAGATGGTAAACAATGTAAGAAAATAGCATCAGAATTAGCTAAACCCATAAGCTCTTCTGTAACTCGATATGGTGTTAGTAATTCAATTCTTTTCTTCCATAAACTATCATCTTCACCCATAGATACCCAAACATCAGTATAAACAACAGAAGCTCCTTTTACACCCTCATTAACATCTTCAGTAAGTAAAATTTTAGAACCATTGGCTTCTGCAAATTCACGACATTTAGAAACTAACTCTGAATTAGGAAATAATTCTGATGGTGCACAACAACAAAAATCAATCCCTAATTTAGAACAAATAACCATCAAAGAATTAGCAACATTATTTCTAGCATCACCTAAAAATACTAACTTTCTTCCACGTATATTCCCAAAATTTTCATACATTGTCATAATATCCGCAAGCATTTGTGTAGGATGAAACTCATTAGTAAGTCCATTCCAAACAGGAACGGAAGAATACTTTGCTAATTCTTCAACAATATCTTGCGCAAAACCACGATACTCAATTCCATCATACATTCTAGATAAAACTCTAGCTGTATCTTTAATACTTTCTTTTTTTCCCATTTGTGAACCAGTAGGACCCAAATAAGTAACTCCCATACCTAAATCCATAGCTCCAACTTCAAAAGCACAACGGGTTCTAGTAGAATCTTTTTCAAATAATAAAACAACATTCTTACCCTTTAAATACTCATGCTTTTTACCCATTTTCTTTTTCTTTTTAAAATCAATAGCAAGCTGAATCAAATATAAAATTTCTTGCTCACTATAATCAAGAAGCTTAAGAAAATCTCTGCCATAAAAATTCATATTAATCCTCCCTCACTAACGGCATACTCATACATCTTGGGCCTCCACGACCACGAGATATTTCTGCTCCAGGGATTTCTATTACCTTAAGTCCATTTTCCCTTAATACCTCATTAGTAATAACATTTCTATCATATACAACTACAACACCAGGAGCAATACATAATGTATTAGAACCATCATTCCATTGTTCTCTTTCAGAGGCAACTTTATCACCACCAGCACAAGGAATTAAAGTAACTGGAATCTTTAAATATGAAGATAAAATATTTTCTAAAGTATCATTAATTTCAACAACATTTAAATCTTCATCACTATCCGCAATACTTCCCTCTGTAATCTCAAACACTTGTAAAGTGTCTACAATACCAGGATGATAAGTAAATTTATTACGATCAACCTGTGTAAAAACTGTATCTAAATGCATAAATGCACGACTATTTGGGATATTAAAAGCTAAAACAGTATCAATCTTACACTTTTCATCTTTAAATAAATTTTTAGCCAACTGATCAATTGCTTCTGCTGTTGTTCTTTGTGAAATACCAACAGCCAATATATGATCATTCAAATTTAAAATATCTCCACCTTCAATATGATAAGGTAAACAACGATCATAATATTTATCCACTTTACCTTTATAATCAGGATGATATTTAAAAATATACTCCGCATAAATAGTCTCACGATTTCTAGTAGCAGAATACATTTTATTTAAAGAAATACCTCTACCAATACTCGCAAAATTATCCCTAGTAAAATAAAGATTTGGCATTGGTGCAGCTAAAAAATCTGTCTCTTCAGTTACAAGATCAACCAAAGACTTTTCATCTTTTCTCTGGTCACGATTAATTTCATATATTTGAATACCTTCCATAGTTTTAAGAACAAGTTCATATTCATCTTTAAAACTATTTAAATATTGAAACACCAAATCACGATACTTAGGAGTTCTAATACCCGCTTCAAAAATAAATTGATTTAAAAATTCTTCACGAATATCTTCGCTCAAGGCTAAAACTTCTGCCATTAATTTTTCCAAATAAACAACTTCTACCCCATTTTCCTTTAAGACTCTAGCAAATTCATCATGTTCTCTTTGAGCAACTGGTAAATAAGGAATATCATCAAATAATAACTCTTCTAATGTATCTGGAGTTAAATTCAACAATTCATTACCAGGTCGATGTAATAATACTTTTTTTAAAGGTTTAATTTCACTTGTTACATTAATTTTATTCACTCTTTCTACCTCCATTATTGAATATTACTTAAAAATTGTTGTAATCTCATTGTTTTGGGATGTTTAAATATTTGCTCTTTTGTGCCTTCTTCCACAATTTTCCCATGATCCATGAAAATAACCCGAGTTGCAAATTCTTGAGCAAAATTTAACTCATGCGTTACTACAATCATCGTAATTTTTTTCTTACTCACCTCCAATATTAATGAAAGAACTTCGCCAATCATTTCTGGATCCAAAGCACTAGTAGGTTCATCAAATAATATAACCTCAGGATTTACCATTAGACTTCTAACAATCGCTACTCGTTGCTTTTGTCCACCCGATAAATCTCTTGGATAACTATTTTCTTTATCTTCTAGATGAATCTGTCTTAAATACTTTCTTGCCTCCTCGATTGCCTTATCTTTAGACATTAATTTATTTAAAACTGGAACCAAGGTTAAATTTTCAATCACTGTCAAATTATCAAATAACTGAAAATTTTGAAATACCATTCCAATTTTACCCTGAATAGTTTGATATAACCTATCATCAAGTTTTTTCCCATGATAATAAATAGTACCAGTAGTAGGCTTTTCTAATAAATTTAAGCACCGTAATAATGTACTTTTTCCACTACCAGAAGGCCCAATAATAACAATTTTTTCATTTTCTTTTATTTCTAAATTAATATTATTTAAAACCACATTACCATCGAATTTTTTAAATAATTTTTTAACCTGATACAACATGATTTAATTTCCTTTCTCCAAAACTCATAACTTTAGATAATATAAAAGTTAAAAACAAATAAATCATAGCCGCAACTATTAAAGGAAAGAAATAATCATAAGTTCTAGAAGAAATAATATCAGCAGCTTTTATTAATTCTATAATTCCAACATAACCCGCAATAGATGTCTCTTTAACCAATGTAATAATTTCATTACCTAAAGCAGGAAATATCTTAGCTAATGCCTGTGGAAAAATAATATGTCTCATCATTTTTCGATAGCTAAGACCCAACGTTTTAGCAGCTTCTCTTTGTCCTTTATCAATACCATCATAACCAGCTCTAAAAATCTCTGCAACATATGCCCCAGAATTAATTCCAAAAGTTAAAATTCCAACAATAATAGGCGATAAAGTGGATGTTTTAAAAACAATATAATATAAAACCATTAACTGCAGTAAAGTCGGTGTTCCTCTAATTACATAAACATAAACATCACATAGTTTACGAAACAAAGAAAGTTTACCGGTCTGATTATGAAAGTCTCGAATAATAGAAACAAGAATCCCCAAAAAAAGACCTAAAACAATCGAAAAAAAAGCAATAATTAAAGTATATTTTATTCCCTCTAGAAAATATAAATACCTATCTTCAAATATAAAAGTTTGATAAAAAGAATCCCATAAACCATTCATTATATTTACCTCATCATTTAGAATATTTAAGTACTAATTTGTCGATGGTACCATCTAAAACCATTTCTTCTAAAACCGTATTGATTTGTTTTCTTAACTCATCATTACCTTTTTTTACAATCATCCCATAACGATCCTGAAATAAAATTCCATCCATAATCTTTAACTTATCATTTTGTAAAACAATATTTTTAGCAGGAATTTCATCCATAATTAAACAATCTACTTTATTAGCCTTAACATCTTCTACAGCAGATAAATACTTTTTATGTTGTACTAAAGTAGCATTAGGATAATTATCACTAACATATAAATCCGCAACTGTTCCAAGTTGTACAGCTATCCGTTTATTACTAAGTTCATTAAAATTAGAAAGTTTACTATCACTTCTAACAACTACAACCTGATTAGAAACAGTATATTCATTAGTAAAATCAACTTGTTTTTTTCTCTCATCTGTAATACTAATACCTGCAGCTGCAAAATCTGCCTTGCCACTTTTTACTTCATTAATCAAAAAATCAAACGATACATCTTTAATGACTAACTCTTTACCAAGCCTCTTAGCTATTTCTTTTGCAATATCAATATCCACCCCAACAATTTCTCCATCTTGATAAAACTCGTAAGGAGCAAATCCTGCTTCAGTTGCTAAAACTAGTTGATTGTTACTGTTTAATCCACAACCAGACATCAAAATAAAACCTACAATCACTACAAAAGCCAACATTAAAACCTTAATCTTCTTCATACACTATACCCACTATCTTTACCCTATTATATCTAAATTGTATCACTAAAAAACAACAAAGTAAATCAAAAAATTATTTCTTAAAATGTTTATAAATTTTTTTAACAAAATAATAACAAATCAAAAAAAACAATAAAATTTTTATAGGTAATTTTAACCATGAAATTTTAGTACTAACTAAAATCCAACTATTTCCTAAAGCAAAACCTAAATAAACAAACAAAAATGTCCAAGGAATAGAACCAATAATAGTATAAATTATAAATTTAAAAAAAGGCATTCGCATAATCCCAATTGGTAAGGAAATCAAAGTTCTGATAATAGGAAAATTTCTCCCTATCATAGCTCCCAACATTCCATATTTTAAAAACCAAGAATCACTCTTTTCAAGATCTTCTTCTTTCATAAAAAAATACCTTCCAAATTTACGAATAAAACTTCTTCCACCAAAGTATCCCATAAAATAAATTACAATAGCACAAAAAACACTACCAACAAGCCCAATGAGAAATGCTCCCCAAAAAGAAAAAATTCCACGACTAGCTAAAATACCACCCGTGGCTAAAATTGCCTCACTAGGAATAACAATAATAACGGCTTCTAAAACCATTCCTAAAAACATTCCAAAATATCCAAAAGTATCAATTAAAGAAAAAACAAAATCACCCAAAAAGTATCACCCAATAAATTATATGAAAAAAAGGAATTAGTTTTTACCTAATTCCTCAATATAATCATATAGATGTTCATATTCCAAATAATTTAACCCATTTAATATTGGAGCATGTTCTTTCATAATTGCCCCCTTAAAATGAGTTAACATTTCTAAATCATTGATATTATCACCAATAGTATATAATGAAGACTTATTTAACCCTGCATGCTCTAACATTTTTTCCAAAGCAATATGCTTATTAACAGAAATATCTGTAATATTTACATGTTCCCTACTAATATAAACATAAATACCCATAACCCCTCTTAACTCTTCTACTAAACTTTCTGCTTCCCTCAACTGATTTTCTATAGATACAACAACCTTTACACAATCATCAATATTACTAGTTTTATTATACCCATCATCTAAATAAAAGTGAAAAGAATATTTTTTAATAACTTCAAGAACTTTCTCAATTTTGTCCCTACTTAAATAAACTGTGGAAAAACAATAATCCATAGAATCAAAAATTTTAGCCCCATCCTGACAAATTAAATAATGATATGGAATATGATATTGATTAAGTAACAATTTAATATCAGAATAATTTCTACCTGTAACAATACAAAATAAATTACCCATTTTCATAAATTTTGAGATAGCCTCTATATTTTTTTTAACTACTTCCATATCATCGACATACAAAGTAAGATCAAAATCACTCGCTAAAGCCTTCATATTATCACCTAATAATAGTATATAATAAAGAAAGAAAAATGCCAAGAAAGGATTTTTTAATAAATTTTTAAAAAAAGTGTTGACTTCTTCCATAGTTTTGGTATAATTGTAAATGTCAATTGATTTGCGGATGTAGTTTAATGGTAGAACCTCAGCCTTCCAAGCTGACTACGTGGGTTCGATTCCCATCATCCGCTCCATAAGAAAGTACGCTCGAATTTTTTCGAGCTTTTTTAATACAACTAACTC
>ERZ1026981.283-NODE-283-length-11067-cov-9.261714_pt1 | contig 11067 bp, 7 predicted proteins | sample MGYA00519456_ERZ1026981 | MGnify/ENA primary metagenome ERZ1026981 (study PRJEB26926, sample SAMN06164408) | human gut metagenome | biome: ENVO:00009003; feature: ENVO:2100002; material: ENVO:00002003 | host: Homo sapiens | place: USA | collected 2012 ...
AGATTTCTGCCTGTCTCGTGGGCTCGGAGATGTGTATAAGAGACAGTATTAGACTCGTACATAATCACCCTTAAATATACATTTCATTTTCTTTCCTCCAATCAATAAAAAAGCAATTCTTCCTATAAAGGACGAATTGCTCGTGGTACCACCTTAATTTAACAGTATTTCTACTGTTCTCAAAGTCTTAATGCGACTAACAATATATTTTACTACTATTTCGAATATATAACTCCCAAGCTACCTTCAGATACTCTTCACTAATGAATGCTTTCAGTCGGTGACATTCAATTCCTAATAGCTACTAACTATTTTACTCCTCTTGTTCCTCGTTTTTAATATATGCTGATTATAGCAGTATTTTTTTAGTTTGTCAAAACAGTATAAGACTTTATAATCAAAATTGTATACTTATTTTTCTTTTATGCTATTTATCATCTACATGAGTACTATATTTTTAAACAAAAAAAGTGGAGCCTCGCGGCTCCTTCAGGGGGTTCGGTTGAATATACTCTCACATTTAAACACCGTGAGAGATATCGGCGTGATATATATCACGCATCTTAATCATAATGTATAATTAGTAAAATGTCAATTCCTATTGTTAAAATATTTCTTGGTTGACATTATTTGTTTTAGAAACTTTTATTTCATATTGAGCTGATACTGTTTTTAAACCAAATGATTCAAAAAATTTTTTGGCTTCTGGGGTAAAATTATAAATTTCTACTTCTAGTCGATCACATTTTTGTTTAAAACTTTTTTTCCATATTTCTTGGTATAGTCTTGTACCTATTTTTTGTCTTCTTTTTAGTTCTTTGACATAAAGTTTGTTAATTTTCATAATTCGTTTATCTACCATAGTACGAATATTATCTGTTTTTACAACTTCCGCTTCAATAAAACCATGGATTTCATTATCCTCTTCATACACAAGTATCGTTTTTAATTGATGAGGATTGCAAAGTTCACGAAATTCTGATTTACCATAAGAAATACTGCTGTTAAAAATGTCTTTTCGATGACTTTGATATAGTTTTGAAAATTCTTTTTCCAAGTGAACATATTTAGAATATTCTTTTTCCTCTGGTGGGCGAATTTGCCAAGTCTTTTTTAGTTCTTTTTGTTCCCAAATTATAAATGGTACTTCTTCTTCAGCTATTCCAAGAATCATTAATAGAGTGTCTTTCAAATTATTCGTTAAAAATGTAAATTTTTCTTCCAGTTCTGATAGTTCAGTTTCTTCTTCTAACTCTATATTAGCGTAAATATATTTCTCTTCCTCAATCGTTGTTTGTCGTAATATTTGAGATAATAATTCATCTTGATTTTCGTAGTGTCCTAAGCCTGTTGGTAAGAAAGAATAGGCTTTTAAAACTTCTTGTTTGTCATTTACTTTTCTTATTATTTTTTGTTGATTTTTTTCAATATCACAATTATCTACTATAACATTTTTGACTAAATTTTTTTTCAAAAAACCATTTTCTGTTATTTTACTAGGTGTAAGATTTTTGATTGTAATGAAAATTATATTCTTATAACCATAATTTAAAATTGGAATTTTTTTTAAATTGACACTACTTGTAGAGATACACAATTTTTCAGAAATAGCCCTATCTACTTCTCCTATTGTTTTTATGTTAACTTTCACTTTACTCATCACCTGATTATATTATACCAAAAAATATAAAAACACGAAATAGTTCGTGTTTAACCTTTAGTAATTGATTCTATTAATTTTATTTTTAGTGGATCATTATCTCTTTCCTTATTCAATAAGTATTCTTTTGAATCTTTTTTAGCTTGTAGTAAGATCTTATAATCAGATTTAATACTGGCTATTTTAAAACTCATATCTCCACTTTGTTTTGTTCCAAATAAATCTCCATGACCTCTTAATTTAAAATCTTCTTCACTTATTTTGAAACCATCATCCACTTGTTCCATAATTTTTAAGCGTTCAGCATCACTATCACTAATTAAAATACATTGTGACTTAGAACTTCCTCTTCCTACGCGTCCACGTAATTGATGAAGGGTTGATAAACCAAACCGGTCTGCATCAAAAATCACTATAGTCGTAGCATTAGGGACATCTACGCCTACTTCTATTACTGTTGTTGAAATTAATATTTGAATTTCATTACTTGAAAACTGTTGCATAATCATATCTTTAGCAGCACTTGCCATTTTACCATGTACAATATCTATTTTATAATGTTCTCCAAAAGCAAGTTTCATTTGGTCTTTTAATTTACAAACAGTAGTTAAATCGGAGTTTTCACTTTCTTCAATTAATGGAGCAATGACATATACTTGATGATTTTGTTTTAGCTCTTTATACATCATTTCTAAAACTTCTTTAATCTCGCTATTCTTTTTTACTACTGTATCAATTTTTTGACGACCTTTTGGTCTTTCTTTAATTGTTGAAACATCCATATCACCGAAGATAGTTAATGCATAGGTTCTTGGAATTGGAGTTGCACTCATATATAAAACATCTGGTTTTTTTCCTTTATTTTGGAGATTTGCCCTTTGATGAACTCCAAAACGATGTTGTTCATCTGTTATTACTAGACCTAGATTATGATATTCTACTTCATCTTGAATTAAAGCATGAGTACCTACTACCATATTAATACTACCATCTTTTAGTCCTTCATAAATTTGTTGTTTATCTTTTTTATTAGTAGAACCAGTTAATAAGGCAACTTTAATATTTTGATTTTTTAAAAAATTTTCTAAATTGTGATAGTGTTGCGTTGCTAGGATTTCTGTAGGTGCCATTAAAGCACTTTGATAACCGCTTAAATAATTTGCTACCATAGCTAGGAAAGAAACAATTGTTTTACCACTGCCAACATCTCCTTGTAGCAGGCGATTCATTCTATGGTTAGCTTCTAAATCCCCAATAATTTCTTCTGTTGCTTGTCTTTGATCGCTTGTTAATTCAAATGGTAAACTCTTAATAAATTCAGCTAATTTTTCTTTATCTATTTGTCTTTCTAATCCTTGTTTTTTCTTTTTGTTTTCTACTTTTAGATAATTTATTTTAAACATGAAAGCAAATAATTCTTCATATTTTAAGCGAATCGTTGCTTCTTTTAATTTTTCTTTGGTAGATGGATTGTGAATTAAATTTAAAGATGTCTTTTTGTTTGAAAAATTATATTTTTCTAAATACTCTTCTGGAATATAATCTGGTATTTCTTTACCATACATTAATAAAGCCATATTTATGTATGTTGCGATATTTTTATTGGTAAGACCACTTGTTGCATGGTAAACTGGTTCTATTTTCATTTTGTTGGATAATGTTTCTAATTTTATGTCAGCTGCTGTTATAATATTTTTCTTTTTGTCTAATTTACCTATTACTGTTACTCCAGTTCCAACGGTTAGTTGACTTTTTAGAAATGCTCTATTAAATATTGATACACCAACAACACCAGATGGTGTAACTAATCGAAAATTCATTTTATTTAATCCTGCTTTAAAACGCATTAAAATGGGAATACTTTCTACTCTTCCATCGATTACAATTTTTTCACCATCTTCTACTTCTTGTAGACTATTTCGTTCTAATATTTCATATCTAAAAGGATAATGAGTAACTAAATCTTCTACTGTATTAATATTTATTTTATTTAATAAAGTAAGGGCTTTGGGACCTATTCCTTTGACATCTTTTAATTCCGCCACACTATCACTTCCTCTTGGCATATTATATCATATTTTCGATATCTTTCGCTAATGTTTTTGATATTTTTATTCTTTTTTTACTTTTTTTCATTTTCTTATTGACAAATTTTTCTGTTTCGGTTAGTATAGGAACTACCAATTCGGAATTAGGCGAATTGGTCGCTAGTATCACACTAGCCAACCCCTTTTTATTCTTTTTAGAGGTTGCCCTCAGGGGGTGCAACCTCTTGGATGAAATGTAAAAGAAGACATTTGCCGATGTCTTCTTTTTATTTTTATTCTTGATTATTTTTATTAGTTAATGATTCATAATATTGGTAGCGTTTTTCGGCTTCCATTTTATTTTGACTTAATAGTTGTTTATGGTCTTTAGATAATTTTTCTAAAGAACGATATCTATCTTCACCTAAAATGAATTCTTCATATCTTGAAAAGTCACTTTTACTATCCATCTTAAACTCTTCTGTTTCTGGGTTGTAGTGGAAGATTGGGAAATAACCAGATCTTGTTGCTTCTTTTTCCTCTTCAATAGCATTTTGCATACCTTTTATAATTCCTTGTGCAATACATGGTGCATAAGCAATTATAATTGATGGTCCTTGATAACTTTCTGCTTCTTGTAATACTTTTATGGCTTGTTGAGGATTTGCTCCCATAGAAATAGCTCCTACATAAACGTGTGGATAAGTTAAAGCGATTTTAGCTAGATCTTTTTTCGCTGTTTCTTTACCATGAGATGCAAATTTAGCTACTGCTCCTATTCTGGTTGATTTGGAAGCTTGACCACCAGTATTAGAATAAACTTCAGTATCTAACACTAAAATATTGACATTTTCTTTATTAGCTAAGACATGGTCAATTCCGTTGTAACCGATATCATAGGCCCAACCATCTCCACCAATCATCCAAACTGATCTTGGCTTGATAAAATTCTTTAATGCTAATAAGCCATCTATTTTAGTTTCATCAATTACTTTTAATAGTTCATTTGCTGTTTCTGGAGTAACATTTTCAACATAATTTTTATATGTTTCTTGTTGACTCTTTTTCACATTTTTTATATTTTCGGTAATTAATTTTTTAATTCTTCCTTTAATTACTTCATCAGCAATTTTCATTCCATATCCATATTCTGCATTATCTTCAAATAAAGAGTTAGCCCATGGTACATTATATGGCATTGATGGAGCTGAAGCTCCAAAGATAGATGTACAACCTGTTGCGTTAGCAATCACTAGTCTATCTCCAAATAATTGCGTGATTAATTTTAAATATGGTGTTTCTCCACAACCAGCACATGCTCCTGAAAACTCAAATTTCGGAGTTTTAAATTGGCTACCTTTAACAGTGGTTGTAGGCATTACGTTCTTTTCTGTTACTTCGTTAAATAAATAGTTATATTCTGCTTGGTTTTTCTCCTCTTCTAAATCTTCCTTTATTTTCATGACTAAGGCTTTTGCACCTTTTTTACCAGGACAGATTTTCTCACATAATCCACAACCAGTACAATCTGGGGTGCTGATTCCTATCGTATATTTTAAATTTTGATCTTTAATATTAGCGGAAAGTAGTTTTTCGCGTAAACTATCCGGAGCGTCCATCTCTTCTTTTTCGTCTAACAAGAATGGTCTAATTACTGCATGTGGACAGACTAAGGAACATAAATTACATGAAATACAGTTCTCACTTACAAAACATGGAACAACATCAGAAATGTTTCTTTTTTCTCTTTTTGTTGTAGCTGGTTCAAAAGTTCCATCAGGATTTTTTAAGAAACTACTTACTGGAAGAGTATCTCCTTCCATACTACTAATGATTTCAAACATGTCTTTTTTCTTAGGAAACTCTTCAACATAATCTACTACTGGCAATTTTACTTGAACTAAACTATTGATACAACAATCCATAGCTTTGATATTTTTTTCAACAATATCTCCACTCTTGTTAGCAAATTTTAAAGCTATACTTTCTTTAATTTTTTGTACAGTAAAGTCAAAATCCATAATCTTTCCTAATTTAAAGATTAATGTTTCCATTATGGCACTAATTTTACCAGATAATCCGTTATCAGCAGCGATTCTTCCTGCATCGACAATATAAAACTTAATATTTCTGGTTTGCAGGATTTTTTTGTCATGAGGAGTCATTTCTTTTAAAATTTCATCTTTATTTTTATTAGTGTTTAATAAAAATATTCCATTCTTTTTAATCTTATCTAACATTTTCATCTTCTGTAAGTAAGATTCTTTTGTACAAACTACCACAGTTGGATTTTCTACATAATAAGTTGATCTGATTGGTTTATTACCCATTCTCAAATGTGATAAAGTAATACCACCTGATTTTTTAGAATCATATTGAAAGTATCCTTGAACGTAGGCTCTAGTATATGTTCCAGTTAACTTCATAATATCTTTACATGCACTAACCATTCCATCACTACCATAACCATATACTAAAAATTCGACATTTTTAGATGGTAAACGAAAGTCTTTATCATAGGGAATAGAAAGGTTTGTTACATCATCTTCAATACCAACTGTAAAATTAGTTTGAGCATCCTTTTTGTCCATGTAATCATAGATTCCTTTAATCATGGCTGGAGTTGTATTTTTACTTGAAAGACCATATCTTCCTCCAATAACTCGTACTTTTCCTTCTACTTCTTTAATTGTTTTAACAACATCTAAGTATAATGGTTCTCCAGCTGATCCTGGTTCTTTAGTACGGTCTAAAACAACTATTTTCTTTACTGATTTTGGTAAGGCTTTTAAAAAGTATTTAGCGCTGAATGGACGATATAAGTGAACTTCTAGTAAACCTAAGTCATTTCTTTTTGATCCTAAATAGTCTAATGTTTCTTTGATGGTTTCACAAACAGAGCCCATAGCAACAATTACTTTGGTTGCTGTTTCACTTCCATAATAATTAAATGGGGCATAATTACCACCTGTTAGTTTATTTATTTCTTGCATATATTCATTGACGATATCAGGTACTTTATCGTAGTAACTGTTTCTTACTTCAGTTGCCTGGAAATAAATATCTTCATTTTGAGATGTTCCTCTAATTACTGGTTCTTTAGGATTTAAAGCTCTATTTCGAAATTCTTCTAGGGCTTTAGTATCTATTAATTCTTTTAATTTATCAGTATCAATTACTTCCACTTTTTGTAATTCATGACTAGTTCTAAATCCATCGAAAAAGTTAATAAATGGAACTCTTCCTTTGATAGCTGACAAATGGGCTACTCCTGTTAAGTCCATTACTTGTTGTACTGAAGAAGAAGCAAGCATTGCAAAACCAGTTGTCCTTGCAGCATAAATATCTTGGTGATCTCCGAAGATAGATAAAGCGTGAGTGGCGATTGATCTTGCAGCAACATTAATTACACATGGTAAAAGTTCACCAGATATTTTATACATATTTGGTAACATTAATAGTAGCCCTTGACTAGCTGTGTAAGTTGTAGTTAAACAGCCGGCTTGTAAGGACCCGTGAACCATTCCAGCTGCGCCAGCTTCTGACTCCATTTCAACTACTTTAACAGGCATGTCAAAGTAATTTTTCTTTCCTTCTTTACTCCACTTATCGGTTAGTTCAGCCATTGGTGAGGCTGGTGTAATTGGATATATTCCTGCTACATCTGTAAAATTATAAGATACAAAGCTACATGCTTCATTTCCATCCATTATTTTCTTCATCGTGTTTCCTCCCTTACTATTTTATTATATCGCAATTTTATTATAAATTCTTTAAAAAACTGTATTACTTAGTCAATACAGTCTATAAGTTTGATTTTATATAATTATATATTTTATTGTATGTATCCGTTGTGTAATGCAGTCCATCTGTTGTACTAAAACCGTTCGACTTTAAATATGAGTTGCAGTCTATATATTTAATATTGGAGGTTAAATTTGATCTCATTTTTTGATTAAAAGAATCTATATCATCATTTAAATTAGAATAACTTCCTTCTGTAGGATTAACAGATACAAAATAAACTTGTGCTCCTTTTTCTTTCCACTTTGATGAGTTTTCATTTAAATAGCTAATATATTGATTTATTTTGTATAAGTCGTTTACTCCCATTAATATTACTACGGCAGAGCCACTTTTAATTTCACTTTCAATATTGGGTATACCCGTTGACTTCATCCAACTTAGTCCCATAGAACCTTTCGAGCTCCATACGTCACTAGAATCATCAGCAACAGATAATTCCATACCTACTGTTCTTGAGTCACCTACAAACACTGTTTTCGTTATCTGTTGATTATTTTGTGAGCTGGTGTCATTTTTAGCATTTTCTGTATTGTATCCTCCCATATCAATGTTATTTTTTGGTTTATCTGATGTTTCCACATAATCACTATCTTCTCCTAGAGTAGACACTTTTTCTGCATTATTCCAACAAGTCGCTAAATCGAAAGAACCATCAGCCAAAGACATTGTTAAATTAATTATGAATGGTACCATGAATAAGACAACCAACGCTATTAAACTGTTTTTTAAACCAGCTTTAAACTTTTTCTCCTCTGGATTGGTCATTAATTTAGTAAAATTAATAGCTAAAGCTACTATACATAAGATGGGACCCATAATTTGAATTATATCTAAAAAAGATTTAATGATACTTAAAATATTGGCAATTCCAATATTGCCACAGGCATCAATAATATTTTCGCTGACTTTTTCATACTCTAATATATATATCATACAGTTATTCCTTTCCTATTTCTTTTTCATATACTAGGTAATATGTACTGTCCATAGGGATTGTTTGATATTCTGTACCAAAGACATGTTCTATTCCTTTTTTGGAAGGAATGTTACTATAATCACAGGAAATTACTATTTTATCAACTTGTAAATCTTTTAGAATTCCTAATAATATTCTTAATGTCTCTTGGTAATATCCTTTATTTCTTTCACTTGGCCTAACGTCAACACCAATGTGACCATAGATATTGCCATGTATAAATTCTAAGGAGCGTCTGATATCAGCTAAAGCAATTAATCTATCATCTTCTTTAGTTAGAATTAAGTAAGTACTACATCCTACTTGACCTTCTTTTAAGTTTTCTTCTAGATTTAATCTTTCTTCTTCCTTATACCAGTCATAAAAGTTATCATATTCACAATAATTTTTATTTAAAATGATGGAACAGTCTCCTGCTAGATATTTTTCACCGTTAGCGTAGTGCTCTTTGGCAAAATCATCTAATAGTTTTTCATCAAAAATTGTAACAGCTCTAGCATACAGTTCCATTTTCTCCCCCTCTTTTTTATTATACCATATTTTATTATTTTACTACCCAAAAAGTAGACATGTCTCGTAGCCCATCTTTTCCTCCGGCTACTGGCGTATTAATAATTTTGTTGTTAATTACTAATTCTGATGAACTTCCACCATCTAAATTAGCAGCATTATAAGCTCCATAGTTTTCCATTATTTCAGTTAAGTCTCCCATATCCGCTCCGATACTATTAGGAAGGCGACCATTAATTACTAAGAATAGAACTATTCCATCTTTTCTTTGACCAATCGCAGTTCTTGGTGCAATTCCCCAACCACCATTTCCTTTAATAAATGAGCTTTTGCCATTGACAATTAAGTATGGCCCAAATTCAACAGCATCACGATATCCTTTAGCTATGGCTTCTTCTTTACTCATTTTTCCTAAAAGCAGTTTATCATCTTTTGTAAAGCCAATAAAACCACCACCCATATTGGCATCTTGGAAATCACTAACTATATTGCCATTTTGAATCACAGTTCCATGGGGAATGGCCCCATTAGAATTCCAATCTGGATCATAAAAACCACCAGCGTTCATAGCAATAATTGCATTTTCTCTTTTTGCAACATCTGTAATTGCTTCTCCTTTTTTGCCTAAATATTTGGTTGTCGCTATAGATATTCTAGATGGATCGTAAATAGCAACTAAAAATCCTTGATAAGTTTTTCCATTTACATTTATTACTTTGTATAAATCGTTGCCAGGATCTTTGGTTAAAATTTCTTTTTCGTATTTATTTTTAAATATCATCATATTACCATTATATTTTCTAAATTTAATTAAATCTGGATCACTCACTTCGCCTACTTCAATAATTTTATTAGCTTCTAAGACTTTCTGAATAGTTTCATCACTATAAAACCAAGTAGCTAAATACTGATGAGTCATAGTTGTCATAGCACTAGTAATCCAAAAATTACGAAAGCCTGGCCATGGTCCATAGAATAAGAATAAAAAGCAAGATAAGCCTACAACGAAACTACTTCCACCAATAATTACTAACTTTTTCTTTATAGTCCATTTTTTCTTTTTTTCTTTAATTTTAGTAGGCTTCACTTGTTTTGCTTTTTTATTTTGGGGTGGAATACTATATAGTGGTTCTATTTTTACTTCTTTATTATTTTTCATACACTAAAAATCTTCCTTCCCGGCATATTTTTTATCTTCATTAAAATCAATATATTTTTTGGTTGTATTATATTTTTGTAAGGGAGCTATTCCCGTTTGATTTGTTTGTTGGTATTTATTATACTCTTCAATATTGTTATTTACTTGGATTACGTCGTTTACAAAATAATTAACCATTTCTTCATACGAATTTGCATAAGTTTGACATTTTGTGTTAATCGTTGAATCTGGGAAATATAAATTCGCACAATTTTTCTTTAAGTTACTGGCAATTGGTTCAATTACATCTAAAGTCGCCTCATATTTTTGTAATTCTTGTAGGCAGGTTGTGATGTTTTGGTTTAAAGTTTCAAAATATAACTCTGAGAAAACATTATCATAGATATAATCTCGTGTGTTGCTGAATGTTTCAGTATCTTTTCTAAATTGTTCGTAAGTAGTATTTATTTTATTCATTCTTTCGTTTACTTCTTTTTTGTCTTGTTTTAGGCCTACTCCAAAGTTTAGAACTAATCCAACTATGATTAACACTGTTCCTAGTGTTGATAATATTATGATTTGTTTTTTCATGTTACCGCCTACCTTATAGTTAATATCTTATCATTTTTTCAATTTCTTGTATAGTAATTGCTATTTAGATTTACAATTTTGGGCAAAAAAAAAGCTTAAGCCTTTTCTTTTTTAAAAATAAATATTTTACTAAATACATAGTTAGCAACAATTACTATTACGTTCATTAGGATTTTAGAGACCATTTTCTTCATGTTTAAAATACTTAAACAAATATACATTCCAGCCATATCGATGCCTAAGGACACAATTCTAAAGAAGAAAAAGGAAGCAATTTCTTTTAAAAATACTTTTTTATCAAAAGATTTAGAACTGTCTCTTATACACATCTCCGAGCCCACGAGACAGGCAGAAATCT
>ERZ1026981.284-NODE-284-length-10992-cov-6.101490_pt1 | contig 10992 bp, 11 predicted proteins | sample MGYA00519456_ERZ1026981 | MGnify/ENA primary metagenome ERZ1026981 (study PRJEB26926, sample SAMN06164408) | human gut metagenome | biome: ENVO:00009003; feature: ENVO:2100002; material: ENVO:00002003 | host: Homo sapiens | place: USA | collected 2012 ...
AGCGTCAGATGTGTATAAGAGACAGGACATACATCATCAAAGCAAGAATGCGAACTGTAGGGCGATCAAGCTTATTTGCAAACGACCCGCTTTCACTGTCGTATTCAAGCACAGTGCTTAGATCGAGTTCGTAATCTGCAATCGCAGTTTCTAACCACTGTTTCTCCAGGCCAGGATCGATCCTATATTTCGTTAGAGGCATGGAGTGAAAACTTGTTTCAATATCCGTAAAAGTAGTAGGCTGATCCATACCTCATCCTCCTTACTTAAATGGTGTTTGTGTCGGCAAGCTCGTTAATTGCAGCCATCTTCCATGCGGCTACATCGTCTCCGCCGCACTCCTTTGCAATCTGGACAATCATCTTCTTTTCTGCCGGCGTGGTTACAAGCTCATTCAGCTTTGCATGAAATGCGTCTTTCCCACGAATCGCCAGAAGAGCCTTTACAGATTCCTCGTTGAGAACAACCGCATCCTGGGCAGACTCTTCTCCATATCCAAGAAGCTCCTTACGCTGCTTATCGTCCACGATAAACAAACGAGCGTGATCCCCCTGATTGGATCTGCCATCCCCTACAAACAGAGGATTGCCGCGCTGAATCTGCATCTGAACCTCAGCTACATCCAACTGGGAAAAATTCTTTGCATTTGCGGGGATGCGGATATCACCCACTCCATTTTCACGCTTAAAATAAAGCGCCCAGCTACACAGATTGTTGATTGCAACCTTATCTGTTAATTCCATATTTTCTTTCGCTCCTTATAAAAAGATTAAGGGGAGAGTATTTCCCTCCCCTTTTAGATAACTTAACTAATTCCTATTAAAGAGTAGGAACCTCGAAATTGGTATCAGACAGAAGACCAATCTGATCCTCCATGCCCTCTGCTACGCCGGCACCAATCTCCATGTCGAAACGGGTCAGGTGCTGACGGGTTACGATATCGTCACCAGTCATAGTGGTCAGTCCGCCACGACGGAAGATCTGGAGGGGTGCGATGTTGCCCTGAGGAATGAAGAACAGCAAACCTTGAGGCATATAAAGCTCATAGGAAGTCTTGTCCTCATTCAAACGGGTGTAATCAAGAGCGTTTGGCAGCTCCACCACATTAGAACCGTTGTAGAAGCTGAGTAAACCGGTCTTACGAATCTCTTCGGCAACCGCATCAGCACCAAACGGAATGGTGGAAGCACCGAAAGTCTTATAACCAGCGAAATCATTCAACTGGGAAACCACAGCGTAATCGCCGCAGATATTGGTCTTGCCGTACCGACGCATTACCTTCAGCATATCGTCAACGGCAGTCTGGGTAATACCAGAACTCTCAGCGAAGTGCTTTACGCCTTTTGCGTTCTTCAGTGCATCATAAAGCTTTGCGATAACATAGTACACAGCCTTATTCTGCATGTCAGTCTGTACCTGAGCCATACCCTCAGCAACAGTTCCGTCAAAGTTTCCGCTCTGCAACTCACGATAGTCCACCGCATAGCCGGCAGAAATGGTCTGTGTTGCAATTGGGTACTCACGGAAGCTGTGGGTAGCGAAAGGCACATCGCCGCTTGAAGCCTGGAAGCGAGAATCAATGCTCTCATACTTATAGGTCTTCATCATAGGCACGGTGTCGTAAGGAAGGGATCTGTATGTACCCATGAAGTTAAAAATCTTGATAGCCTCGATCAGCTTAGGCTCAATGGTAAAACGCTGAATTGCGTTCAGCTCGGACACTGCCTGATGATCGCCGTCGATTGCGCGGCCAGCCAACTCTTTGATATAGGCAACAGCCTTATCTACTACCTTACCGTCAACAGCGGGGTTTTTACCCTGTGCCAGAGCAGAGAACACCTCTACGATTGGAGAAGTGGCCTTTACCTTGGAACCAACAACAGAGTCTTTCACATTGTTGACTGTGTTAAGCTCAAAAATCTTATCCATTATCTTCTATCCTCCTTTTAGAAACAAAAATTCTTACTGAGCAACGATTTCAGCAAGAATGCCATCGTCCATATATGCGGTCTTAGCAATTACCTTAAAGGAAACTGCATAGCCAGTTGCGTCAGCAACCTTCTTCACCAGGCCAGATGTGGTAAATACCAAAGCATCGCCAGAGGCCAGGCCATCAGTCCCACCGTCAATCTCAAACGCAGCGAACTCAATCTCAAGTCCGTTCACGGTTCTCAGATCATCAGCGCGTACATACTCGCCGGCGTTCACCACATAAGTCTCAGGGCTGTTGTGAAGCTCAGGCTTATCATTGATGTTGGTGACAATGTGAACAATAGCCTTTGCAGCGGTATCATCCTCTGCCAAAGATGCGGTCTTTGCGGCGCGGTCAAGCACAACGCCCATACCTACTTTCATATCCTCAGTTGCCTTGCAATATGGGATATTCTGCACATTCTTAAATGCACCAATAGTCTTGTATTTCATTCCTTTAACCCTCCTTAATTAGCCAAAAATGTCTACATCGCCGTCATCTTCAGGGGAGTTCACACCGCCGAAAATGTCGGGAGCAGAGTTGTTCAATTCGACTGTGCGTGTCTCTTTGTTCTTACGAACCATCTCCACGCAAATCTTGCTTGTGATGCTGTTAATCTCAACTGACATAGGATCGGCCTTAAATGCCTCGATCTCAGCCTTGGCAAGATCCTGCTCTTCCTGGCTAAACTCCGCCAGAGCAGAATTCAGCTCAGCAATCTTCTTTTCTTTCTCCAGCGCGGCATTGGCCTCTTTCAGACTATTCAGCTCATTGGTCTGGCTCTCAATAGCCTGGTCTTTCTCAGCAACAGACGCATTGGCAGTGTTCAACTTCTCGTTCAGCTCTGCAATCTCAGCGTCTTTTGCGGCCACCGCATCGTTCAGCTCAGCAATCTTCTTCTCATACTCGCCACTCTTATTATTCAACTCGTTAATGGTCTGAGTTACAGAAGACTTGATAAGCTCAACTGCCTGGCTCATCATCTTCTCATCCATACCTGTTTCCTCCTTATGTTCTTGTGATTTATTATTTAACTCCATGACGATTGCCGTATCATCTGCCGGTCTGATACCAAGAATGGCATACCCGCTATAATCATAGATTTGCGGGATTCTTCCTTTCTCTTTGTAACCGCCATCGTAAATAATACGATTTTCATTTTCTGGTCTACCTACAATTTCCACAGAACCTTTGACCGTTCCATGTTCAAGCCGATCTTTCAACCATGCTACAAACTTAGGGTATCTCATTTCATCAACATATCCATCTGCAACCAAAACCCTTTTTGTAACACCGTCAATTTCGATATCGTCAATATAACCGCGCTCGAAGTGTCCAACGACAGTCGCATCTTCCATATAAGGCATATCGGCAATCTCAGTTAGCCCATGCCCATATGGTAGCGTCCTGTCTTCGCTGATAAATTCAACACACAAAGACATATTAGAAACGGAGTCAATCGTCTGCTGTGTATAGGTCTCATCCCAGGAAATACCGTTCTCCTGCCACTCATCATGGTTAGAGAAAATCTCGTGAAGAACTACCTTGATTTTTCTTCTTCCCGTGATCTGGCGTTCATTAGAGAGTTCAAAAATTCTACCAGTCGGAATACATCTATTCATTTTCTCACCCCCTTACCCCGTTGACGGCTTCGGCATATTGTTACCACCGTTTGTCTTTTGCTGCACGGCAGCAGGATCTTCGCTATTAGTTGGTGGTCTGCCGCCTTTGTTGTGATCCTCAAATTCAGGATCATCTTTACCGGTCACGGTGAAAGAAGTCCTATGCACTGGGTACTTATTCTCGAAGTCTTCATCCAGCTCATAGTCCATCAACGCAACATAGTTGTCCGGGTTAATTCCAGTAGACGCAATCCATGCGTATAGGCTTCCCTTTCCTCTTGCATAGAGATCAGACATATACCCTACCATCTGATCACGATTTACCATCGTAATTGGCAGAATATAAAACTCGACTCTGCAACTTGGATCTTTAATGATATTTTTATTGATGCACTTATTCAGCTCGTCCACAATATCCTCAATCCAGGAATACACATTTGCTGCGACAAGCTCTAAATTCAATGTCGCTGTAGAGTAGTTCCCAGTGCTGCTGCCGTCAAGAGCGCTGGCGCTCACACTGATATCCTTGTTTACAGAATCTACAATCGAATTTTCGTTCTTTTCATCAAGCAAAGAAACATCCAACGAAATCTTGTCAAGCTTTGTCCCACTCGCAAGAGAGAAAAATGATGTACTGCTGCCGTTTCTGCTCTTGCTGGAAAGTGCGTTCTTGACCAAATCATGCTGCTGTCTCTGCTGTTTTTCGCTCAGAGCAGATGTCCCCTTATCTTTGCCCTCAGGGAATGTCTCATACACAATTTGGTTGTTTACAGAGTCCAGAACATTTCGCTTCGTATCAATAAAATATTGAGCGTAGCTAATATCGTCGAGAGCTGCAATAGAAAATGGGATTCCGTATGGTTCAGAAATCTCGCTCTTGATTTTCGTTACAATTGTCTTTGTATTATCAAGAACAAGCCAATCTGCGTTCAGCTCCCCATTCATCTTTTTCAGCCATCCATCCTGGATCTCTTTTGGAAAGCCGGCAAGCTTTTTCTTCCTTGCATCCTCCGTGAAATAATCAAAATACTTCAAATCAAATGCGACAACATAACTGTTGTTCTTTCTTCCAATGATCCGCACATATTCAACAGGAAGAGGGATTACCATTGCATTGATTCCAAGCGCATTGATTTCCGTTATATTCTGGATTTCATAATCAGTCAGCGCCATTCTATAGTCTGGTGTGGTCGCAGCAGTTTCAAAGTAAGCGACATACATACCATCATTGGCATTCTTGAAAATACCATCGCGGATAATTTGCTTGTATCGAATGGTGCTTAGTGTACCTTCCATTTTTGCTTTATTGGAACGATAATTTCTTGGCTTTCTGCCATCTGGCCGGCGTGACTTAGAAACAATAACACCATCTAATGTGTGCATTGACTTCATATAGTCGATTGCACCAGACACAACGCCATTCGTTCGGTAAGCCCACTTTGCCATTCTGCGCAGCTCCGTAATATGGTTCATTGGGTTTTTCGTAAAAGCACGGATCTCCTGAATGGTATATGGAGATTCGCTTGACCCGCAAAGCATATTGATATATGCGCTTCCAATACTTGTATTGAACTCGTGGGTATGATCTTCAGCCTTAACGACAGCATTTTCCTCGTACACACGGTCTCGTTTCCAGAACTGATACCATTTCTTTTCACTCTGCAACTTCATCACCTCCTTCAGTTAAATAGTGGAACATATTCGTACTCCGCCGTATCGGACAACAAATCATGTTCAAGCATTTGGGCAAAATAATTACCGTAAGAAACAGAGGTGTATCTGTCCTTACGGTCGTTGTTGTTCATAATTTTGATCAACCCAGTCTGATCGCCTCGCTCATATTCAAGATTGATCATCTCATTGATTAAAGCAACCGTTTCTATATAGGGTCTTTCAAAGAATAGCTGCGCTTCAACATCAGCAGTCGCATATTCTGGGATAAAATTAGAAATCTCATCAACCGCCTCAGTATTGCTGATCAGCAAGTCGATCATCCCAGAATTCAGAGCATTACGCATGGACTCAGCAATATTGCTGTTCGTTTCGAGTTGTGCCTTAATGACATATACATTCTCTTCAGCGCCGGCAATCTGAATTCTGTTCGCAACCTTTTCGTCGTTCATACATTTCCATGGTTTGTATTCAATGTTTCTCTCTTCATCAAACAAAACCTTTGCGAGCATGTCATAAACGGAAATACCGGCGTTACGTCCGTCGAGAACGCAATAGTCGGCGTTAAAATCCGTATACAATTGTTTGATGCGGATAGCCTGCTTAGTGGTCTCCCCTCCATGAACAGACTCCATATAGACAACCTGACGGCGATATCCTCTTTTAACCGTAATATGCTCGCCGGCTGTGTCCATCACCTTATGCTCCTGGCTTTCTGGCAAAAGTCTGATGCAGGAGAAGATAGAGTTATCCGTATCGTTTCCGCCCTCCATTGCAATATCACAAGACAATACTCTGATTTCCCCCACCTGTTTTGGAATATCGTATTTGTTCTTTTGCTTCAAAAGAGCTTCATCATTTCTGCGCGGATAAAACGCCCGCTTTAGTCTTCTGTTTCGGTTCAACTGATCATAGTTAAAGAAAGACCTGGCATTTTCCGCAATCATCTGGTTCTCGTACTCAATCGCCCAGGACATCGGATCGAGTTTCTTTCGCTCTTTAATTAGGAAGTTCCTGGTTTTAATGTTGTGTTTCAAAGCAATGCTGTAGTCCATCGCAATAACACACGATGTACCTCCAGACAGCATATCCTTTGTAAATGTTTGAATCAGGTTCCACATCCAGTGGTTCTGATACCATGCGGAACTGATATACACTTCCTTAGGCTCTTCCTGCATCCCGGCATACTCTTCTTGCTTCAAATAGTCTGCTTGCCGAACAAATAGGAACGGAGAAAGAACACTGTCAATGATATTCTTCGCAATCATACGGAACTCTTCGTAGATCATAACGGTCGCACGATAACCACGAGCGTTCTCATTAGCGGCAACAACTACAATAGAACTTCCGTTCTTAAAAATAACCTCAATCTCATTCTGGTTGTCCTTAAAACTGTCTATCTCCGCTTCAAGCAGCGGCGACTTTGGCAAAAGCTCCTTTTTTATCTTTTCTGACACGATGAGTCTCGCCTGTTTCTTGGTAGCCGATGCCACAACGATCCTTGCCCCAGGCCGTAGGATTGCCTCTTTACAGGCGAACACAGCAATAAGGAAAGACTTTGCTGCGGAACGGGCGGCTACAATGCAGAAGCTTGGAAAATACTCCATCAGATAAAGAATGATATGCTGATATAGATGAAGAACAATCCCAAAGTAGTGCTCTACAAACCTCGATGGGTTTCTCCTATAAAAAGTGAGCCACAAAAGTACACGCTGAACATTTTCTACTTTGTGCAAATAGTGCGTAGACGGGAAATGTTCGTGCAAATGCTTTTGCCGCTCATCCATTAAAACATCATAGTTCATCACATCATTCCTCCTGGGAAAGCTTGTATTCCTTATCAAGCTCTTTTGATCCGGTTAGGAGGTTTTTCAGAGGTCTAAAAATAAAGCGAGAACAATAACTTCCTATATCATCAAAGTCCTTAAACAACTTTTTGTCCTTGTAGAATTCCGCCGGGGTATACTTTTCAATATCCCTTGCCCATAGGCCAAGAGGATTCAACTGAACGGACTCTTCCTTCTTCTGCCGGCGATCCTCCAGCTCAGTCGTCGCCGCATTGATGTATTCTTTGTAGGTCTTTGCCAATGCTCCAATTCCAGAGTCTCCATTCTGCACGGACTTCTGCAACTGTAATTTCAAATAGCAAAGGCTCTTATATAGCTCATCCTGACGCTTATCCTCAGGATCACCGTATTTCTTTACCCAATCATCGTACTCATATTGTAGCGTTTCATAATCCTGGTCGCTGAATCCAAGACCGAACAATTGGATGGTCTCAATCGGAGTCATAATTTTGGGATTATCTTTTACCGCTTGAATTGTCTCTGCGTTTTCGACTTTATTTGCTCTGCGATAAAGAATTGTATCTGCATAAGACGCTCCCTTTGTCTGCGCCAAATTCAACTTGGAAAAATATTGGCTTACCTTACTTCTGTTTGGAGACGGGTGCTTTTTGGCATTTGCCCATGCTCCTTCATCAAAGCAGGTGTTAATCGTCGCGCACAAAAGCTCCATCGCTTTATCCTGGTCTCCGTCAAACACCTCATCACGATAGTATTCAAAGGATTTATCCAGGCACCTTCTGCAAATCGTAAGATAACCGCCATTACCTGCATAATAAGGAGACGGGGTGACATTAAAATTATCCTTCTGTCGCATATATCCCTTACCACATGCGCTGCAATGATACGGGTATTTGTCGTCGTTCTCCAAATTCATTCGTTCAGGGCGCTGTGTTTTTGCTGCGGCTCCCTTTTTCAAATCATTTGCCACTCCATTTCCTCCTTTCGGCAATAATAAAAAAAGCGACACACAAAAAGTGTGTCGTAGAATGGTGCGCTCAGCGGGACTCGAACCCACGACTCGCTGCTTAAAAGGCAGCTACTCTACCAACTGAGTTATGAGCGCATATTAAGTTTACCCGGTTTGCACGGTTGCCCCACTTATTTAACGCCAGTTGGTGACTCCCTTTAGGCACAAGACATGCGCACACGGCAATGTGCTTTTATGTAGCCATAGATAAAATTGCTGTTCATGTCTTTTTTATTATGGTGGAACGAGATGGTAACGATCCATCATCCTGCGGTTTTTCAGACCGCCGCTCAGACCTCGTAAGCTATCGTTCCATATAAGAGGGAAATCGCCATACGATTTCCCTGGCTCCAATATACAACATGGTATATGGAGTATGGCGGCGGAAGTAGGACTCGAACCCACGGGAGTAGTTAGCTCACATCAGTTTTCAAGACTGCGCCGTTATGACCACTTCGGTATTCCGCCGTATGTTAAGAAGCTCTACGATACACCCTCGCAGAATTCTTATTTCTGGATTTATATGTAGGAAGCTGACTATCGCAATTAGGGCAAATCAGTCTCAAATTATTTCTAAAATTATTTGATGCGTCCCCGTCTATATGGTCTAAAATAAAATTCAAACGCTCTCCATTCCAAAAATTATCTATACCACATATAGCACATCTACCATTCTGATCGTCCAGAATATATTGTCTGATACACCCTCTTAATGTTGTTGATACACCTATGTTTGCATCTCCTATTTTAAGCCATCTTTCTATCTTTTCTCTTTTTCTTTTGGCTCTAAGACAATCGATACAATATCCAGATGTGTTTTCTCTGCAAATTTTACACCCACAATTCACACAATATCTTTCTATACCTAATCCTCCATAATCTCAATTGGTAGGGGAGGTGGGAGTCGAACCCACTCAGCTCGAAAGCAACAGTTTTACAGACTGCCCCAGCTCTCCGACTCTGGCGCTCCCCTATGTGTTAGCGCCGAACACCCTATTAAATCGCTTTCATTATGCGGGGCTTCTATTGTTTATTTGCCGGTAGAATTTTAGCCATTAACCGTGGCGCATGGTGCCGGTAGTAGGAGTCGAACCTGCAACCTGCCGCTTATCTGGCGCTACGGGGCATAAATCCGCTGCTCTGCCAATTGAGCTATACCGGCATGGAAAGCCATAACAAGACACAATAGAGAAAGGGAGGTAGAAAGAAAGGAGATGGTTTGAAAGAATACTTAAAATATGTGATATTGCTGTATGTGTCTTTATTGGCAGGGGCTGAAGGACTCGAACCCTCATCAACGGTTTTGGAGACCGTCATGCTACCATTGCACCAAACCCCTATATTGGCGACTCCAACGGGACTTGAACCCGTGACCTCCGGCGTGACAGGCCGGCGTTCTACTCTTCTGAACTATGGAGCCATACTGGTGCCGTCAATGGGACTTGAACCCATACGAGATTACTCCCACCAGCCCCTCAAGCTGGCGTGTCTGCCATTCCACCATAACGGCATTCATTACTTGTCCCAAGGGATTTTATCATATAGATCATACGGTGAATCCCCTGTGGCAATCTTCTCAAATCCACCAGGAACAATTTTCCATAGCGTATGTTTTCTCTTTTCGTTGTTCTGGCTAATCTGAAATTCTTGTCCGCATTTTGTCGTACAATGTACGCCCAATCCGTTTTCTGAGGACGGAATTTTTCGTACTATTCTCTGTTTACTTCCTACATTTTCTGTCAAATATTTTCTTGGCACAAATATCTCCCTTTCTTCATGGTGATGCCGGCGGGGATTGAACCCGCAAACTCCGGCTTGAAAGGCCGGCAACTCTACCAATTCGTCCACGGCACCATTTGGTACTCCCAACGGGACTCGAACCCGTATTACCGGCTTGAGAGGCCAGCCTCCTATTCCGATTAGAGGATGGGAGCATTTATAGTTTTAACTTGGTGTGACATCTATTTTACACAAAACAGAACCAGCGTCTTATGATAGTTGGCTGGGGTAGCTGGACTCGAACCAGCGAATACGGGAGTCAAAGTCCCGTGCCTTACCACCTGGCGATACCCCAATATTTTCTTATTGGATGTTGCATTCTGTATCAAAGTATGGTATAAATGTAATAACCAAATCGATTGGAGGCAATGTATTATGGCTGAAGAAAAAGCAAAACGCACTCGTCGCACTGTGGAAGACAAAATTGCAGAAATCGACGCAAAGATTGCAACTCTCGAAGCAAAGAAACAAGAACTTCTTCGACCCGCTAAGATGAAAAAGATTATCGAAGAAGCTTCCGCCAACATGACTCCAGAAGAAATGGCTGAAAAACTTGGCATTAAGCTTTGACCCTCTCGCCCCGCCGAAAGGCGGGGTTTTACTTTTACCGTGCCTGCACTCCCGATTCTCCAAACAGGATCTCTCGCTGACCAGGCCATACCATCCAGTCCTTTGTGGCAGAGACAAACGAGCGTAGTTATTTTATTGATCGTGCTTTTACTACCACACGGATGGTACGCCAGAGAGGAATCGAACCCCCAGCCTTAGGATTAGAAGTCCTATGCTCTATCCAATTGAGCTACTGGCGCATATGGAGATACCGATAGGACTCGAACCTATGATCCTGGGGTTGCAGCCCAGTGCCTTACCACTTGGCTACGGTATCATAGTTGGTGCTGGCGGTGGGACTTGAACCCACACGGTATCGCTACCAGCGGATTTTGAGTCCGCCGCGTCTGCCATTCCACCACGCCAGCTAATTTTCACAGAGCACCTTGTTTGGTTTGATCAGTTAAAAGTTGATTCCATGTATAAAATTGCTGTATGTGCTCTTTATGGTACGGGTAACAGGGGTCGAACCTGCACAGGATAGCCCACCAGATCCTAAGTCTGGCGCGTCTGCCAATTCCGCCA
>ERZ1026981.291-NODE-291-length-10883-cov-10.191263_pt1 | contig 10883 bp, 10 predicted proteins | sample MGYA00519456_ERZ1026981 | MGnify/ENA primary metagenome ERZ1026981 (study PRJEB26926, sample SAMN06164408) | human gut metagenome | biome: ENVO:00009003; feature: ENVO:2100002; material: ENVO:00002003 | host: Homo sapiens | place: USA | collected 2012 ...
ATTTAATATTTACTTTTTTTTTATTTATATTTGTCTTATAATATAGATAGTTTGGAGGTGTTATGATGACAGATATTGAAATTGCTAATGAATTTTTAAAGAAGAGTATAAGTGAGGTAGCTTCGGACTTGGGATTGAGTAGAGAAAATTATATTTTATATGGTGATGATAAAGCTAAAATTTCATCTGTTTCATCTAATAAAAATGGTAAGTTGATTTTAGTGACAGCAATTAGTCCAACACCTTACGGTGAGGGGAAAACTACTGTTAGCATTGGTCTTGGAGATGCATTACATAGATTAAATAAAAATGCGGTTATTGTATTGCGTGAACCTTCTATGGGACCAGTTTTTGGGATGAAAGGTGGCGCGACTGGTGGAGGTTATAGTCAAGTTGTTCCAATGGAGGATATTAATCTGCATTTTACTGGTGATTTTCATGCTATAACTGCTGCTAATGATTTATTGTGTGCAGCTATTGATAATCATATTTATCATGGAAATGAGTTGGGAATTGTGGAAGTTACCTTTAATCGATGTTTGGATGTAAACGATCGAGCTCTTCGTAAAATTAATTTGGATGGTCGCTTTGAAAAGTTTAATATTACAGCAGCTAGTGAAATCATGGCACTATTTTGTTTGGCAAAAGATTTTGATGATTTGAAAGAAATGCTTGGTAATATTGTTATTGGTTATAACAAAGATAAAAAAATGATTTTTGCAAGGGATTTACATATTGAAGGTGCATTAGCTACTTTATTAAAGGATGCCTTTTTACCGAATTTAGTACAAACATTAGAACATACACCGACAATTATTCATGGTGGCCCTTTTGCTAATATTGCCCATGGTTGTAACAGTATTGTTGCGACTCAAATGGGAATTAAGCTTGGAGATTATGTAATTACAGAGGCTGGTTTTGGGGCAGATTTAGGTGCAGAAAAATTTTTTGATATTAAGTGTCGTAAAGCTGATATTAAGCCAGACTGTGTTGTTTTAGTAGCTACTATTAAAGCTTTGAAATATAATGCTGGTGTTTCTAAAGAGAATATGTTAAAAGAAGATTTAGATGCTGTTTCACGGGGAATTTGTAATTTGGAGGCTCATGTTACGAATTTAAAAAAATTTGGTGTTCCCTTTGTGGTGTGTTTAAATGCTTATGATACGGATACAAGTGAAGAACAAAAGATTGTATTAGATTGGTGTTCTCGAAGGGGGATTGCAGTTTCTATTAGTACTGCTTATCGAGATGGTGGAAAGGGTGCTATTTCTTTGGCTCAGATGGTAGAACAGACTTTGACTCAGTCATCTAATTTTAAGATGCTTTATAATGATGATGATAGTATTTTTGATAAAATTAATAAGTTAGCAACAGAAATTTATCATGCTGATAGAGTAGAATATAGTCAAGAAGCATTAGATAAAATTGATGTTTTAGAAAAAAACAACCTATCTTATCTTCCTATTTGTGGCGCTAAAACACAATACTCTTTATCAGATGATGCTAAAAAGTTGGGTAATCCTATGAATTATCCAATTTATGTTAGAGATATTGAATTATATAATGGAGCGGGGTTTATTACTGTACTTTTTGGTAGTATTTTAAGAATGCCTGGTTTACCAACACATCCTAATTATGAAAAGATTAATGTAGTGGATGGTAAAATTATTGGTTTAGATTAAAAGTTATTTTTTGATAACATTATTTCTCATATGGAATTATTTAATGATTTTATAGTTTTCATAGAAAAACAACTAGTTTAACTAGTTGTTTTCTTTATTGTAATTTCGTTTTATTTTTGTTCTTTGTTTATGTTGTAGGATTATTATTAGAAGTAGTTTGTTGTTGAGTTAGGATTCCTTGATTATTGATTATTTGTTTTGTTTTTTTCTTTTTTTTACTTTTGTTAGTAAGTCCTATTATACCGGTAATTGTAAAAAGTATACCAATTATTGGTGTAATAATATTGGTAGTATCTAGTTTCCAAATGATATCTTGTGGATTTTTAGGATTATACTTTATTGGAATTTTAGTTCCTATCATTGGTGGGACATTTGTATAAGTAGTTGATTTATTCTGGTATGTTTTTCCCTTGACCTACTATAATGGCTTTAGTATCATCTGATTCGTAGTCGTAATTGATAACTTCTGATATTGTTTCAACAAATGTTTGACTTTTTTCTATATAGTTTTTTATGTATTTTATTGAAAATAATAGTGTTATAATACCGACTATAATAAAAATTAATGATATCATAGTAGTTTTGTCAATGTTTGGTTTATCTTCAAATACTCTTGGAGCTGAAACATCGTTATACATATTTATACTCCTTTTGTTTGTTTTTATTATTTGTCTTCATTCTTATCATCTGGTGTTTTTTCTGGTGTCTTTGGTGGTTCTTCTGTTTTTTGTGGTTCGAAAATTGTAATTGTTCCTGTATATAATCTACCATTATAAGTTACGGTGTATTGATAACTTCCTGCTTGAGCAGTATTTACATTAGTTAGATTTAACTTCACATTAGCTTTAACTTCATCTGTTAATGTTTCATTAATATAAGTCGTAAGATCTGTTGATAGTGCGGAACCTAGTTCTAAGTTTAAGTTTTTTAAAGTCAATATCATATCTGGTAAGGGCTTTTCCTTAATTTTAAATGCACCATTAAAGGTTTTCTTTTTATATGTAATGGTGTATGTATAGTTTCCAGCTTGGTTAACATTTACCATAGAGGTATCTAGTTTTAATTCTTGTAAGATACTGTCTTCAATATCATTAGCATTTTCTAGGTAATCTCTTATGTTCATGCTTAATGGTTGGTTTATTTCTTGTTCCATTTCTTTTAGACGAATTTCGTTACTTTTCATATTGGCAACTCTTTTTTGAGTTATTTTTATTTCTTGTTTTGTTACTGCAGTAGCAGGTTTACTCATGAGATTCATAGTAACGCCACTGCCTATTAGAACAAATCCCCAAATAGAAACAGTTGCAACTATAATGTTTCTTTGTTTCGGTGTGATATTTTTTAGCATATTTTGTACTCCTATTCTTCCTTTTAATTATAATATAATTTGTATTTATAAACAAGAAAAAAATGTTGAAAAAAAGAGGGGGTTAGCATATAATCTAATTAAGGTGGTGAGTTTTATGGCTATTTATTGGATTATTTTATTTTTGGTACTATTATTTATTGAATTGGCAACGGTAAATTTAGTATCTATTTGGTTTGCTATCGGAGCAGTTGCAGCATTTGTTACGTCATTTATCACAGATTCAGTTGTTATTCAATTGTTAGTGTTTGTGGTTGTAAGTGTTGTTACTTTATTTCTTACTATGCCAATGGTTAAAAAGGTGCGAAATAAGGAAAAAGTCGTTCCTACTAATTTAGATAGAGTAATTGGAAAAGAAGCCGAAGTTACCAAAAAAATTGATGCTACTCATTATGGTGAAGTGGAAATTTTTGGGACTGTTTGGACTGCTACAAGTGGGGATAGTCTAAAGGTTGGAGAAAAAGTTATTGTTGATGCCATAGATGGGGTAAAACTGATTGTCAAAAAAAGGGAGGATAAGAAGTAAATGAGTTTTGGAATTTTATTATTAGTTATTTTGATTATCATTTTATTGGTTGTAGTTGCAGGAGTAAAGATTGTTTCTCAATCTAAAGCTTATGTTGTCGAACGTTTGGGTGCATATCACAGAACTATGCAAACGGGTTTACATTACGTTGTACCTATTTTAGATAGAGTTGCTAGTAATGTTAGTTTGAAAGAAATGGTGAAAGATTTTGCTCCCCAACCTGTAATTACTAAAGATAATGTTACTATGCAAATTGATACAGTTGTTTATTATCAAATTACTGATCCTAAATTGTATACTTATGGTGTAGAAAGTCCTATTAGTGCAATTGAAAATTTAACTGCAACTACACTTCGTAATATTATTGGTGATTTAGAACTTGATGAAACTTTAACTAGTCGTGATGTTATCAATACTAAAATGCGTAGTATTTTAGATGAGGCTACAGATGCTTGGGGAATTAAAGTGCATCGTGTGGAAGTAAAGAATATTTTACCACCTCGTGATATTCAAGAAGCTATGGAGAAGCAAATGCGTGCAGAGCGTGAACGACGTGAGGCAATATTAAAGGCTGAGGGAGAAAAGAAAAGCCAAATTTTAATTGCTGAAGGAGAAAAAGAAAGTACTGTACTACGTGCTGAGGCTGCTAAACAAGCTAAAATTAAGGAGGCTGAAGGTGAAGCTGAATCTATCGTTAAGATTCAACAAGCCACAGCTCAAGGTTTACAATTAATTAAAGATGTTCATATGGATGAGGCTGTGTTGAAATTTAAAAGTTATGAAGCTATGGTTGATGTTGCTAATGGTCAAGCAACTAAGATTATTGTTCCTAGTGAACTTCAGAATTTAGCAACACTTGGTACTACTCTTAATGAGATGGTTGATAGACCGGTTCCACCTAAGCCAAAAGACAAACCTGTTCCACCAAAACCAGTACCAATGGCTGCTGAGCAATTAGAGGATTCAATAAAGAATATATAAAAAGATCAGGAATTAATCCTGGTCTTTTAGTTTATTTCCTTGATAAGTATTTCTTTTTACCATTTCTTTATCGATGTCATTTAAAACACAGAATTTTTTCGTTAACCAATTTGGTTCTACAAGATCATCTAATTTAGGATCTCCTGTGATTCGATGAATTACGATTTCTGGTCTTAGTAGCTCTAGCTGAGAAACAACAATATCTATGTATTCTTCTTTGGTTAATATAGGAAACTGTTTACTTTGGTACAGTTTTTCTAATGGAGTGTCTTTTAAAATACTTAGCATATGGATTTTTATACCCTGAATATCTAAACTATTTAAATATTTTATAGTGTTTAACATATCTTCTTTAGTTTCATAGGGTAATCCATTAATAATATGTACAACAACATCAATATTATTGTCTCTTAATTTTTTTACCATATTTTCGAAGCAAGTTAAGCTATGGCAACGATTAATTAATTTAGAAGTATTTTCGTTGGTGGTTTGTAATCCTAATTCTATTGTTAAATATGTTTTTTTATTTAATTCCGACAAATAGTTTAGACATTCTTCACTTATAGCGTCTGGCCTTGTAGCGATGTTTAAGCCAATAACATTATCGAATGAAAGGACTGTTTCATATAATTTTTTTAAAGTTTTTACAGGTGCATAGGTGTTGGTTCTAGCTTGAAAATAGCCAATATATTTAGCATTAGGCCATTTTTTTAACATCATATTTTTAATTTCTATAAATTGTTTACGTAAGGAATCTTCTTTATTGCCAGCAAATTCACCACTACCACTTTTAGAACAGTATATGCATCCACCATATCCTACGGTACCATCAATATTAGGACAAGAAAAACCCGCATTTAGACTAACTTTAAATACTTTCGAATTGAATTTTTGTTTGTAATAATAATCTAATGTATGATAGCGTTTATTAGTGTTACTATATTTAAATTGATTCATTATATTTCAATTATTGTATATAAATATAGAGCTTTTAGAAATGCCCAAGGATTCAGTAAGGCTCTTTTTTTAATACCTTTTTTCTTGTTTTTAATCATATCTATCATACTTTTTAGTTCCTCTATTTCTTTTTTGTTTTCGGCTTTTAATTTTTTCTTTAATTGCCGATTGAAAGATTTTTCAGTATAGATTTTTGTTTCATCTAAATTAAAGTCTTTAGCTAGGCTTTCCATTAGTTTTAAAGATATTTTATCTACCATTTCTTCGACTGAGGTTTCTTTTATTTTTAAGACCTTTTGGAAGTTATCAATCATTTTTTGGCTATTAATCGTTTGTTCAAATAAATAACCGAAAGTTTCTAGATGTTTTTTCTTGTTTTTTTTGATTGAACCTTTTTTAAAAGTATACTTATTCCCTTCTAGCTTATTGAATTTTTTTAGAGTGTCATTATAGCCTAAAGCAATATTTCTTTTGGCACCTTCTTCATGAAAGTTTAAAAAGTTAGTTAACTTGTTATTTGGTTTTATTTTTATGGTTGGTACTTTTCTTTTTGGTTTACGATTGAAGCCTGGAGCTGATAAATCTATTGCGATTATTTCATCGGCTCCCATATCTAAGGCTAAATTAATAGGAAGATTATCATAGATTCCACCATCAATATACTTATTTCCTTCTATTTCTTTTTGTTTGAAGGCAGGGTAGCAAGAAGCAGAGGCCATTAAGTAGTCACCAATTAAATGTTTAGGAATTTTTTCTTTCGTAATTTGAATTGGTTTTTTATTAGTTAAATTAAAGGTTACTAAACCATAATTAATCTTCGATTTATAAAACTTTTTATAGTTTATTTCTTTTTCAATTAATTCTTCTAGTTGTTTTACTTCCATACCACCATGTTTTATAAAATTATTTCCATACATTTTCATTACTTCTAAATCATTGGTACTATTGGTTGCATTTTCTCCAAATAGTATTTGTAAATTTATTTTTTTCCATAGGTTGATAGCTTTGTGATAACTATTTTGAGTAATCAAGGCTCCATTTAATGCTCCTACTGATGTACCTGTTACTATATCAAATTTTATATGTAATTTTTTTAAGGCTTTCCAAACTCCTATTTGATAAGAGCCTTTTGAACCTCCACCAGACAAGACTAATGCTTTCATCTCTTCACATCCTTTTTTGTGCATTATTATATCATAAAAATGTTGTAAATTCAATTTGTGTGTTATACTTGTTATAGTAGGTGATGATTTTGAAAAGAAAATTTAAGTTGAAAAAATCTGTTTTGAAAAAAGTCAAAATTTTAGGTGTTTTTTTACTTGTTTTCGTTTTGATATTTTGTTTTTATTCATCACGTATTCACCCTTTAACTAGTCTTGGCTACAGTAAAGAAGCTAGTCGAAAAATTTTGTTTAAGTTTAAGAGAGAGTATGTTTTATCTGTTGGTGAAAATAAAACACTTAATGCTGCGTTTGAAAGTGATGATTATCGTGAGGAGTATTTAGATCAGTATTCTAAAATAGATTATCAAAACCACAAACATTTGATTCGTAATATTAATACTTTGATAAAAAAAGGATATAGTAATGATAATATATCCATGATATTAGCTCACGGTAATGATCAGGATGTAACAGAGTTTGCTAAAAGAGATAAAATTAGATATTTAGAAGAGTTTTTTAGCGTTCCATATGCTAAACTGAGAAATTATGATAGATATGTTTTATATAGTGATGAAACTGGTGAAGATGATGAGACTACTGTTTTGGCAGTCAATCTTGATATGGATAGGGAGGATTATCAAAATCCAGAAATCGTTGAAAAGTTTAGTACGGGTATGTTGGTTAATAAGCATCGTTCTTTAACAAAGAAGTATGTTCCTAAAGACTTAGTTTCTATCGATTTAAAGTATGCTGCTGATAATACACAAAAAGGGGCAAGAATTGCTGTTAATGCTTTTATTTCGATGTATAAAGCAGCTAAAAAAGACGGGTATGATTTAGTTATTAATTCTAGTTATAGAAGTTATAAAGATCAAGAAGAACTTTGTGAAACTTATAGAAAATTATATGGTGATAGTTATGTTGAGAAATATTTACCAAAGCCAAGTTTCTCAGAACACCAGACAGGTCTTTCCTTTGATATTGGTAGTAGAAATTCAGATGTTTTTGCAGAATCAGATGAGTATGAATGGGTACAAGATAATGCTTATAAATATGGGTTTATTCAGAGGTTTAAGAAAAAAGACGAAGCTGTTACAGGCTTTCGGGCTGAGCCATGGCATTATCGATATGTGGGTAAAAAAATTGCCAAATATATATATGAAAATAATATTTCGTTTGAAGAATATTATGCGATGTTTTTAGATTCATGAAAATAGCGATTTGCTATTTTTTTTCTTGGAATATATTTTGTTTTATGATATTATGTTACTAGAATAATAGGAAGGTGTTGGCTTATGTATCCACTTGGAAGACAATTTGAAATAAATGATGACCGAGCAAAAAGTGATGACAAAACTATTGTCAAAGGTAAAAACTTTCGAATTACTGTTATTACTGAAAGAGTTGTCCGCTTAGAGTATTCTCCTAGTGGAGTTTTTGTAGACCGTCCGACTCAGCTTGTGGTACGGAGAAATTTGGGGTATCCAGAATTTCAAGTAAAGCAAGATACACAGTTTGTGGAGATTACTACTAAGTATTTTCATTTAACATATCTTAAAAAACAACCTTTTGTTGGGAGTAAAGTTGATCCGATGCGAAATTTAAAAATAACGTTATTAAGCCGTGATCGTGATCGAAATAAAGATTGGTATTATGGGCATCCTGAAGCTCGTAATATGTTGGGTAATTTTATTGGTGTTGATGTTTCTACTGATAAGAATTTGTGCAAGGGATTATACTCATTAGATGGTTTTGCTTCTATTGATGATAGTAAAAATAAAGTTTTGCTTGATGATGGAACGCTAGCAGATCCACCAACTGACCATACAGATATTTATGTTTTTATGTATGATCGAGATTTTAAACAAGCTTTATTTGATTATTTTAAACTAACTGGTTCTCCAGCGATGATACCTAGGTATGCTCTTGGTAATTGGTGGAGTAGAAATATTACATATGATGATTTTTCAACGACAGAGTTGCTTAAGAAGTTTGAAAAAAAGAAGATACCTTTTTCAGTTATGCTTTTTGACCATGATTGGCATTATAGAAATGTTGGAGATTATACTGATTTAAAAGTCGGATATACTTTTAATACTAATTTATTTAGAAACCCAAAGGAAATGATTGATAAATTTCATCAAAGAGGTATTAGGGTTGGTCTTTGTATTAATCCAGAACAAGGATTTTATCCGCATGAACAATATTATAAACAAGCTAGTGAATTTTTAGGAGTTACTGATTCTAAAATTATTATGTTTGATCCTTTAAATCCTAAGATTTTAGATGTTTTATTTAAAGCGTTTTTACATCCTTTAGAAAATTATGGAGTTGATTTCTTTTGGAATGATTATAAAGGAGATTCTAATCCAACTAATTTATGGACTATAAATCATTATTTATATTTAGATTCTGGAAAAAGTCAGGAAAAACGAAGTATGATTTTAGCTAGAAATGGTATTTATGGTGCTCATCGTTACCCGGTTCTTTATGGAGGAAGTAGTGAGGTTAGTTGGGAAGCCTTGAAAAAATTGCCATTTCAATATTTAAATGCTGCTAATATAGGAGTTAGTTGGTGGAGTCATGATGTTGCTGGAAATCATGGTGGAATTGAAGAGAGTGAACTTTATATTAGATATTTGGAACTTAGTGTATATTCTCCTATTTTACGATTTCATGGGGCTAGAGGTCCTTACTATAAAAGAGAGCCATGGTTATGGGATGTAAAAACAGAAAATATTGCAGCTGAGTATTTACGTCTTCGCCATAGATTGATTCCTTATTTATATACAGAAGCTTATAATTATACAAAGGCTGGTACACCACTCATTCAGCCATTTTATTATAATTATCTTTGGGTTTATGATGATGATTTGTATAAAAATCAATACTATTTTGGTTCACAATTATTAGTTTGTCCAATTTTGGATAAGAAAGATCCTACTATGAATCGTACTATTCATCGTTTCTTTATACCTGATGGTATTTGGTATGATTTTAAGACGGGAAAGAAATTTCCGGGTAATAAAAAATATATTTCTTTCTTTAAAGAGGAGGATTATCCAGTATTTGCACATGCTGGTAGTATTATTCCACTTTCTAATAGAAGTGATTATAATAACATTGGTCTTCCTACTGATATGGAAATTCAAATATTTCCTGGTGTTTCTAATACATATACTTTATATGAAGATGATGGTATTACTTCTTTGTATAAGGAAGGGTATTATTTGAAAACTTCTATTGACTATAACTATTTAAGAAATAATTATACAGTTATTATTAGAGCGATTGATGGTAAAACGGGTATTGTTCCTGATAAGAGAAATTATAAGCTAGTATTTAGAAATACAAAGCAGGCTCAAGATGTGACGGCATACTATAATTCAAATAAAATACCAGTTACTTCATCTGTTGATGGAAATGATTTTGTAGTCGAAATCAAAGATTGTCCTACAGTTGGTCAATTAACGGTTAGTTGTAAAGGTAGAGATATTGAAATCGACGCGGTTCGTTTAATTAATGATGATATTAATAGTATTTTAGTGGATTTACAGATTGAAACCTATTTAAAAGAAGATATTGCTAAAATTATGTTTGGTAAAGACACCATTAGTCATAAAAGAATAGCCATTAGAAAGTTAAAGAGTAGGGGACTTTCTAAAGAATATATTCAATTATTCTTGAGGTTATTAGAATATATTAGTGAATTTTAGGGGGGATTTATATGATTTCAGGTAGTCAATTTCGTGAGTTGCAAAATTATGTTATTAAAAATTTTGATTATGAAAAAGACGATGATTATAATATAGCTATTAATGATTCTTTAATTTCACATTTAGTATCTGGTGATTTAGATAGTATCTTGTTTTCTAATGCTGATGAAAGTACCTTAAAACTGTTACATCAATATCAGTATTTATGTTTTTATGATGGTGATTCGGAGCTTTGGATGGACTCTGTTGAAGATCATCATCAAATTGATGAGTCTTTGAATGCTTATCAAGTTTTGAATAATTTTATATTTTTATATTATGTTGCTAAAGATGGCGGTAAGGAAACGTTAGAACAATTATCGAAATTTCAGGATTATGAGGGTTATAATGAAAGTTCAGTGATTGAGTATTTACGTAATACCTTTGGAAATGATACTCTTTTAGAACATGTTTTATTGATTATGGCCAATCCTTCTAGTTTATATTCTGTAT
>ERZ1026981.299-NODE-299-length-10818-cov-3.604385_pt1 | contig 10818 bp, 8 predicted proteins | sample MGYA00519456_ERZ1026981 | MGnify/ENA primary metagenome ERZ1026981 (study PRJEB26926, sample SAMN06164408) | human gut metagenome | biome: ENVO:00009003; feature: ENVO:2100002; material: ENVO:00002003 | host: Homo sapiens | place: USA | collected 2012 ...
CTATGATAAAGAATCCCCGCCCGACAAGAGCGGAAACAACAGATGTTGCAAATGCCATCTATGACGGCACAAGCGCAATTATGCTTTCGGGCGAAACCGCCGCAGGTGCATATCCTATTGATGCGGTAAAAACAATGAAAGCTATCGCTGTAAAGACAGAACAGGATATAGATTACCGTAAGCGTTTCTTCTCAAGAGAAAACGAGGGTGTACCGAACGTTACAAACGCAATAGCGCACGCAACGGTAACAACCTCAATTGACCTCGGCGCAACCGCTATACTTACTGTAACAAAGGGCGGACGCACAGCAAGAACATTATCGAAGTTCCGTCCCACCTGTCCTATAATTGCGGCTACAACAAGTGAAAGAGCACAGCGCCAGCTTAATCTTTCGTGGGGGGTTATCCCGATAAAGTCGGAAGAAATGAGCGACAGCGACTCGCTTTTTGACCACGCTGTAACAAGAGCTATGGAAGAAGGACTTTTGAAGGACGGAGATCTTATAGTTATCACCGCAGGACTTCCGCTCGGAGTTTCCGGTACAACGAATATGATGAAGGTGCATATTGTCGGAGATGTTCTGCTTAAAGGCAAGGGTGCGACCGCAAAAGCAGTGACCGCCCCCGTCTGCGTATGCAAGAACGAGGAGGATGCAATAAAGCTCTGCCATTCCGGCGATATTCTTGTTATCCCCAAGACGAGCAATAATATAATGTCCGTACTCAAGAGCGCCGCAGGAATTGTAGTAGAGGATACAAACCCCGACTGCCATGCGGCTGTTGTAGGTCAGGCTCTTGATATTCCCGTGATTTACGGCGCAGAAAATGCCTCAAACGTTTTAAAGAGCGGTGTCACAGTTACAATTGATGCCGAAAAAGGTCTGATCCGCTCCTCCAACAACTAGTGGCTTGCGGCGGGTCGCCGCTGACAATTCCGCCTTTGGAATTGTCTGAGCTATTCGCAGAATAGCGAAACGGCGGACGGCAATGTGCCGTTTCAAATTCCGCCTGCGGCTGTGAGCCGCTTCAAGTTCCGCCTTTGGAATTGTCGGCGGTCAGCTAAGATTAGCAGAACGGCGTGGTTAAACAAAGCGATAATCAATATAAAGCGGTCACGGTGGAAAGCTGTGACCGCTTTAAATATCATTGTTATTGTAAACTATCCCTCGCCTCGCACTAAACTTGCCTCCCCTCGAAAAAGGGGAGGTGGCACGGCTGTAGAGGTTTTTCGACTTGCTGTACAGTATTCAGATAGTCCTGCTTTTACGATTCTGAAACTATTCCGAGCCGTGACGGTGGGGATTGTTAATGCCTTAGAAGCTTTTATGATAGCACTTCTATCAATTTCAATATCTTACGCTCCGTCCAGCCTTTCCAAAACCACACTATCCCTTGCTTTGCACCATCACCCTTGCCTCCCTTGTCAAAGGGAGGTGGATTGACGGCAAGGCACAAACTGTTGCTTTATTGCGTTTGCTTGCAGTATATCCGCCTTTTTTATGCTACAAACTTTTCTGCCGTCAAGACGGAGGGATTGTCACACCAGCCCTCGCCCATATCAACCCTTCCAAAACCGCACTATCACTCTCGATTTTCGTAAGGCGAGCGTCTGTGTATGCTTAGTGGGCTCTGCATCCTTGCAAAGCCCACTAAGCGTTCTTATAGGGATTAAGGACAAGCACTTTTTTGAAAAAACATACTTTTCCACAAACTAAAATCCGACAGGAACACCCTGTCGGATTTCACTTTATTTATGCTTTTCTGCGATAATACACCGCTTCAAGCCCGGCTTTTCCTGCCGTCAGAACATCGCTCATATAATTATCCCCCATATGAACGATCCTCTTGCCGCCGTACTCGTTTTTAATTATCCGATACAGCCCTCCGTCCGCTTTTCCGCACCCGTATTCGCACGAAACGAACAGCTTTTCATAACCGCTGAACCCGTTGTCGCAAAGCAGCTTTGAGATAACGCTTTCGGTAAGATACATATCGGTCGTGATAATAACCGTTTTTCCGCAGGAGATTACCCTGCCGTACACATCAAGCATGAACGGGTCGGCACGGCAAACCGAAAATTCCTCATCGCATTCGGCTTTCACGGCTTCTTCGGCGGCTTTGTCCGTAAGCCCTGCTTTCACGGCTATAATACGATAAATATCATTTATGCACGGCTCTTTCTTTTCTTTTCTCGCCTCATTTTCACTGTCAGCCCTGATTTTGCCGAAATTTTCTATGCCAAGCGTTCTGCCCGTATTGTCGAAAACTTCTTTTGGGGAAACACTGCGGAAAATCAGCGTATCGAAAATATCAAACGATACTACATCTGCTTTACACAAAAGCTCCGCCGTTTCCTCAGCCGACAGCGAGTATTCTCCGAATTTCCTGTCGGGAAAATGAAACACGCTGTACTTAATATATAACAGCAATGCGTACCCCCACGCCGCTGCGGGCATTACCCCGTGAAGCCTGCTGTGAGATGAAACGAAGGAAAAATAACGGTTCTGCACGGAAGCGTTGCCGCTTATCAGCTTATCGTATATCTTCTGTTTTCCGCTCACCTTGTTTCACCGCCTGTTATTCTTTCTGTTTTCCTATTTCGTCCCTTGTGACAGTAGCCTCGTGATTGTAGAATTTCTTCAGCTGTTCTACCGATATATAGTCACCCGTCAGCTCTCCGCTTTCGTTGATAAGATATTTACCGTTCCACATAGCCGTCCACAGCCACATTGCATTATCCCTTGCCATTATGTCAGGGTCCGGATATACGGCACACTCCGTGAGTGCCAGCATACGCTTGTTCAGCGATAATGAATCCGTTGCATACATCGCCGCAAGATGAGCGGTATCGGTATTGTCATATACGTCACAGCCGACTATATCGACATAATCGTCACCGGGGAACATCTGAGGGTCAATATCCGCCGTGTATATCCACAGCAGGTTTGACAGCCCGTACAGCTCGTCAAATCGTCTGTGCATAGTCTGCCACAGCCATTTATAAGTCTTGCTGTTCTTTTCCCACCAGTACAGCCCCGCACTGCTTGCAGGCAGCGGTCGGAAAAGCACCGTAACACCGCTGTCCTTGAGAACGGATAGCTGTTTTGCTATTGCGTCCATATCCGACAGCACAGCATAGCATTCCTCCGATATTGTTTCGTCCTCAAGAAGCTGTGCCAGCGATTCCTCATTCATTACCGCCAGATCCTCATAGTCGCTTACAGCCGCACCGATGTCAAATGTGCTTTCTTCACGGTAGAAGGTGGTCTTTCCTATAGGCGTATACCAGTACCATGCGTATGACACTATACCGCCGTTTTTAGCCCATTCCTGTGAAAGCTGAATATCCGTGTTGTTTTTCACAAGCTTAGCACCGCTTGCCGTATAGTATCTTAGATCACTCGCTCTTATCGCAGGAAACCGTCCAGTGTTCTTTACGATTGCGTCAATTTCGGTATTTGTGTTAGGCGTTACGGCCTGTGCCGTAAGCGTTTTCCTGCCGTAAATGCTTTTGAGATAATCCATAAGTTCAATACGGTCGGTATTTACATCCTTGCCTGAGATCCACGTTCCTGCCTGCGAGTAACGCTTATCGACCGCTTTTTCTGTGTTCTTTACAGTTATCTTGTCCAACGAAACGCTGTTTTTTACTGTCTGGAGAGTTATCCTGTGCGTTCCCTGCGTAAGATATACAGGACATAACGAATGGCTCTCGAACGTATCGCTCTGTACTATGTTATACGCTCCGTACAGTTCGCCGTTCATACGCTTATAGCTGCCGTTTTCGCTGTTTATCTGCTTGTCGCCGTCAACAATAAGAGTGATGCTTCCGCCGTCATCTGACAGTGCGGTTATCGCAATATCGTAAAACTGTGTCGAAGGCACTTCCATATCAAACGATACCGATTTGTAAGCGCCCACTGTGATATATCCCTCGCCGCTGTACTTTCTGTCATCCGAGATCAGCTTTGTTCCTTCCGTCTTTTCCGCTTCAAGAACATAGCTGAAATTTGATTTGTTGATTTTGTATTCTTTGGTTTTATTTTCGGTCACAATAATCGCCTGCGGTACAGATGTTTCCCCGTTTGACGAGGTATCCGCACTGTTATCGGAAGCCACTGAGGAATAGTCGATTTCCGAACAGCCGGCAAGCATTATGACGGCAAGCGTGAGTGCCGTTAGTTTCCTGATATGCAAGTCAGTCCTCCTGCTTTATTACCACAATGTCGCCCGACTGTATCTTGTCGGTGAACTTCGCACTTTTCCCGTTTACCGTAAGCACAAGTCTGCGTGTGGGATTTTCAATGTCAATATTCGCTCTTTCAAACAGGTCTATAAGCATATACGGAGTTTTGCTCTCCTTTTCGGGAAGATCGGTCGGAACACCGTTGAAGATTACGGATACAAAATTCCCCTGCTCCGCTGTCTGTATATCCTCAGCCGTTTGCACTCCCGATGCGCTCTCAGCGGCAGCGGCGGCTTGTACCGCTTCAAAAGACGAGCCTTTATCAAAGCCCAGTATATCCCCGTCACAAAGAACATAGCTTTCGGGCTTTTCCTCGCCGTTTACATATACGGTTGCGGTCTGCGTATCTCCGCCGTACTGCATAAGGAACGCTCCGAGCGTTCTTGCGTCGTGTATCTCTATATTGTCAAGCGGCTGTATCTCATAGTCCTTGCCGACTTCTTTTCCGTTTGCGTAGGCACGTTTTCCGGCTACCGCATTTTCACCGCAGAATATGACGCTTACCCTTGAAATATTGTCTGCATAATCACGGATAAATGCGTGTGCGTTTTCGCCGTTCACCGCAGGCGTAAGCGTTATGCTGTCGCCCTGCTTTATCTTTGTTGTGAGTGCGGCAGGCTTGTCGTTTACAGTGATTACCGCAGGAGTGAACGCAGTGCCTTTGAGTATCTTCGTTTCGCCGTTAAGAGTGAACTTAAGCCCTGCGCCGCTGTGCCCCATTATCTGAGAGGTTTTGAAGCCTGCCGAGCCGAGAAGCTCAAATACGCTGAGCAACTTTGTATCGAACACCCTTACCTGCTCGCCGTTTAGCGTAACGGTCGAGAAATCATACGCCATATTGGTGCAGGCTGTGACCGCAATGCCGACAGGAGTTACATACTCCGGACCCAGCTTTCTGTCGCCCACATCAACGTTTTTCATAAATTCCTGACCGCCTACAGCGACCCTTCCGTGATCTATTCCGAGCTTGTCCGCAAGTGCGTCCGCAAGGCCGTTAGCCATACTTCCGCCGCCTATAAGGAACATTGCGGCAGGGCTCTGACCATTTGCGTCACATACCGTCTGGCTTATCACATCCGCAAGGCTGTCAACGGACGGACTGCATTTCTCGAAGAAATCAGCCTTAGATATTGTCTGCTCCCTGCCGAAAATGTCACGGTATGTAATGCTGTCCGTGTCGCCGCTCGCCTGTATTTTCATGCTCTCCGCCATATTGAAATCAACGAAGAATTTCCTTACAATATCCTCGCTTATCTCATCGCCTGCGACTGTTGCCATCGCATAGGCTACTATAGCGCCGTCACGGGCTATCGCAATATCAGACGTACCTGCGCCTATATCCACGAGAGCGATATTGATAAGCCGTATCTCCGGCGGGATTATAACGTTCATTGCGGCGATAGGCTCGAGCGTCATACTCTTTACCTTAAGCCCCGTCTTATCTGTAGCGGCATACAGACCCTCTACTACGACCTCGGGCAGAAATGCACCGATAAGCTCTATAGTGACCTTGTCACCCTTATGCCCCTCAAGGTTTACCATTGCGTAATCGTCAAGGTAATAATGCACTACCGAGTGACCTACGCAGTAGAATACAGCGTCCTCGTTGCTGCACTTCTCGTCTATCCCTTTCTGTGCCTTCTGTATCGTTTCGCACTCCATTGTGCGTACCATATCCGCTGTGATAGTGTTCTTATCCGAAACGTCAAAATCCATCGACACACGGTAGGTCTTGAGCGCACGGCCTGCGGCGGCTATAGAAACTTCTGTCAACCTGATGGAGTTTCTCTGCTCAAGCGTTTCCTTTACGGTGCGTGCTACCTTTGCTACCTGCTCAATATCCTCTACCTGTCCGTCTATCATTGCACGCTTCAGGTGCGGAACGCTCTCGGTATCGGTCACACGGAAGGTTTCGCCGTCCATAAAACCCAGTACGCCTACGACCGTCCTTGTGCCTATATCAAGCGCAAAAACCGTATCTCCCTGCGGTTTCAGTGTCTTTTTAGCAGATGCTGACGGCTTCTTTGCCGTAGTTTTCTTTGCTGTGGCTGATTTAGCTGTGGTCTTTTTATTTTCGCTTGTATTTTTTACGGCAGATTCTTCTTTTCTCGGTCTGCCTCTTCTTTTAGGTGCCGGCATTTTATTTACTCCCTTTCTTGAAATTCCGTAAACCCGTAAAGGCTTACAGAGTATTCTTTGATTTTATTTTTCGTATTTCGTACTACTGCTGATTATAATTATAATGAAAAGCGGAGAATAATTCAACCTTTTTTGTTTTTTTTATTACAAAAAAATTGAAAATCAACGTTATTTATGATACAATAAAAATCAAAGGGGGAATGAAATATGGAAATTATAAAAATGACAAAAGAACATTATTCCGATGTCTATGAACTGTGGCTGTCATGCAAGGGAATGGGACTCAATAATCTTGACGACAGCGAACAGGGTATAAACCGATTTCTTGAGAGAAATCCCGATACCTGCTTTGCGGCATTTGAGGACAACAAGGTTGTAGGAGTGATCATGGCAGGCTCGGACGGGCGCAGAGGCTATATTTATCACACTGCGGTAAATCCGCAGTACCGCAAAAGAGGGATAGCGACCGCCCTTGTCGATGCGGTTATAGACGCTATGAAAAATATCGGGATAAATAAGGTTGCACTCGTGGTTTTCAGACACAACGAGAGCGGTAACGAATTTTGGGAAAAGCTCGGCTTTACCAAAAGGCACGATCTTGTTTACAGGAATAAAGCGATAAACGAAATGATAAGGAATGATACCTGATGGATATTTCAAATTTAATTGAAGAAATGACAACGCCGATACACGATTTTCTTGTAAAGAACAGTGAAAGTCATACGATACGCTGTTATATGCCGGGGCATAAGGGAACGGAGGATCCGCTTGACATTACCGAAATTGACGGAGCGGACAGCCTTTACGACACCGACACAAACGGCGGAAAGGGCATAATAGCGCAAAGCGAGAAAAACGCATCAAAGCTGTTCGGCAGTAAGAGAACGCTGTACTCCTGCTCGGGAAGTACGCTTGCGATACAGACAATGCTCACCCTTGCAAAGCTAAGGGGCAACGGCAAGGATCACGTTATCGCCGGCAGATATTCGCACCGCAGCTTTATAAATTCCTGCGTCCTGCTGGGGCTTATTCCGTCCTGGGTATATCCAGAGGAATATCTCAGCGCAGCCGTTACTCCCGAAAGCATAGAGGCAAAAATCAATTCAAGAACGCTTGCGGTATTTATAAATTCAATTGATTATTACGGCGGTATGAGCAATATTTCCGCTATAGCGGAGGTGTGCCATTCGCACGGTATACCTTTACTGGTTGACAACGCACACGGCGCATATCTGAAATTTGCTCCTGTCGATCTGCACCCGATGACGCTCGGTGCGGATATGTGCGCGGACAGCGCCCACAAGACGCTCCCCGTGCTTACGGGCGGAGCGTATCTGCATATAGCAAACGAGAAATACTGCGCTATGGCAAAGGAGGCGATGGCTCTCACGGCGACCTCAAGCCCGAGCTATCTTATCCTCGACAGCCTTGACAGATGCAACCGTACAATAGCCGAGAAACCCTTTCATATAGCGGAAATATGCAACAAGGTAACGGCGCTGAAGCGGCACTGCGCCGATATGGGATATGTGCTGAGCCAGAGCGATTATATGAAGGTAACATTCGACTGTGCGGCGGCGCATTCGACCGGCTTTGCTATGGCTGAGATGCTGAAGGAATTCGGCATAGAGTGCGAATATGCGGACGAATACCGCTGTGTACTGCTGTTCGGAAGCGGCTCGACGGATGTCGATTTTGAGACGATAAAGACGGTGCTGAGGGCGAATACGCCAAGGTCGGTTTTCGTAAGGGACCTGCCCTCGCCGCCTGTCCATATCAGGACGCAGACCGCCTGCTCGCCGGCGAAGGCGTACTTCTCGGGAAAGGTGAGACTGCCTGTGATGATGACGGTCGGCAAGGTGTGCGCAGGTGCGGTTGCGCCGTGTCCGCCGGGAATCCCGCTTATAATGCCGGGCGAGGTGGTCACGATAGACGCTGCAAGGGCACTTCGTGACAAGGGAATAGCAGATATTCCGATAGTTGTCTGATGAAAAAAACAGGCATAAATCACAGGTGATGAAAAACGATGAATGAGTTTTGAAAAAAACAGGCCGCAAAACCGCTTGCAGTTTACGTTTACGGACAATATGCAGAAAACCGTCACGCTGATGATTTATGCTGAAGGTGAGCTTTTCGCAAAAACGGATATTTCTGCGGCAAAAAAACAGGTCCGTATCAAAAGTTTGCGGTGAAGTTTATGCGTATTGCCTTTACTTTATACAGAAAATGTGTTATAATTATTTCGAAATTCAAACTCACAAGGATAGCCCGATACAGAAAGGACGGTAATCTTTATGAAATTAATATATGCAATCGTAAATAACGATGACGCTCATTCAGTTTCGTCATCACTTACAAAATCTGGCTTTCAGGCCACCAAGCTTGCCTCGACCGGAGGATTTTTAATGTCAGGTAACACGACATTTCTTATCTGCTCTGAGGACGACAAGATAGACGAGATAATCGAGATCATCAAGGACCATTCGCACAAGAGAAAGCAGTTTGTTCCTTCTGCCGCATCATACGGCGTAGGAAGCTACACCAGCTTTCCTGTCGAGGTATTTGTCGGCGGTGCGACTATCTTTGTGACGAACATAGAGAGATTTGAGAAAGTCTGATGTCTGCAAGCAATGCAAGCTGTGACAGCATAAAGCTATTCGGCAAACAGCGTGAGACCGCTCTGCTGGCGGAAACAGCCGAAAGCGACAGGCTTCCCCACGGAATAATGCTGACGGGTGAAAAAGGCATAGGCAAGCGCACCTTTGCAAAGTGGTGCGCTATGCTGTATCTGTGCCGTGAACCCGAAAACAATATGCCGTGCGGCAGATGCAGGAGCTGTCGGAATATCATATCGGGCGAACACGCAGATGTTATCTATGCCAAGGGCGAAAAGTACAGCAAGGAAAGCGTGCGTGATAATGTATGCTTTGCTTCAACGCTCCCCAATGACAGCGACACCCGTGTTTTCATCTATGAGGACTGCGAGGAAATGACGGAGGAGCAGCAGAACGTTCTGCTCAAAGCGATAGAAGAGCCGTCAAAATATAACCGTTACATTTTCACCTGCTCAAACACCTCGCAGATACTTGAAACGATAAAATCGAGGCTCGTGTGCATACCGGTATCGGACATGACTGCGGAGGAATGCGTTTCCTGTCTTGAATACAACGGTTATGACAGTGACACGGCGAAACGGGCGGTAGAGCTGTACGGGACAAATCCGGGCAGAATACGGGATATACTCTCTGACGAAAAGCGCATAAAGCTGTATGATACAGCCAAAAAGGTGACAGAGGCATTATCGAAGAAAGACGAATATTCGGCCGCAGCTGCAATGACCGCCTGCACGACAAGGGAGGATCTGTACGGGGTAATAACGATACTGTACGAGAATGTGACCGAGTCGCTGAGAGTGCTTGAAACCGGCGGCGAGCCTTTGCTATGTCTGACTAAGGCAAGGCTGTATGCCTTGTACGAGGTGCTTAGCGGTTTTGCGCTTATGGACGGAACTAATATAAATGTAAAGCTGATGCAGGCATATATACCTGCAAAGCTGTTTGCCGTTTTACAATAGGCAAATAAGAAAGGGTAAAAATGACTGAAATTATAGGAGTCAGATTCAAGGATGTCGGGAAGATATACTACTTTTCCCCGAATAAAAATACGGTCAAGTGCGGAAATCACGTTATAGTGGAAACCGCAAGAGGCGTTGAGTGCGGAGAGGTCGTTATAGCGAACCGTGAGATTGAGGACGACAAGGTGGTACAGCCGCTCAAGAGCATAATCCGCATAGCTACCGACAAGGATCTTGAAACGCAGAATAAGAACCGTGAAAAAGAGCAGGAGATAATGAAGGTCTTTGCTCAGAAGATAGCCGATCACAAGCTGGAAATGAAGCCTATTGATATTGACTGCACCTTTGACGGAAGCAAGATATTATTTTATTTCACGGCTGAAAGCAGAGTGGATTTCAGAGAGCTTGTAAAGGATCTTGCATCGGTTTACCGTACAAGAATAGAGCTTCGTCAGATCGGCGTGCGTGACGAGGCGAAGATGCTCGGCGGACTTGGAATCTGCGGCAGACCGTTCTGCTGTAAGACCTTCCTCGGAGAATTTCAGCCGGTGTCGATAAAGATGGCAAAGGAGCAATCGCTGTCACTGAATCCCACAAAGATTTCAGGCACCTGCGGACGACTTATGTGCTGTCTTAAATATGAGCAGAACTGCTATGAGGAGCTTCTTGCGATAACTCCTAAGGTCGGCGCTCTTGTGGAAACAGCCGAGGGCAGAGGTATCGTTGAGGATGCAAACCTGCTGACAGGCGTACTCAAGGTAAAGCTCGACAAGAATCCCGATGCCGCCGCTACGGCATTCAAGAGGGAGCTGTCTCTTATACACATCTGACGCTGCCGACGATCGCATAAGTGTAGATC
>ERZ1026981.303-NODE-303-length-10677-cov-8.588025_pt1 | contig 10677 bp, 11 predicted proteins | sample MGYA00519456_ERZ1026981 | MGnify/ENA primary metagenome ERZ1026981 (study PRJEB26926, sample SAMN06164408) | human gut metagenome | biome: ENVO:00009003; feature: ENVO:2100002; material: ENVO:00002003 | host: Homo sapiens | place: USA | collected 2012 ...
ATTGTAGGTCGTAGTGGTAATGGAAAAAGTACCATATTCAATTTATTATTAAGATACTTTGATGCTACCAAAGGAAAAATTACTATTGATGATATAAATATAAAAGATTTAACTCAAGACTCCTTAAGGGCTAACCTTTCTATCATTAGGCAAAGTCCATTCTTATTCAACCTAACTATTTTAGAAAACTTTAAGTTAGTAAAAGAAGACGTTACTTTAGAAGAAGTAAGAAAATATTGTAAAAGAGCTTATATAGATGATTATATTATGAGTCTCCCAAATCAATATGAAACAGTAATTGGTGAGGGAGGAATTAACTTATCCGGTGGGCAAAAGCAACGTTTGGCAATCGCTAGAACACTACTTTTAAATACTAAAATAATTCTTTTTGATGAAGCAACTAGTGCACTTGATAATGAATCACAGGAATATATTAAGAAAACCATCGATGATTTGGTAAAAGATCATACAATAATTATTGTTGCCCATAGACTTTCAACCATTGTTGATGCAGATACTATTCACGTAATTGATAAAGGTAAACTAGCGGGAAGTGGAAATCATCAAGAATTATTAGAACATTGTGAACCGTATCAAAGTCTATATCAAGCTGAAAATGAATTAATGTAAAAAGAAAGAGTAAAGTGCTCTTTTTTTTGTGTTATAATATAACTAGAAAAGAGGTGCATTATGTTGATTGAAAAGAAATTAGAAGCGTTAGATATAAACTATGATATTGTAGAACATGTTCCAGTCTATACAGTAGAAGAAGCAAAAGAAAAAGTTCCACACATAGACGGTATTGGTTGTAAAAATCTATTTTTAAAAACACAAAAGAAAGAATTATTTTTATACACCGTAAAAGAAGATAAACAAATTAACTTAAAATGTCTATCAGAAAAGTTACAAGTAACAAGATTTCATTTTGCTTCACCCGAAACACTAGAAGAAATATTAGGGGTCATTCCTGGCTCTGTCACTCCACTCGCAATTATTAATGATCAAGAAAATAAAGTAGTTGTGGTATTAGATAAAGAGTTACAAGGGCAAAAAATATTAGTGCATCCAAATAGAAATACAGCAACGATTTCCATAGCATATGAAGATTTAATAAAATTTATTAAAAGTGAAAATCATAAATTAATAGAAATATAAATCATAATTTTTATACAGTTCAAAGCACCAAATTAACTAATTGATGGAAAATTTTTCCATAAAAAAGAAAAAGTAGTATACTACTTCTGGACTAAAAAAGGAAGTAGTAGGTGTAAAATGAAAAAAGTAGTAGTCACATTAATATTAGGAATAACTTTATTATGGCCACTAGGAGTAGATGCTAGAAGAGGCTGTTGCTCATGGCATGGAGGTGTCGCTGGTTGTGATTCATATAGTGGTAAATATCGTTGTATGGATGGAACTTTAAGTCCATCTTGTTATTGTGAAGGTGGAAGTAGTTCGAACTATTCTGGTGAAAATAAAGGAGGTAGTACCTATTACCAAGCACCACAATATGTTTATGGATGTACTGAACCTGACGCTATTAATTATAATGCTAAAGCAACAAAAGATGATGGTAGTTGTATAGCTAAAAAAGAAGGCTGTATAGACTCTAATGCTATTAACTATGACGAGAGTGCCAATACAGATAATAACACTTGTAAATACCAAAAAGTGATAGTAGAAAAAACAAAAATAAAGTATAAAAAAGTCTATCAAAAGAATAATGAGGTAGTAGAAGGTACCGAGAAAATAGTTAAAAAAGGTATAAATGGAGAAAAAGAAGTAACGTATGATGCTATTGTAGATAAAGATGGTAACGTAATTTCTAAAAAAGTAAAAGAAGAAAAAGTGATAACTAATCCAGTCAATGAAATAGTGGAGCAAGGTACTAAAACTTCTAATTCAGGTATCATTGCCATACTTTATATAATATCTGTAATTACCGTTATAGTGAATAGAAGGTATAATTCCCAAAATAATTTATTAATCAATAAGATTACCTCAGAACCACAGGTTGAAAAGAGTTTATTATATATTTTTTACTTTATCTTTCTAATTCCAGTTTTTATAGATGTTATCCTAATAATCATCAATAAATTAAAAAAGAAATAGTCATAAAATTATGACTATTTCTTTTGCCTCACTTTGAAAAAAATTTATTTACAATTTTTTAACACAAAATCTACTAATGTCTTCGCAGAATAAGATTTAATATTTTTCTCTTGATTATGAATGAGTTTTTGCTGCATTGCTTTATCTTTTAATAAATCTCTTGTTTTAGTAACTAAATCCTCTATATTATGAGCCTTTAAAGCCATCCCATTACTTTCAAAGAATTGTGCATTATAATCCTCAACTCCAGGAATAGACATCATCAAAATTAATGGCTTTCTAAGTTCTACAACTTCTGTTGTTGTCACTCCACCAGGTTTAGATATAACAACTGTACTAGCTTTCATATATTCACCCATATTATGAATAAATCCTTTAACAATTAATAATGGATTAGCGATAGTGAGTAGTTCTTTTTGTATCTCTTGATTATTACCACAAACAACAGTAATGTAAGTATTAGGAATTTCTTGAAGCATTCTAATAACCACATCTTTTAATTGGCCAAATCCCATACTACCAGAAGTAATTAAAATCATATCTTTATCTTTTGGAATATCTCTAGATGTTGGACAATCTAAAAATCTTGATGAAATAGGAATACCAATGGGTAGCAAAACCTCTTCTTTAAATCCCTTTTCAATAAATCGTTCCTTTAATAAAGGGCTAGGGATAACAAAATAATCCGGATTAGTTTCTTCCCAGAAAGGGATGCATTCATAATCGGTTGCGATATTGATAAAAGAAATAGGGTGCTCTTTTTTTATAGCAGTAAGTGCATGACAAGCAAAAATTTGTGTCCCAATAGCTAAATCATATTGGTTATCTACTAAATATTGATATAACTTATCCTTGACTAGACTATTAAGTCCATAAACTGGACTAGGTATTTTCATCTTACTATATAATTCACCCAATTTATATACACTACCAAAAACTTTACCTTTACCTTTAGTAGAATCTAAATACACTTTTTCCGCAACACTAGAAGCATTTTTGCCAACTAATTCCATGTAATCTTTTACACAACAAGAAATACCTCTTGCTAAAAACTCTTCCTTAATATAATTAGCACAAGCATTATGACCACCACCTGTACTACACGTTAAAACAACTATTTTCATTATTAATCACCCCAACTATTGTTATACATATTCTTTAAATATTTTTGATTAAATGTTTTATCTAAAAATTTCTCATAACTATTTTTTGGAGCAATCCCTTTTTCACATTCTCTAGCTCGATCGACGGCACTACAAGTAAGTAAAATATCAAATACTAAGAAAATACCAAGGCTAATTGCTAGTTTTTTACCAGCTTGATAATTAATTTTTTTAATAAATTTCATCACAAAAGGATAGATAAGTTTTATCCAAACTATGGCTAAAACGCCCCAAAATAAAGAATAAAATAAGCAAATTCTACCATTAATATTGAATGGTTGTTTAGAATAATCCCAAGCAGAAAATCCTAGAACTAACTCCATTCCCCAGCTCATAACATACTCTAAGATACTTCCACCAATAAACCCAATTACAAATAATTTTATATTGCTACTATCCTTATATTTAGCTAATAAAGCTGAAAGTAAACATGTCGCAAAACCATAAGCCATATTAAAAGGCCCAATAACCACTGCTGAATGATTAATTAAAACGCCATACTTTACATAAGTAAAAATTCCTTCAATAATCCATCCAGCAATCGATCCAAAGATAAAAATCCAAAATAAATAATATAAATTTTTTGATACTTCTTTTTTCATAATTCACCACACCACTTAATTATATCATATGTAAGTAAATAACTCCAGTTAGCAAAAACTAATTGAAAAGTAATTAAGTAATATATATAATAAAGAAAAAGAAAGGATTATGACGATAGTAAGAATTTAATAAAAAAGTTTGGTTAGTTTTTTACAAGGAGAAGATAATAACTCCTTATGAAAAAACTTCCGAAAAATATGTTTCTTATGTGCAAAAGTTTAAGACACTATCAGTTTTTTGATAAGAAAATAAGTATAGAAGAAGCTTGAAAAATTAATTCGTTATTTTTAGACTAGTTAAAAGAAAAGGTCGTACTTGAAGATGGTTGGTAGAAACTCTTAAACCTCTTTATATAGTGGTTATAAATTAAGAGTCGCAATCAACGTTGCTAATCAAGCAATAGATTGAAAATTGCCAAAAATTTTTCTACTGATATGACCAAGAGAATATGTAACCATGACCAGTCTGTTTTTTTAAAGAACTATTAACATATGTAGATTATCACGATAAAAATAAAATTCTACTGATTGGTGATTTTTTACATTAAGAAGTAGAAGAAGATGAATTTTGGTATAGATACTTGCTGGTATAATAGAAAAAAAGAACCCTTAAACGAATCATCCCAACCAGCGATGAAAATCAATAATCTAAAACAATTAGTAAAGAAAATATAAGGAGATCATAATGAAAGCAATTAGTTTAATAGAACCATATGCTACTTTAATCAAAAATAATCAAAAGAAAATAGAAACAAGAAGTTGGAAAACTACCTATCGTGGAGAATTATTAATTCATGCCAGTAAAGCAAAAACTCCTAAAGAATGGCAAAATAATAAAGAATTAATGAATCTATTAGATGCCCCAATTTCTTCTTATGGCCAAATTGTTTGTAAGTGTAAGTTAGTAGACTGCATAAAAATGACTAAAGAATATATTGACAAAATAAAAGTGGAAAAACCAATCGAATATTTTTGTGGAATTTACAAAGAAGGAAGATATGCTTGGGTGTTAGAAGATATAAAGCCAATCACACCACCACTTTATGCAAAAGGTAATTTAAACATTTGGGAATGGTCAAAAGAAAAACAATTAGAGGATATTCTACGAAAAAGTAATAAAATAATGACTATATTAGAAGTCTTACAAAACTATAGTCAAAAAAATCCTTCCTTTAAAAATTATTATCTAGCAGCCGGTGCCATTAACCAAACTATCTTTAATTACTTTCATAATAACCCTTTAGATAAAAATATAGGTGACTTTGATATCGTTTATTATGATGAGAATACATCATATGAAAAAGAAGATGAAATTATCAAAGATTTAGAAAAAACACTTCAAAATCTAAAGGTAAAATTGGATATCAAAAATGAATGTCGAGTTCCAATTTGGTTAAAAGAAAACTATAACCGAGAGATTTTACCATATAAATCCGTGGAAGATGCTATTAGTAGATGGGGAACGACAGTTACTTGCATTGGCGTTCGCTTAGAAAATAATAACTTTAAGATATATAGTCCTTATGGACTGGATGATCTATTTTCATTAACAATTCGTCCCGTAAAAATTGATTTTAATGAAATGGATTATATGAAAAAGACAGAAAAGTGGCGCGCCAAATGGCCAAAGTTAACAATTATTCCGTGGAATGTATCAAATGAGAGTTCCAAAGAATAAATTTTGTGTTAAAATATATCTTGGGTGATAAAATGAACAACAAGATTATAAATTTTAAAAAAGATCCTATGGCTACAATCGAAGACTTAGGAAGCCTTGAAGATAAGGTGATTTACTTAAATGAGGAAGGAATAGAAGAAATAAAATCTTATTCTTATATTATTAATGTAAATCAGCTGCCAGAAAACTTTAAAAGTCAAATACCGAATATGAATACAGAAAATCGTTATGCATTATTAACAACAGAAGGTATTGATGAAGATGGTAATACTTTTCCTGAGACTTATTTTGCAATCGAAAATGTTGATAACGGAGAATTTCAATCAAAAATATTAGGAATGTATTCGGTAAGAGGTTTATATCTTCCACCAGTAGAAGGTGAAGAAATTTACCTAAAGTTATCTAGAAATAAAGTAAAAATGTTATAAAAAGAAGCACCAAGTGCTTTTTTATTATAGGAAAGAGGGTAATTAAAATGTTAACCGTAAACTGTCAGAGTAGTATTAAAATAATTGGAACTAAAATAATTTATTTTGATCCTCTAAATGTAATTGAAACGCATGATGCAGATTATATATTGATTACGCATACTCATTGGGATCATTTTAAAAAAGATGATATTCTAAAATTAAAAAAGAAAAACACTACAATAATAGGCCCAAAAGATATAATTAATGATTGTTTAGAACTAGGTTTTAAAGAAAAAGATATCAAAACTTTAAAACCCTATGACCAGTTATCATTAGAAAACATTAGGATAAAAACTGTTCCAGCATATAATAAAACAGCAAGTTTTCATCCCAAACAAAATCTTTGGTTAGGTTACATATTAACATTAGATAATGAAACTTACTACGTTATGGGTGCTACGGATAGTTTAGAAGAAAATACAAATATCAAGTGTGATACTTTATTAATTCCAATAGGGGGAACCTATACAATGGATGCTAAAGAAGCAGCAAATTTTACTAATAAAATATCCCCTAAAACAGTTATTCCAATTCACTATGGACTAGTTGTTGGAACCAAAAATGATTTGGACTATTTCAAAGAAAACATTGACTCGCATATTAAAATTGTTGAAAAAATAGAAATGATTAACCAATAAATTTTCATTGATATTGAAAAAATTGTGAAGATATGTTAGAATCATAACCATTAAGAAAAGAGTGGTAATATGCTAAATTCAAAAGAAAACAAAAGAGCCATTATGGAACTGATTTTATATACGATTATTGTCATATTTGCCTTTATAAATATTTCTTCTTTATGGAAATTTTTTAAATATGTAATTGCGTTATTTATGCCATTTATTATTGGTTGCATGATAGCTTTTGTCTTAAATGTTTTATTAAATGTCGTAGAAAACAAATTATTCAAGAAACTAAATAAGAAAAATAGTAAAACTTGGAAAAAAATGAAAAGACCAATTTCGATAACGACTACTTTTGTAATAATTATTGCAATGCTTGGGTTAATCTTGGGATTAGTAATCCCTCAACTAAAAAACACTACGGAATTGTTTACTAAAAATTTTGACTCTTATAAAACAGAAAGTGTTGAATTTTTAGAAAAAGTGGGAATTGATAAAAAAGCGATTAATAAATTTAATAAGGGTTTAGGAAACATTAAAGAAGAAGTAACTACTTATTTTAGTGATAATAAAAAAGAAATTATGGAAACAACACTAGGAGTAGCAACCAGCGTGATTGGAACAATCACATCTTTATCATTAGGGATTGTCTTTGCTATTTATATCCTTTTAAAAAAAGAAGAGTTAAACAGGCAGGTAAAAAAAATTATGCGAGCTTATCTTCCTGAAAAGAAAGAACGCAAAATAAAGGAAATTAGTGAACTTTCTAATAAAACTTTTGGTAACTTTGTTAGTGGTCAATGTATCGAAGCAATTATAATTGGAGTTTTATGTTTTATTGGTATGCTACTTCTTCAAATACCTTATGCTGCAACCATTTCTGTACTAGTAGGTTTTACTGCTTTAATTCCTGTTTTTGGGGCTTTTATTGGAACTGTTGTTGGTGCTTTTCTAATCTTAATGGTAAATCCTACAAAAGCCTTAGTCTTTGTAATCTTTATACTATTACTTCAACAAGTAGAAGGTAACTTAATTTATCCTAAAGTAGTTGGAAAGTCTGTTGGACTTCCTGGAATTTGGGTTATGGTTGCTGTAACCATAGGAGCAAGTATGGCAGGTATTTTAGGAATGCTTCTAAGTGTTCCAATTTGCTCAATATTATATAGTATTTTAAGAACTAATGTAAATGATAGAATTGATAAGAAAAATAATCATCAAATTCAAATAAAACAAAAAAAGAGAACTAGTTAAAAGTTCTCTTTTTTAATTAAATAATCTAAAAATGCTTGACATCCTAGTTCTATTTCTTGATAAGTAGTAGTAAAGTTTCCAGTATACCAAGGATCAGCAATATCTTTTTTTACTTTAGAAAAGTCAAGAAGCCGATAAACTTTTAATTTGGAGTCATGAACAAATAAATTGCGCATTAAACGACAATTAAGATTATCGACACTAATAAAATAGTCGAAATTATCATATTCTTCTTTCTTTAATTGGATAGCAGTTCGAGGAGTATAAGGAATATGATGTTTATTTAATTCCTGAATAGTTCCTGGGTGAATACCATTTCCTAATTCTTCATCACTAGTTCCACGAGATTCTACCATAATTTTATTTTCTAAATAATTTATTTTTACCATATCTTTAAAAATAAATTCAGCCATTGGTGATCGACATATATTTCCAAGACAAACAAAACAAACTCTAATCATAAAACATTCCTTTCTAAATAATAATAACATAAAAAGTGTAGATGAAAAAGTCCAATAGTATGATATAATTAAAATAGCGAGGATGATGGTATGAGAAAAGAAGAACTATTGGATTACTTAGAATTTGCAAAATCAATAGCCAAAGAAGCCGAAAAAATAATGAAAAAGTATTTTGTAGAGGATAACGACGCTAGTTATAAATTAGATAGTACTATTGTAACAAAAGCAGATAAAGAAATTAATGATTATCTAATAAAAAAAGTAAAAGAAAAATATCCAAGTCATTCAGTTGATGGAGAAGAAAAACAATTTGGAGAAAGTGATTTTAAGTGGATCTGTGATCCTGTAGATGGAACTGCAATGTATGCTAGGCATATCCCAGTAGCTGTTTTCTCATTAGCATTAGTGACAAAAGGTATCCCAGTAGTAGGTGTAGTTTTTGATCCGTTTACAAATTCTTTATACTATGCAGTCAAAGGAATGGGTTCGTATAAGAATGGTCAAAAAATTCAAGTAAATAATATATCATTAGATGATATGAAAAGTGTGAGTCATTATGATATGTGGCCAAAATCAGAATATAATCTGTTTCCTATCATTGAACAATTAGGAAAAAAGACGTATTTTGTATCTATCGGTAGTATTATTAGAGCTAGTATGTGTGTTGCTGCTGGCGAATTTAATTTAGCCTTGTTTCCAGGAACAAAACATAAAAATTGTGATATAGCAGCAGTCAAAGTAATTGTTGAAGAAGCTGGTGGTATTGTAACAGACTTATTTGGGAATAATCAAAGATATGACCAAGACATTACAGGTGCCATTATTAGTAATAAAAAAGTATATAAAGAAACATTAAAAACGATAAAAGAAAAGTTAGGAAGTGACTCATAATGGATATAAAATCTGTAAAAGGAATTATAGTGCCAAAAGATGGAATACCACATTCTTTTGGTAAAACAATTTTTGATTCTGTTAATAAATTAACAGATGATAATTATCACGATACAGCATTTCAGGAAGACATCATGCAACAAACTTGGTATCAATTACTAGATATTAATTATGATGATTCTAAAAGTATGCATAATCAATTACCAGAACTAGCAGATCAAGGCTTAATGCTAATATTAAATTGTAGCAGCTTAACTTCCAAAGGAGAAAAAAATTATACTTATGAAATAGTTTGCTCAAATAATTTATCATTAGAACAAAGAAAAACTCTAGAAGAAAATTACGATTCTTTAAGTAGGCAAATAGAAGAAGATAAAGCATGGTTTTATGGCGAAATAGTTAATGATATCACCGATATAAATAAAAATATACCAGCATACAATCTTGATGATTTTTATGATAGCCTAAATTTAGCAAAAGAAAAAAGCATACATAAGTAAAGGAGCGGAGTATGAAAAATAATTACCAAAAAAGCATAAAAGATATTATATTAGAACTAAATGTAGATGAAAAAACAGGACTAACATCACAAGAAGTAAAAAAACGTCAAGAAAAGTTTGGATTAAATGAATTAACACAAAAAAAGAAAAAAACAGTTTTAAAAATGATAAAAGAACAATTAACTGATAAGATGATTATTATCTTATTAATAGCATCAATTCTATCTTTCTTTCTAGGTGAAACACTAGAAGGGGTTGTTATTCTTTTCATCATTGCTTTAAACATTATAATAAGCGTTGTTCAAGAGAAAAAAGCAAGTGATGCTCTAGAAGCTTTAAAAAATATGAATGCCCCTCATTCATTAGTACTACGTGATGGTAAAAAGAAAGAGATTCTAGCAGTTGAACTAGTACCAGGTGATATTGTTTTTTTAGAAGCTGGTAATATTATTCCTGCTGATATCCGTTGGCTTGATGAACAAGAGATTTTAGTGGATGAATCGGCCTTAACGGGAGAAAGTGTTCCAGTTGAAAAAGATAAAAATTATATTGGAGAAAAAAATGTTCCTTTAGGAGAAAGAAAAAATATGGGGTATTCTTCTACAAGAATTAGTAATGGTACTGGAATCGGTGTTGTTACTAACATAGGAATGGATACTGAAATTGGAACAATCGCTAAACTTTTAGATACTGACAATACTTTAGAAACACCACTAAAACAGAAATTAAATAAGATTGGTAAAATTCTAAGTATGATAGGTATAATTGTCAGTATTTTAATCTTTATTATTGGTTTAATTCATGGACAAAATTTAATTTCAATTTTGATGATAGCAATATCCCTAGCAATTTCTGTAATTCCAGAGGGACTACCAGCAACTGTAACTGTTGTTATGGCTATTGGTGTACAACGTATGGCTAAAAAG
>ERZ1026981.305-NODE-305-length-10618-cov-8.408501_pt1 | contig 10618 bp, 11 predicted proteins | sample MGYA00519456_ERZ1026981 | MGnify/ENA primary metagenome ERZ1026981 (study PRJEB26926, sample SAMN06164408) | human gut metagenome | biome: ENVO:00009003; feature: ENVO:2100002; material: ENVO:00002003 | host: Homo sapiens | place: USA | collected 2012 ...
CATAATAAGCATCATACTTCTTATCCTTATTAGCCTGTTGAAGTTTAGATACTTGTGGCAAAGCCAAAATCAAAATTACACCCATAATCGCAATAACCACAACTAATTCAATTAATGTAAAACCAAATTTATATTTTTTCCTTCTACCTCTACTACAATTCATTCTTAATGCCTCCCATCAAAGACTACTATTGTATTATATAAATAAGTATAACAAAAAAACTCAGCAAAAGAAAGAGCAATCACAAATAATAATCAAACAAAAAAAGAAGAATTATTTATTTTTTTCTTCTTTTATTTTACTTTTTAATTTTTGAATTTTCATATCCTTTTTCGTATTTTCAAACAACTTCAAAAACTCCATAAATCCCTTATTTCTTCCATAGCTAACATTAGGAAAGGCCCTTAATAATCTAGATGTCAAGGTAGTATGCTTACGTATTGCCTGGATAACTTCTTTTTTTATTTCTCTAGTAGCATCTTTGTGAATATAATTACTAACATTTATTTTTAAACGAGCCGTAATATAACAAGATTCAACAATATCACTGATAAAGATAATAAATAAAAATATTGCTAAACAAATAGTTAACCAACTAGGAAGTAAATAAATAAACTCTGCAAGAATTGGTTGTACAACTTTTACAACCAAAACACCACCAATACCAAATAAAATAGCATTATCCAAGCACACTCTTCCATTAATATTAAACTTCTTATCAGAATAATCCCACCAACGAAGTTTAAATATCTTTTCCATAACCAAACTTGTAAAATATTCAAGTACAGTACAGAAAAAAGCTCCCATAATAAATAAAGCCACTAAATCACTTTCATACCTTTTTAAGAAAAGAACCATAATTAAAGCCCCAAAACCATAAATAGGTAAATAAGGACCAATCAAAAATCCTCTATTAAATACTAACCTTTTGCAAGTAAGACTAACACAAATGATTTCAGCAATATATCCAATAATAGAATACAAAAGAAATAGCAAAAACCAACTACATATAATATACAACATAACTTTCTCCTAAATTAAAACAGAAATAATCATAATCATAACACCAACAATAAGGCCCAAATTACGATAAAGTTTAAACTTACTCTCTTTAATTCTTGGTAATAACTCAGAAAACAAAATAAAGACTAGCATTCCAAGTGTAAGAGATAATAAACTGCCTAATACCCATTCTGGAAGCATTCTATTATTTAATAGAAAAGCTAAAAATCCTCCAAGAAAAGTAGATAGAGAAACCCCACTTATCATAAACCATATCTTTTTAGGCTTTTGATTTCCCTGATAAAATGTTGTCGCAATAACCATACCAAGTGGTAAATTATGAAATCCTATTCCAATTGTCAACATAAGACCAGCAGATACACTACTAAGAACGGTAGAATAAACTGCCATACCTTCTACTACATTATGAATCACCAAAGCAATAGATGAAATTACTCCAATATGAGCCAAATTACTATTAGCTTGTTTTTTAGTCATACGACTATGTTCATGATGATCTGGTACGAAGTGATCTAAAACTCGTAGTAATAGATAACCTAAAACTACAAATATCAAAAATAACCAAATATACTTAAGTCCCAAATGTTCAATCACTTCAGGAATCAAATCAACAAGTGCCAACATAATAATAACACTAAAAGCAAGTCCTAAAGAAAAATCAGTAATTTGTTCCTTTTTATTTACAAGAAAAGCAATTAAAGCTCCAATAAAAATAAAAATTCCTAATAAAAAAGTAACAATTAATCCAACAGCTTCAATGCGCATAAAATCACCCAACCATAACATAAACTAATACAACTAAAGCTAAAACAATGCGATATACCATAAATATTTTAAAATTATGCTTTTGTAAATATTTAAGTAAAAATTTAATACATAAAATTCCTACAATAAAAGATACCAATATTCCAAATATAAAAGTGCCAACATTAGCAAAAATAACAGACCAAACGCTTCCCTTTAATAACTGTAATAATACAGCTCCTAGTACTACTGGCGCACTTAAAAAGAAAGAAAATTTTGCAGCACTTTCTCTTTCAAGTCCCAACACTCTACCGGCAGCAATTGTAGTACCACTACGAGAAAATCCAGGTATTAAAGCAAACACTTGACTACATCCAATAATAACAGCATCTTTTAAAGTCATTTTCTTAATATCCTTCGATTCTTTACTATATTTATCAGCAAGATAAATAATAATACCCATAATAGCCAATGCTAAAGCTATTACAACATAATTAGATCGTATTATATTTTCAATTGCCTCTTCAAAAAGAACCCCTACAATAGCAGCTGGAATTGTTGCAGCTACCAAATACCATAAGATTTTACCATCATTATCTTTAACACCCTTAGTAAAACCTTTACGAATCATCGTAATAAAATCTTGAAAGAAAAATACTCCAATAGCAAGCAAAGTACCAAAATGCAGTGCAATATCAAAAGTAAGTTCCATGTTAGCATTCATTCCAGCTCCAATACCAAATAAATCTCTAAAAATAATTAAATGTGCTGAAGATGAAATCGGTAAAAATTCCGCAACTCCCTGAATAAATCCTAAAATCAATATTTCTATAAAACTCATTTTGTATCTCCTAACTTATAACCAGCAATAACCCCAACTGCTAAAACCACAATTCCGATGAAAATTTGTGCTAAATTAAACACTAAATGATCAACACTATTCATAGTCGCAATTGGAATTGCTAAAACAGACGCAAATATAAAACCTAAAACCCCAAAATATGTTTTTGTCTCAAACTTTTTAAATAAAAATTCAATCAGTTTAGAAATAGCTACAATTCCTAGTAAAACTCCAATACCAAATACCGAAGCAACAAGTAAATTATGTCCTAAATCTTGAAACTTAGTTAATTCTTTAATTACTTTTAAAATTGGATAATAATAACCTAAAAGCATTAAAACTAAAGAACCACTTACTCCTGGAATAACCATAGTAGCAGCCGCAACCATTCCAACTAAGAATAACACAATATATCCTGCCACCGTAACATTTGATAAATTAGCTTTTAAAGAAATATCAAATAGTTGTTCAGAAAATGCAAGTACTAATACTAAAGTAAAAGTAATAAGAAAAATAACATAACTTGATACTTTTTTCACTTCATTTTTCCCTTTAACTTTCTTTAATAGCAAAGGAATTCCCCCAAGTACCAGTCCCATAAAAAACATGGTTGTAGGTATTGGAAAATGAGCATAAGAATAATCAATCACTCTACTCATAGAAAGAATAGCTAATAAAATACCGATTCCTATAGGAAGTAAAAATTTAATATTTTCTTTGATTTTAGAAAAGAAATGGCTAATTGCTTGAATAAAATTTTCATAAATTCCTAAAGTAAGAGCAAGTGTTCCACCACTTACTCCTGGAATAATATTAGCAAGCCCCATAATGAACCCCTTGATTGTCAATATAAGTGCATTTTTCATTTTATTCTCCTTAATTTTCAAATATTTCCATAATTAAAGGTACTACGTGTTTTTTACGAGAAACACAATTTTCTACAAAATATCCTTCAGGTATATTTTCTTTTTCATAGCAAACGTCAACCACTTCTTGACCTTTGGTATTAAAGATAACATAACTACCATTTTTAATGATATCTGTAACATACAAAGCCACAAAATCATAATTATTAGCTTCTGCTACTTCATCCAAAGTAGCAACATACTCATCTAACTCTTTTTTCATCTCATCAAAATTCATGGTAAAGAATTGTCCAATAGCAAAAGTCTTTTCATTAATAGTATATAATTTAAAGTCATTATATAATACATCTTCTTTACTCATGCCTTCTAAAGATGTACCTGCCTTTAACATATCCATACCATATACTTGATAATCAACTCCAGCAATACGAGCTAATTCTTCTACTGCCTCCACATCACGAGGTGTCGCTGTAGGGCTCTTAAGAATTAAGGTATCAGACAATATTCCAGAAAGTAATGCCCCAGCAACCTCTTTAGGTAAATTAACATTTCTTTCTTTGTATAAAGTATAAACAATGGTACAAGTAGAACCAACTGCCATATTGCGGAAATTAATAGGTGCAGATGTTGTAATACTACCCAAATTATGGTGATCAAAAATCTCCAAAATATTAGCTTCTTCAAGTCCTTCCACACTTTGTAATTTTTCATTATGATCAACCAAAATAACGTTTTTAGGACGTTTTTCATTTAAATCAATAATTTTTAATAACCCTAAACATTGGTTTTTCTTATTAACAACTGGATAATTAGTATGTTTTAACTTATTATTAATATCTAAAACAGTATCAACAAATTCAGTTTCCTCAAACTTGATAGGATTATAACTACGTATCATAGTTCTAATATAATTAGTTAAAGGAATCATTCTAGTAATATGATAAGAATCATATGGTGTACGAATAATATTAACTTTATTCTTTCTAGCTATTTCAATATGTTCATCTTTAATCTCAGAATCTCCTGATAAGACAACTAGTTTAACTCCAGATTCTACAGCATATTCAATAACACTATGGCGATCTCCAACAATCAAAATATCTTCTTTAGTTAAAGGAACTGTATTAATAAAAGTAGTACTACGATAAGCGGCAACCATAATTTTACCACTAATTTCAGAATCAAATTTTAATATTTCTTCACCCTTTAATACTTTTATAATATTCTGATAAGAAGTATATAATTCTTCAAAATTCGCATTAACTACAATATGAGACAAATCTTTAATCGTAATTAATCCTAAAAATTGTTTATTATCTTTTACAACTGGAATACCTGTTAATCCTTCTTTTAACATTTTTTGATATCCATCATAAACAGAATCTGTATCGCGAATATAAAAACCTTTATGATAATTAACATCTTTTAATTGTAGTTTAACATCATTTAAATATTCTGGTTCTTTTAAACCAAAATAATTAAGTGCATATTTCGTTTCCTTATTCACCGTACCTAAAATTCTTGGTTCTGTACATTCTCCTAACTGATTTTTCAAATAAGAAAGACCAATGGCAGACATGACAGAATCAGAATCAGGTTTCTTATGTCCAAAAATAAATGTTTTTTCCATATCATCACTTCTTTCTTGCAAAAGTATATCATAAAAAATAAATAAAAAAAAGGGAAAAAATCCCTTATTACCTCATTTTTACAAAATTAACTACAAAAAACACAAATAACATGGAAACTGCTCTAAGTTCCTTATGTATACGATAACCGCCCTCATAAAGAGCTGCGACATCATCCATAAAATCGACAATCCAACTTTCTAAATATTTAGGTGGAGTAAAAGTAACTGGAAACATATGTGTTTTAATAATATCCTTTTGCATCTCTGTTAAATCTAAATATTTAGAAGCATTATTAACAGCATACTCTGGATGACGTCTAAGACGTTCCGTTCTATTTTCATGATCGACCTCATTTAAAAAGAAATCATGTAATAACGCCGCCTCAGTCACTTCTTTATAATTAAGTCGCAATGCTTTACTAACTTTATAAGATAAATAAGCAACTCTCATAGAGTGATCATATCTAGTAATTCCATGATGTGTAATAAACTTAGTTTGATTAAACTCATCTATTTCAAGAATTGGACTAACAATACGTTCAAACTCTTCATCTATATAATGATTCATATAAACATCCTTTTCCTATTTCCTATATATTTTATGCAAATTCTTACTCTATAATGATACCATAGAACCAAATAACTAGCAATATTTACACAAAGTTCGAATTACAATACCATGTCAATTGACAAACAGTCATTAGTATTGCACACAAATGACATTATAGCATAAAAAAAGAATTAATGCAAATCACACTAATTCACTTAAAATACGATTTAACTCCTCTTCCTCCTCTTGGGTTGTCTCTTTGTTTTCTAATTCTTTATTAAACCAAGCAGGTAACGTAGCCTCTTTCTTTTGTGTAGTATTTTTACTAGTTTTGTCTTTTACGAGAACTCTTTTAATCTTTTTGTGCTCTTTTTCCGCAATTTTCATAGCTTCTTCTACAGTTTCAATATTTAATCTCTTCCACTGACCAGCAATCGTTTCAACATAACTTTTCTTTAATTGTTCATGATTTATTTTTAAAACATAAGCAATTAACACATTGACAACTCCTGGATTCAACTTTTGATCAATAAGTAAACTCTCAATCAATCGTTTATCCCGATCAGTTGGCTCTGCTCCCTTATACTTTGCTTTTAAAAACTGATAAGGTGTTAAATTTTCAAAAGCATAAACCATCTTGGCCCACTTAGAATTATCTCCCATTGGTTTCTTTAAATACTCTGGTTGCTTATTATAAATTAAAGTTGGTAAATCGCCACTATTTTCAAACTGATAATACTCTCTACAACTTTTTCTAAGCAATGGCTTATCAATAAGTCCTCTTTCATTTAAACTATCCCTAACAAGTCCCTGCATAGCCAAAGTATCAAGTTGATATGTAAAACTAAGTGCATTGATAAATTCTTTTACTTCTTTTGTAAAGCACCGCTCCGAAACCATGCTAGAAGGAATGCTAGAAATAAGTAAATTAAAATCTATCCCTCTATTAAGTAATACATTATTAGTTTCTCGCCTAGTAACATCTTGCGATATTTCTAAAACCGTACCTCTAACTGAAGTAAATACCTCATCAAAACAAGCGGTAACATCTTCATACTCTTTCATATTTATATTAGGAATCTTAAAATAATTAACAATTCTATCATACTCTTTTTTGCCTAGATTATTATATAAAACCACATTTAAAATTGGATGATTAAAAAACTCATGTGCGCTCATCGGTGAATATATTAAATAAACATACTGATTAATACTTCCTGCCTTATAATAAGTCTTTAAAAGTCCACAAGCCTCTAATTTTTCTCTAGCAATAACTATATCTTCCAGTTTTAACTGCATAGTAGCCATTAAATGATGATGTGTCAAATCATGACTCATAATTTGTAATCGATCCAAATCATCAAGTAAACTAAAATATAAAGCAACTGCTGTATAACCAATAATAGGCTGATATAACATACTAATAAGTTTCCTATCAGAATCATTTAATACCGTCTTATTAATCACAAGATAAGTATCTGCTGGTAAAATTGTTCTCGTCTTCATCTAATCACCTACAAACTATCGTACAACATAATAAAAAAAAAAGAAAGTAAAACTTCCCCTAAATACCAAGCCATGCAACAATCATATCTGGTGTCAACTTTGTAAAATAAATAAAAGCAAACGCCATCAACAAAAACGGTCCAAAAGGAATCATCTTCTCATCATTCTTATAAAGTAAAAATAAAGACATTGGTAAGGCAAATAAACTTCCTAAGAAAATTGTAATAGTACCAAGTAAAGGATCTAAAACCAGTCCAAACAAAAACATCATTTTAACATCCCCACCACCAAGACTTTCTTTTTTTAAAACCTTCTCTCCTAACCACATAATAAAATACATTAATAAAAATAAGAATGCCCCAGTAAGTAATCTCTTTAAAACAAGAATTGGTCCTCCAATTAAAAATTGTACAATAACAAAATAAAGAACAAAAAAAATCAACACTTCATCAGGAATAATTAAATAATTTAAATCACTAACTGTCACAATAATAAGCAAAGAAACAATTCCTAGCGCTATGAGAAGTTCCCAAGAAAACCCAAAACTATAAAAAGAGACAGCAAACAAAACACCTGTAAAAAGTTCCATTAAAAGTTCTAAAATATCAATTTTTTTATGGCAATAGCGACATTTTCCTCTTAAAAACAAGTAAGAAAAAATAGGCAAGGATTCTAAGAAGGAAAGAGACTGCTGACATAGATTACAACGATAAGGAAATATATGATAATCTTCAGTAGCAAGTCTTTCTCCTAATACCGTATAAAATCCACCTAAAAAACACCCTAAAATAAAAAAGATAATTAAATATAAAATATCCATAATTACCCTCCTTATTGCATTTGTCCATAAATACTAAACATCGGTTCAACAATAGACAATAAAATAATACCAACAATGACAGCCAAAGCACAAATCATAAGTGGTTCCATTAAACTTTTCAACTGATCAATTACTGATTTATGTAAAGCTTGGAAGTGATCAGCAACTTTTTCCATCATCAATCCTAACTGACCAGTAGATTCTCCAGTAACTAGCATTTCATAAGCAACAACCGGAAATGCCCACTCACCTCTAAATGATTCTGAAATAGAATCTCCTTTTCCAAGATTATGTAACGTTTTGTTAATAATTCGCTTATAAACTTCATTGTTTGTAATTTTTGATAAAATTTCCATACTATCTGTAATAAATACCCCATGATTAAGTAAAGAAGCAAATGTCTTTGTAAAATTAGCAACTTCGTTATAAATAATAATGCTTTTAAGTACAGGAACATGCATAAGAAAAGTTTGAACTCCTGTACGAAAGCTTAAAACTTTCTTATAGGCAATCATAAAACAAATTACAATTCCAACAACAGCTATCAATAAAATAGGCCAGTTTGATTTAATAAAATCACTAGCTCCTAAAACAGTTAAAGTAATAGCTGGTAATTCTGCATCATTACTTTCAAACATACTTGCAAATTGCGGAACTAAATAAGTAAGCATAAAAATCAAAACACCAAAAGCAATTGTCAAAACAACAACCGGATAAGTCATTGCACTCTTCATTTGCTTTCTAGTTCTTTCCATAGTTGTATAGTAATCAGCCATATCATCTAAAATAGAAGGCAAATCTCCTGTCATTTCAGCTGTCTTGACCATGTTTATCAATAACTTAGGAAAAACTTTTTCTTGTTTCATCATCGCATTAGACAAACTTTCACCTTTTAAAAGTTCATAAACCAATCTTTGAAAAGACTTTTTACTAGCCGGTTTAGTAGATTGTTTGGCTAAAATTTTAACTGCATCAACTAATGGAATACCAGAACGAATATAAGTAGATAACTGCGTCAAAGCAAATGATAAATCCCCTATCTTCATCTTAGCATGATCGTTAAGATCAATATCGTAAGCAGGACGTACTTTAATAGAAACAATTTCATAATCCTGAGACAATAAAAAGTTTCTAACCTCATCTTCGGTTTCTGCTTCAAATGTCCCATTTTCTTTTTTTCCCATAGCGTTAATAACAACATACCGATACTTAATAAGTGGTCTTTCTTCTTTTTGTTCTCCTTTGGAAGAAGAATCCACATTACTAGGAGTATTCATAGGAGTATCCGTTTTTGATTCTAAAGTTTCTACTGACTCTTCTTTTTTCTGGCGTTTAGAAAAAAAAGGTTTTCTCTTTTTCTTTTCTGTTGGAACAGCACTCTCTATTTCCGCCTGCTTTAAAGCCTGAGCATCTTGCATTTTTAAAGCTGCATTTTCTGTCTTAGAAAATAATCTCTTAGGTAACTCACCAATCTTCTTAACTCCATGGTAAACTGCGATAAAAGGTTTTTCTAGTACTCCCACATTGCATCACTCCTTATTCTTTTATAAGTATATCATATCAACTTTTTTTTGAAAATAAAGAAATGAACATTTTATACAAATTGACATATATTAAAAGTAAGAGGTGAAGACATGTATCCTAATCCATATATGATGAGTTCTATTCCAAAAGCTGGCTTATTCTCTCGTTCTTTATCTGCTTTAAAAACAGTTAAATGGAGTAGTTTATTAGAAGGAACCCAAAAAACTTTAGGTGTAATTAATCAAGCAATCCCTGTTGTCTATCAAATAAAACCGATCTTTTCCAATGCAAAAGCTATCTTTAAAATAGCTGGTGCTATGAAAGATGATGAAATAAAACAACCTATCAGAGAGACAAAAACACCTCCGTCGCCAACAACTTCCCCAATTTTTTATATTTAACAATAAAAAAACTCAGGTTAACCTGAGTAATATACAAATGGTAGCGACGGAGGGAATCGAACCCCCGACCTCCTGGGTATGAACCAGGCGCTCTAGCCAGCTGAGCTACATCGCCATTTCTTGCAACAAAATGATTATAGCAAATTAAAAATAATATTTCAATACCTTTTTTATTATTTTTCTATACAAAATTTAAGAAAATAGTTATAATATACATTACAAAGGAGAGATTATAATGGCAGAATATTACAAAGGAACAATAAATACACTAATCTTAACAAATAGTAAAGATGGTAAAACACCAATTTTTAAATCACAAAAATTAACAGAAAATGTTATTTTCTATAGAAGAAACCAACTATCAAGATATATCAGAGTAGAAAATGGAGATCCTACAACAACTTATGAAGAAGCAGAAGATTACTTCTACCATCTGATAAAAGAAAATGGTCAAAAAGCTATAGGTTGTAAAATACCCTATCTAGACGAAGCAACTATAGTACCACTAAATATGAGCAAAACTGAAATAAAAACTCTAAAAAAGCAAATGAAAGAATCAAGAAAAAGTCGTTAACAAAAGAACAACTCATAAATTTTTAAAAATATACCTTGTAACCAAGGAACACGAAGAATTTTCTTCGTTTTTTTATGTTCTATTTCTTTAATAATTTTAAAAACCAATCGATTAATATTTTTAGATCTGTCTCTTATA
>ERZ1026981.310-NODE-310-length-10583-cov-9.039134_pt1 | contig 10583 bp, 3 predicted proteins | sample MGYA00519456_ERZ1026981 | MGnify/ENA primary metagenome ERZ1026981 (study PRJEB26926, sample SAMN06164408) | human gut metagenome | biome: ENVO:00009003; feature: ENVO:2100002; material: ENVO:00002003 | host: Homo sapiens | place: USA | collected 2012 ...
GAGATTTCTGCCTGTCTCGTGGGCTCGGAGATGTGTATAAGAGACAGTAATAAGACTGATAATTTATATTTTACTTTACTTGGAGATGTTAAAGCTAGTAATCAAGAAGTTTTAGATATTGATGATGAGTTAAGTGAATATGGAATTAGTTATGCTGAAAAGTTAAATAAGAAGTATAAAAAAGAGTTATTTTATTTCTTATATCGTAAACGTTTTTGGAATGAAGGAGAAAATTGTTATTTAGGATATGAACGTAAACGTGGTGCTTTGTTACAGTTTAACCAACTTTTACTTAAGAAAATGAGTAAGGAAGATCAAAAATATTGGTATTTTGCGAATACTTTAGGGGATATTAAAGAAGATATTCGTTATGTTATTACTTTGGATGAGGATAATCGATTGGTTTTAAATACAGCGTTAAATTTAGTTGGAGCAATGGCGCATCCTATGAATCATCCAGTATTAAATAAGGAAGAGACTAAAGTTGTTAAAGGGTATGCTTTAATGCAACCTAGAGTTAGTTTGGATATTGAAGCTACTAATAAGAGTTTATACAGTCAAGTTTTTGCGGGAATAGGTGGATTTGATACGTATAGTGCTATTGTTCCAAATGTTTACCAAGATACTTTTGGAGAAGGTAGTTTTGTAGGTAAGGGAATTTATGATTTAAAGATATTTGATAAAGTACTTTCTAATGTTTTTCCTGAAAATTTAATTTTAAGTCATGATTTATTAGAGGGTAATTATTTACGTTGTGGTTATGTTTCTGATATTGAACTGATTGATGATTTTCCATCTAAGTTTTTAACAGATACGACAAGACATCATCGTTGGGCTAGAGGAGATATACAAATTATTGGTTGGCTGTTACCTTTTGTAAAAAATAAAGATGGTAAAAAAGTTAAAAATCCTATTAATTTATTAGGCAAATGGAAGATATTTGATAATTTAGTAAGAATGTTTTTATATCCAACATTGTTATTGGTGCTACTTTTTGCTATTTTCTTTTCTAAGATAAATCCATTATGGTGGATAGCTTTTATTGTATTAGTTATTGCAGTTCCAATTTTATTCTTTTTACACGGAAAGATTTATCAACATGATGGAAAAAAAGAAAAAGCTACTATTTATTATCATAAGTTACTTTTTGGTGGTAAGAGTATTATTTTGCGTTCCTATATTATTTTATCAACTTTGCCATTTTACTCTAAATTATATTTAGATGCATTTTTTAGAACTATTTATCGTTTGACAGTCAGTCATAAAAATTTGCTTAATTGGATAACTGCTTCAGATGCTTCTAAAAATATAGATTGTAGTATTAAAAGTTATTTTAAGAATTTTAGTTTTCATTTGATATTTAGTTTTATGTTACTAGTCGTTGGGATAGCAACGTTTAATATTTATGCTAGTTTATTGGCTGTTGTATTTATTACGGCACCATTTGTTCTTTATACTGTAAGCAAAGACATTGATCCACAAAAGAAGGAATTGAAAGAAAAAGAAGTAGAAGATGTTAGACAAATTGCTTATCTTACATGGCGTTATTTTGCAGATAATTTAAAAGAAGAATATCATTATTTAATTCCAGATAATTATCAAGAAAATAGAGAAAATAAATTAGATTTACGTACATCTCCTACAGGAATTGGTTTCTCTATGTTGGGAGTTGTTAGTGCTTGTGAATTAGAATTTATTTCTGATACAGAGTCTCAAGAGTTATTGGAACATATTTTAGATTCTGTTGAAAGATTAGAAAAATGGCATGGGCATTTATATAACTGGTATGATATTAAGAGTATGAAAGTCATGCATCCAAGTTTTGTATCAACCGTTGATTCTGGAAATTTTGTAGCGGCACTTATTGTTGTACGAGAATTTTTAAAGGATCATAATCAGGTAGAGTTAGTGAAACGTTGTGATAAGTTAATAAGTCATTCTAATTTTAAAAAACTATATACTAAAAATGATGTCTTTAGTATTGGTTATGATGAATTAGAAGGACGCTTGTCGATTTATAATTATAATAAGTTTGCTAGTGAATCTCGTCTTACTAGTTATTTGGCTATTTGTTTGGGAGATGCTCCAAGTAAACATTGGTTCTGTCTAGATAAATCACTTACAACCTATAAAGGTAGAAAAGGTCTCATTTCATGGTCTGGTACATCTTTTGAATATTATATGCCACTTTTATTCATGAAAAATTATCCTAATACTTTATTAGATGAAAGCTATCATTTTGCGAAGTTTTGTCAAGAAGAATATATAAGTAGTGTTTCTCATTCTTTACCTTGGGGTATTAGTGAATCAGCTTATAATGAACTAGACAATTCTTTAAATTATAAATATCATGCTTTTTCAACCCCATATTTGAAGGCTAAAGAGGATAAAGAAAATAGAATCGTTCTTTCCCCTTATTCTTCTTTGATGGCTATGCAGATGTTTCCAAAAGATGTTTATGAAAACTTTGATAAGTTTAAGAAGTTGGATATGTTAGGTGAATATGGTTTTTATGAAGCTTATGATTATGATAATAAGGGAGTTGTAAAATCATTTTTTGCTCATCATCAAGGAATGTCTTTAGTTGGTCTTGCTAATTATTTAAAATCGGGGGTTATTCAAAATTATTTTCATCAAAATGTTAATGTTAAGACTTTTGATATATTATTAAAAGAAAAAGTACAGGTCCGTACTAGTATCGATATGAAGATGGCTAGGTATAAGAAGTATGATTACCATAAAGAAGCCATTGAAAATGATATTCGTACTTTTGATTATATTTCATATTTACCGGAAGTTAGTGTACTTTCTAATAAAAAATATTGTTTACTTATGAATGATCGAGGGGATAGTTTTTCGAGATATCGTACTTTACAATTAAATCGTTATCGTAAGGTAACAGAACAAGATTATGGTATTTTCTTATATATTAGGGATTTGGATACTAATTATGTTTGGTCTAATACTTATGCTCCAATTAATAAGAAGCCAGATAAATATGAAACTGTTTTTGCGGCTGATAAGATTAAATATTTACGTACCGATGGTAAAGTAACTACAAAAACAGAGATTGTTGTAACAAAAAATCATCACGCAGAAATTAGAAAGATTACTTTTAAGAATGAAAGTGATGAAGTTAAAAATTTAGAACTTACTACTTATTCTGAACCAATTCTTTCTGAAAATATGGATGATATATCACATAGAGTTTTCAATAGTATGTTTTTAAATAGTAAATATGATAGTACTAGTAATTCATTGATTATTAGAAGAAAGAGTAGAAATGATTCTAATATTAATAGTTATATGCTTCATAGATTATTAGTTTTTGATCCTAAAAGTGAATTTAGTTATGAGACAGAAAGAAAGAATTTTTTAGGAAGAAATCAAACCATGCAAAATCCTAGTGGTTTATATCAAGAACTTAGTAATACGGCAGGAACTAATCTAGATCCAATTGTTAGTATGAGAAATAGAGTAGAAGTGTTGCCTAATAGTTCGACTACTGTTTATATCATTACTGGATTTGGTAGAAGTGTTGAACAAATTGAGGATATTATTCATTCTTATGCTAATGAAACTGATATTGATAAGGCTTTCAAAGTTTCAACATTAATGAATGTTATTAACACTAAAAATATGAATATTAAAGGTAGTGATATGCGTACTTTTAATATTATGCTTAATTACTTATATCAAACTACAAGACTTTCTGTTACAGAAGAGAGGATGGATTTATTAAGAAAGAATGCATTAGGACAATCTGGACTTTGGAAGTTTGGGGTTAGTGGAGATAGACCAATTATTTTAGTAGAAATTTCAGATATTGCTGACTTGGCTTTTGTGTATGAAGTATTGAAAGCATTTGAATATTATAAAAATAATTCAATATTTGTAGATGTAGTTATTGTTAATAATGAATCTAGTCAGTATGCTAAGATTATTAAAAAGGAAATTGACGATGAATTATATCGTATGTATACTTTAAATAGTTTTTATCACATTCCTGGTGCAGTTACTGTCGTTGATGGCAGTGAGTTAACTAGAGAGGAAAGAAGCTTGTTACAGATGGTAGCAAGACTTAGTTTTGTAATTAAAGATCATCATTCTTTAAAGGATGAAGTAGAAGAGTTACAAAAGAAAAATAAAGTTAGTGATTATGAGAAGGTTTTGGTAGAAAATCATAGTGAGGTTATTCATTCTGAGAGGTTAACTTTTGATAACGGATATGGTGGATTTAAGAATAATGGTAGTGAATATGTCATTTATAATCAAAATACACCGGCTCCGTGGAGTAATATTTTAGCTAATAAGAATTTTGGTAGTATTGTTACCAATAATGGTTGTGGCTATACTTATGCTTATAATTCAGGAGAGTTTAAAATTACTTCTTGGACTAATGATATGGTTGCTAATGACAAATCAGAAGGATTTAAATTCAATGGAAGACTTTTTGATCCAATGAAATGTACTCATGGTTTTGGTTATAGTGTTTTTGAAAGTGAAAACGATGAGTTAAAAAAAGAAATTACAGAATTTGTAGCTAAAGAAGATACAGTTAAATTTTATTTGGTTAAGTTAACAAATAAACTAAAAAAGGCTGTTGATGTTGATGTTTCTTTCTGGATTAATCCTGTTTTTGGAAATTTCGAAGAAAAAACAGCAAGACATATTTTAACAGAATTTATAGGACAAGATAACTATTTGAAATTACGTAATGTATATAGTGTTGTCTATGGTGATGTTTGTGTTTATATGTCTACTGATTTACCGATTGATAAAACCGTTAATGATAAAATTTTAGTAAAGAGTATTCATAGTAAGGTACATTTAGATAAAGAAGAAAGTACTACTTGTGTTTTTGTATTAGGAAGCAGTACTGATAGTGAGACTCTTTCTGATATTGTTTCTAAATTTGCTAATGTTAAAACGGCAAAGAGTGAGTTAAAGGCTGTTAAAGATTATTGGAAGAAAACTTTAGGAGCGGTTAAGGTTGAAAGTTCCGATAAGAGTTTTGATTACATGGTTAATGGTTGGTATTTATATCAAGCAATATCTTCTCGTATTTTAGCTAGGGCTGGATTTTATCAAGTAAGTGGAGCGTTTGGTTATCGAGATCAATTGCAGGATTCTATGAATATTTCTTTGGTATATCCAGAACAGGCTAGAAGACAAATTTTAATTAATGCGGCTCATCAATTTGAAGCTGGTGATGTTCTTCATTGGTGGCATGAAAAAAATCATTTTGGACTTCGTAGTCGCTATAAAGATGATTATATTTGGCTTGTTTATGCAACTGCTAGATATTTGGATGTTACAAAAGATTATTCTATCTTAGAAGAAAAGGTTCCATATGTTGTTGGGCCAGAGTTAAGTAAATATGAACATGAGAAAGGAATTGTATTTAGTTATACAGAAGAGAAAGTTTCTTTATTAGAACATTTATTAACCTCTCTTCATTTAGCCATGAATTCTTTAGGAAATCATCATTTACCTCTTATGGGTGGAGGAGACTGGAATGATGGAATGAATAAAGTCGGTATCAAAGGTAAAGGAGAGAGTGTTTGGTTAGGTTTCTTCTTATATCAGACTATTGATATGTTTATTCATTTTATGAAAGAGTATGATAAGAAATTTAAATTGAAAGAGTATAAAGAATTTAATGATAAATTGAAAGAAAACTTGAATAAGAAAGCTTGGGATGGAGAGTATTATCTAAGAGCTTATTTCGATAATGGTGATAAGCTTGGTAGTCGTGAAAATAAGGAATGTAAGATAGATTTAATTTCACAAAGCTTTGCTATTTTAAGTAATGTTGCGCCAAAGGATAGAGTGCAAAAATCAATTACTGCGGTAGAGGAAAACTTAGTAGATGATCAAAACAAGATTATTAAACTTTTAACACCGGCATTTGAGAAGTCTTTAAATAATCCAGGTTATATTATGAATTATCCAAAGGGACTTCGTGAAAATGGTGGGCAATATACGCATGCTACTTCTTGGTATATAATGGCTCTTATTAAATCAGGATATTATGATAGAGCATATCGTTATTATCAAATGATTAATCCAGTAAATCGTAGTTTAGATGTTACAGGTGTTGAAAAATATACAGTTGAACCTTATGTTGTAGCCGCTGATATTTATTCTAATGAACGTTATCCAGGACGTGGGGGTTGGACTTGGTATACTGGAACAGCAGCTTGGTATTATTATGTTGGTGTTAGTGAAATTTTAGGTCTTAAAAAACATGGCGAAGAATTAACTATTGAGCCTAATATTCCGATTGCTTGGGATTCATTTAAATTGGATTATACTTATATGGATACTGTTTATCATATTGAGGTAATCAAAGATAAAAAAGAAAGTATCATGCTAGATCATAAAAAATGTAGTGATGGTAAAATAATACTAGTTAATGATGGACGTGAACATGAAGTAGTTGTACATTTTATTGCTTTATAATTAGAAACGATTAAACTTAGTTTAGTCGTTTTTATTTTCAGTTAATTAGTTTTAAATGTCAAAAAAAGCTAGCTTCTTTTTTTGATTTTAAGACTTAGTTTGTGTTATACTTTTAATAAGTTAGAAAGTAGGTGGATTTATGAAGTTAGATATAACTACAAATGTGAATCAATTTTTAGATAAAGATGTTATCAAAAAATATAGTGATAGAAAAGATGAGGTTTTTAACTTATTAGATAGTGCTAGTATGAATGGTTGGCTTCATCCTGATTTAACTTACATTCATAAAATATTAGAAGTAAGAGATAGAGTTAAGAAAAATTCTCAATGTTTAGTTGTTGTTGGTATTGGTGGTTCTTTTTTAGGAAGTGCTGCTTTATATGAAATGTTTAAGCCATATTTTAAAAGAGATGATTTTGAGATTATTTATGCTGGAACTACTTTATCTAGTAGTTATATGAGTGAGCTAGTATCATATTTAAAGACGGTTGATTTTTCGGTAAATGTTATTAGTAAAAGTGGTACAACTATGGAAACATCACTTACTTATACTGCTATAAAAAAGGTTATGGAAGAAAAATATAGTCATCAGGAGTTGAAGGAAAGAATTATTATTACAACAGATCCAGTGAAAGGAAATTTACGAAAAGAAGTAGAAGAAGTAGGTTATACAGCTTTTGAGATTCCAGATAATATCGGCGGACGTTATTCTTTACTTACTGCAGCCCATTTATTCCCACTTTCTTTTTGTATTGATATAAACGAGCTTATTTCTGGGTACCAAGAGGGAATCTTACTTAAAGAGTTAGCTTTTTCTTATGCAGTAGTTCGTCGTAGTTTATTTGATTCTAGAAAAGTAGTAGAAAATTTTGTTACTTATGAAAATAATTTTTATTATTATTTAGAATGGTTGAAACAATTGTTTGGAGAAACAGAAGGAAAAGAGGGTAAGGGTATTTTACCAATTTCGATGATTCATACAAGAGATTTACATTCTTTAGGACAGTTTGTGCAAGAGGGAAATAAAATTCTTTATGAAACATTTTTTAAAATAAAAAATAATAGAGAAGATTTTTTTATTAATGATAGAAGTTTACATCAAGATAATTTGATTGTTGAAGATAGTGTTATTGCAGCTCATGTATCTGGTGGTGTACCATGTATTATTTTAGAACTTGATAATGTTAGTCCTTATACTATTGGTGAAGTTTCAGCCTTTTTCCTTTTAACTGCTGCATTTAGTGGATTTTTGTTTGATGTAGATCCTTTTAATCAACCAGGTGTTGAGGTTTATAAAAGTGAAGTTAGATCACGTTTATAATAGAGAGGAAGGTAGTATGAAAAAGAAAAATATCATTTTGGCTCTTTTTTTCGCAATATTATTCTTAATTCTTATGGTTTTGGTGGTTTTTGGGTATACAGCAAAATTTGATACTTATGTTTATGACTTTATCATTTCATTTCGAAATTCTTTTTTGGATCATTATTTTATTACAGTTACAAAGCTTGGAAATACTTCGATTGTTGTTTTTGTTGTTTTAGTCTTAGCTTTGATATTTAGAAATAGGTATAGTATTTTTTTGATTGTTAGTTCGATTGATTCGGTCATATTAAATACGATTTTTAAATACATAATTCAAAGACCTAGACCCGACGAATTAAGATTAATTTCACAGAGTGGTTACTCTTTTCCCAGTGGTCATGCAATGATTTCTATTTGTTTATATGGTTACCTTTGCTATTTAGCATTTACAAAAATAAAAAATAAAGTTTATAAATATGTAGTATCAACTATTTTAATTTTGGTTATTTTAAGTATAGGAGTTAGTCGTATTTATGTAGGTGTTCATTATGCTAGTGATGTTGTTGCAGGTTATCTACTGGCACTTAGTTATTTGGTTATTTTAATAGAGGTTACTAAGAAGATAGATTTTAGAAAGGAGTAAGATTATGTATCAATTGTTTGTAAGTGATTTTGATGGGACCTTAATTGATTCTGATGAGGCAATCCCGCTTTCTACGATGGTTGAAATTGATCGTATCCGAAAAGATGGTGTGAAGTTTGTAGTCGCAACTGGAAGAATTTTGAAATCTGTATTAGATTATAATCGGGACTTTCCGTTTTTAGATTATGTTATTTCTTGTGATGGAGCTTATGTTTATGATGTTTGTAATCGAAAAGTATTATTTAAGAAAACTTTGGGTGGTTCCATTATAAAAAAAATAAAAAAACTTTATTTCGATTGTGATATTTACTTATGTACTGCACAAGAGTGGAATTTATGCAGTGGTAATATGGTTTATTCTGAGGCTAAGAAGAGAAAGATGGCTTTTGAAGATTTTTACTTAAATAATAAAGATAATATTTATAAATTGGAAATTTATTTTAAGACAAAAAAGGAAAGAAACAGTGCCTTTCAAGAATTACAGGAATTAGGGATTCTTGCTAATTTTGTAAAAATGGATGAGGCTAAAAAGAAGTATTTAATTGAGGTTACTGCTAAAGATGTACATAAGGCTCTAGGACTGGAAAAAATTTGTAAAAAGGAACATATTTCTTTAGATAAAGTGGTTTGTGTAGGGGATAGTGATAATGATATTCCAATTTTATTATCGGTTGGGATGAGTGCTGTTGTGGCTAATGGTACTAAAAAAGCAAAAAAAGTGGCAAAAATGCAAACAAGTTCTAATGAAACTAAGGGCGTTGAAAAAGTAATTAAGAAATTATTTTAAATTTCACTTCGTTTTCACACTCGATAATTAGACTTTTTTTAGGAGGGTGTTATGAAGAAGAAAAAGAGAGTTAATAAAAAAAGAGATTGGAACTTGATAAAAAGAGTTGCTTTAGTAGTTTTGTTCTTAGTTGTTATTAGTGTTGTTTCTTGTGGTGTTGTGATTTTTATTCGTGGATTAAATGAGAAGATTGTGGAAAGTCAGTTAAATGATGAGGCATGGTTGGCTCAACATATCAAAATTACTAAAAATAATAATTTAGGAAAAAATATTTATTCCGTAAGTCGACCTATTGATGTAAAAGTATTTGATATGGTATATCAAGAAGTATTACAAGAAAAGATAGATGTTTTATTAGAAGAATCTTATTCTTTTTCTAATCCTTTAATGATTTATAATTTGTATGGTACTAATACATTAGGACTTAATATTTATTTTAAAACGGAAGAGGAGAGTAAGTTATCTTATACTATCCATGTTGATGATAAAGAAATTCCTGATTTTTCTAGGACTTTAGATAATGACTCTTTGAATCATTTGACAAAGAATCATCAATATCAATTAATTGGTTTTGTTCCAGGGGTAAAAAATGAGGTTACTTTAGCGTTAAAAGATAAAGATGATAAGGTTATTGATACGAAGAAATTTACTTTAGACTTCACTGGTATTTCTGTTAATGCGGAAGAAAAACTTGAAGTAAAAGATGGAAATAGTCAAGAAGAACTTGCTAATGGTCTTTATGCAATGTTAGGAAATGATTCTGATCAACAAGATTATTTAGCATTATATGATAATGATGGAATATTGAGAATGGAAACAGAAATTAGGGGATATCGTAGTCATCGTATTTTATTTAGAAATGGTAAAATGTATTATTCTATTTCACAATCTAAGATTGCTGAGGTTAACTTTTTGGGACAAGTGACAGAAATTTATAATACAGGACATTATTATTTACATCATGACTATACTTTTGATAATGATGGGAATTTAATTGTTCTTGCTAATAATAAAAAGAAAAAGACGGAAGAGGATTGTATTATTAAAATTGATTTAGACACTAAAGCAGTTACTGAGATAATTGATTTTGAAGATATGTTTAAGTCTTATGTTGAAACTTGTACTTTAGATACAACTGGAGCTCGTGATGAGGGTGAAGATGGTCTTGATTGGTTACATTTAAATTCTATTGTTTGGCTAGATGGTGATGTTTTATTGAGTAGCCGTGAAACTAGTTCCATTATTCGAGTTAACAATGTTGAAACTGAACCGGAATTAGTTTATATTTTATCTGATCCTAAAATTTGGGAAGATACAGAATTTAGTGAGTATGTTTATCTTAAAAAGGGAGACTTTAAGATTCATGCAGGACAACATAGTTTAAA
>ERZ1026981.311-NODE-311-length-10550-cov-4.475560_pt1 | contig 10550 bp, 9 predicted proteins | sample MGYA00519456_ERZ1026981 | MGnify/ENA primary metagenome ERZ1026981 (study PRJEB26926, sample SAMN06164408) | human gut metagenome | biome: ENVO:00009003; feature: ENVO:2100002; material: ENVO:00002003 | host: Homo sapiens | place: USA | collected 2012 ...
GCAGAAAGCAGCGCGCTTCAACAAAGGTCGCGCCGCAGCCTATGTTGCGGTCAAGCTGGCTACAGCTTGCGCGCTTCAACAAAGGTTCGCGCCGCAGCCTGCGAGCGCTCAAGGGCGTCCCCTTGTCAAGCCGGCTACAGCTTGTTACTCATAGCGCAGCGCGTTTATCGGATTCAGAAGCGATGCCTTATAAGCCGGAAAGAAACCGAAAAACAAGCCTACCAGCCCCGAAAAGCTGAACGGCAGCAAAACATACAGCAGCGAAACCACCGGCGTAAACGACGTAAACATTTTAATTGCCGCAATGCCGACAAATCCGAGTACAATCCCGATGACGCCGCCAATCAGCGACAATACCATCGCCTCGGTCAGAAACTGCCAGCGAATATCCCAGGTCTTGGCGCCGATAGCCATTCTGATACCGATTTCGCGCGTTCTTTCCGTTACTGAAACCAACATAATGTTCATAATGCCGATACCGCCGACCAGCAGAGAAATCGAAGCAATCGACCCCAGCAGAATGGTCATGATTTTGGTCGAATTTTCCATCATCTCCATCATCTGCGTCAGGTTTCTGATAACAAAATCGTCTTCCTTGTTGGCGCCGAGATTATGCCTCTGCCGCAAAAGCTGCCTGATTTCCTCCTGCGCCGTATAAGTACTCTGCGCATCGGCCGCCTGCAGCATGACAAACTTTACCTGATCGGGAATAGTCATACCCATAACCTTTTTCTGCGCCGTCGAAATCGGAATAAACACCACGTCGTCCTGATCCATGCCCATTCCGTTCTGCCCGCGCTCTTCCAAAACGCCGATAACCTGAAACGGAATACCCTTAATGCGGATAATCCTGTTAATCGGATCGACGTCGCCAAACAGTTCATGCACGACGGTTTCACCCAGAATGGCAACCTTGGCGGCGTTTTTAATGTCCGTATCGCTGAAGAAACGCCCATATTCCAAATCCCATTCCTTAATCAGAAAATTCCGGTTGTCGGTGCCGGTAATGCCGGTCGACCAGTTGGTGTTGCCATAGACAATCTGCGCCGTTTCTTCCATAATCGGCGCCGCATAAACAATTGCGTCAATTTTTTCCTGAATGGCGTTGCCGTCGGAAAGCCGCATCGTCGGCTGTGAACCGTGACCGCCGCGTGCGCCGCTGGAAGTCGCCACGCCGGAACGAACGATAATCAGATTGGACCCCATCGCCTGCATATCCTGCTGAATCGAAATCTGCGCGCCGTTACCCACGGCCAGCATTACAATCACGGCCGCCACGCCGATAATAATGCCGAGACTGGTCAGCGTCGAGCGTAGTTTGTTGGCCCTTACCGCGCGCAGAGCTATGCTGCCTATGGTCTTGATGTCTATCATTTTTTGACCTTCTCGTCGCTCACGATCTGCCCGTCGACAATTTTGATAACCCGGTCGCTCCACAAAGCAATGTCTTCTTCATGGGTTACCAGAATAATCGTCCGGTTCAGTTCCTTGTTGAACTTGGTAAAAAGTTTCATAATCTCAATACTGGTTTTGGTGTCCAGATTTCCGGTCGGCTCGTCTGCAAAAATAATCGGCGCCTCGTTGACCAGCGCCCGCGCAATTGCCACACGCTGCTGCTGTCCGCCGGAAAGCTGGTTCGGCTGATGGTTCATGCGCGACTTAAGCCCCACTTCTTCCAAAGCCTTTTCCGCCTTGCGGCGGCGGATTTCTTCCGGCACATTGGCATAAACCATCGGCAGTTCCACATTTTCCACGGCGGAAGTGCGCGACAGCAGGTTAAACCCCTGAAACACAAATCCGATTTTGCGGTTGCGAATATCGGCCAGACCGTCGGAATTAAGTTTGCTGATATCCACCCCGTCCAGAAAATATTTTCCCGAACTGGGCTTGTCCAGACAGCCGAGAATATTCATCAGCGTCGACTTTCCCGAACCGGACGGTCCCATAATCGCCCCAAATTCGCCGGTTCCGATATTCAGCGTCAGCCCTTTGAGAATTTCCAGCTTCATCTCGCCGACGTCATAATGTTTCTTCAGATTTTTAATCTCAATCAGGGACATTAACGCGGCATCCTCATTCTCATGGCTTTAGCCCTGGCCGCCGCCGAATTTTTTTCTTCCAGAATAACCTCTTCGCCTTCTTTGAGTTCGGCACCGCTGACCTCCGTAAATTCGTCGTCATAAACGCCGGTAAGAATGCTGACACGCACGGGTTTTCCGTCTTCCAAAATCCACAGGCCCCTGTCTTTATACCGCTTTTTTGCCGAACTGCCGTCGTCATAGGTAAAGCGCAGCACCTTGTTCGGCACCAGCAGCACGTTTTCCTTCTGAGCCGTAATCACTTCCACATAGGCAGTCATACCGGGTTTCAGGCGCAAATCGCGGTTGTCGATTTCAATAATCACCTCATAGGTTACCACGTTGGAGGTCGTAATCGCCTCGTTGCGAACCTGCGTAACGATACCGTAAAAAATCTCGTCGGGAAAACTGTCGACGCTGAACTCCACCACCTGTCCTTCTTTGACCTTGGCAATATCCGCCTCGACCACCGAAGCCTCAATCTGCATTTTGGTCAGATCTTCCGCCACGTTGAACAGCGTCGGCGTCTGAAAGCTTGCCGCCACCGTCTGACCGACTTCGACCGCCTTGGAAACGACGATTCCGTCAACCGGCGAAATAATCTTCGTATAACGCAGTTCGGTCTCCGCCGACTGCAATGACGCCTCAGCCTGCTCCACCTGCGCCTTGTTCAGCGCCAGCTGCGCAATCGAAGTGTCGTAATCTTTCTCCGCCAGATCCAGTTCCTTGTCCGCCGAATATTTCTGATTATTCAGCTTGCGGATGCGTTTCAGATTTTTTTCGTTGTATTTAACCGTACTTTCCTGCAGCAGAACCTGCGCCTTGGCAATGTCAAGCGCCGCCCGCTGCTGGGCAACCTTGGCCTCGAACAGGTCCGGATCGATTAAGGCCAGCATCTGGTTTTTCTTGACCTCGGAGTTATAATCGACGTAAATTTCTTTTATGGTACCGGAAACCTGCGTACCGACATTAATCGTCGAAATCGGATTAATAATACCCGAGGCAGTAACCTTTTCGGTAATGTTCCCGCGCGACAGTTTCTGAGTCGCAAATTCCGGTCCCTCGTCGCGATTTTCGGAAAAATAATATCCGACTCCGACAGCCGCCAGCAAAATCAAAAGCCACTTTACCGATTTTTTCATATTTTACCTGCTTTCATCCGAAATTCTCCCTATTTTGTCTTAATCTAATCATAAAAAATTAAAATACCTTAAATAAGACTTGAAAAAAACCGTTTTTTTGTCTATAGTAAAAAAGAACATTTATACAATTATGGATTTTTAACCCCCGGTTTTCCGGATTAAATATTTTTAATTATGTTAACAGAAGAACAAGAAAGAGCCAAAAGACATGCCAGAAAAGAAGAAAATCTGCGCAAGGCTTTCCGTGGCAATTCAACTGCCCGCATTGAGTCGTTAAAAGGTATTATTCGCGCCCTCGCCGTTGACAAACAACCCCTGGCCGAATACGCAAAGGAAATCGAGCGTCTGCTCGCCTACCCCGAAAACTTCATCAACTGTGAAAAGGAATATAACGCCCTTTTCCTGCTGCTTGAAGAAAACGACCGGATGAAAGAAAAAATAAGCTCTTTCAAAGCATCTTTGAAAAAAATCAATCTGCCTAAGGCCAGCCGCAGATTTTTGAAAGATTAATGGCCGTAAAAATTAAGTTTAATTTCCGGGAGCGTTTACGTTTTCGGACAAATGTATTATTATGACTAAAGAAGAAAAGAAAAAGGCAGCTTTCGAGAGAATGACTGCCGAGCAGAGAAAAGAAGCCGAAGCAAAAGCCAAGGCACGTGCAGAAAAGAAAACCGCAGCCGCAAAAGCCGCTCAAAGCGCTCCCTACGAGCCGAACATAGCGGAAAAACTTGCTGCCAAAAGACAGTTTCTCAAGGAATTGTCGCTTTACTTCAAAGCCGTCCAGCTTGGCAGAGCCGAATACAAACCGGCCATTCTGGAAGCGATGAAAAAAGAGCTTTCGGTCGACGACTACAAAGAATTGCGCGAGCAATACATTGACGTCGTCCGCACCGCTTTCTTCTTCCGTACTCCGGTATATACGCACCCGGTCAAAACGGAAGCTGCCAACTTCCTTGATAAGGTCATGACCCGCTATCAGGAAGCAGAATGGGGACTGATTCTCGGTCTTCTGACCGAAGGTTACGTCTCAAAAACTTTGGCCGGTATTCTGATAAAGCACAGCGAGCTTATCATTAAGACCGGCCTCGGCGAATTCGTTTTCCGTTTCATCAAGGAAATTAAGGAAAGAAACGGAAATCTGGAAGAAGACAGAACGGTTACACCGTTTACCGACGGCCAGAAAAAACGAATTGAACAACTTTTCAACCTATACCGCCCGGTTATCTACAGCGGCGCATTTCATGAGGTTGAATAAGTTATTTGCTTAAAGGAAAGCCCCTTGATGTCTGACATCAACGGGGCTTTTTTTTGTCATGTTCGGCCTCTTCCCTGTCATGTTCAGGCTTTTTTTTGTCATGTTCGGGCTTGTCCCGGACATCTCTTTTTAGATTCCCGTGCCAAGCACGGGAATGACAGAGGAGAAGAAAAGAACACGGGAATGACAGGAAAGAATAAAAGTACGGGGATGACAGTATTATTTTTTCTTCTGTCATCCTCGGACAAGCGCAGCGCGTTCCGGGGATCTTTGGATATTCGGGTCATACGCTCAGCGTGACGCTACGGTTGGATGTCCGGGCAAGCCCGAACATGACAGAAAGAAAAATAAGCACGGCAATGACAATATTTTTTTCTTATGCTTGACTTTTAATATCGTTGCTTTTTTGTATGACAAAAATAAAGGCGGTTCCATCATTGGTAGACAGAAAAATTTGTAGTTTCATTAATAGTTGACTCTTTCCCCAAATCAGGTTATGCTAATCTACAGGTGTGGATGTTATGCCGCGGCGGAAGGCCGCCTGCGGGTATGTGCAGATATTTAAGGATAAGCGCGGAGACTAGCCGTCTTCCGTTTTTGCTGTCCCCGTTTCGTCTTATCTTGCCTGTCTTTCCCATATCTCCTCACCTGTCTGCTCCCTGCGGGCTTTGGTCAACATTTGTCGTGAGGTGATACTATGAAGAAATCCGTTTTACTGTTCTCTTTGCTCTCCGGAACTGCACTTATGTTCCCAAGGCTAACTATTGCCTCCGGCTTTTTACCGACACACACAGGCACACCCGAACCAAAGCCCGCCTTTCAGTTTGAACAACTTGACAAAGCCTATAAGACTGCCGGCGTCTGTTTCCTCGGCGTCGGCGACTGCGGCAGCGAAAGCAACTATGCGACCGGCGGCAGCGGCGAAAGTTATGACATGGACACCGTCCGCCAGTGTCAAAACGAAGGTTTCGTTTCCTCATGCGCTTCCGGTTGGCGCCCTTTGGTCGGCGGCGACTGTCCCTATAACCCCAATTACAAAACCTGCTGCCAATCCGCCTGTCCTGCGAACTCATCCCCCGACTGTACGGGAGAGGACGTCGGCGAAGACGGATGCGGCTATACCTGCAAAAAGTGCTGTTCCGACACGTGTCCTTCGGGTTCTAAAAACTATACCGGTTCCGTTGCCTCAACCACGGAATGCGGCACAACCTGTTACAACTGCAACAGTGCCTGTCCGAGCGGCAGCAGCACGTCTTATTCCGGCACGGCGGTCGGCACCAACGAGTGCGGCCAAAGCTGCAAGAAATGCGACAGTTCATGTCCGTCGGGCTATACCTCATCGGCAACATCCGAATGTTATGACACCACGACGAACGAATGCGGCAACACCTGTTACAAGGCCAAGGACTGTGATCCGTGCCCGGGATATTATGACTGTGGCGGCAGCTGGCAGTATTGTGAAGGAAGCGTTTGTTCGGCGGACAGTTCCCGTTGCAGCACATACTGCGAAAGCGACCACTTCCCGTATTCCTGTGGCAGCGATTACGGTCCCTGTTACGGCGACTACCGCAACGGTTACTGTTCGGTTTCCTGCGACAAGATTGAAACCGATCCGTGTGCCGGCACCAGCTGTCCGAGCGGTGTAAGCTGCGGTTCCCTTGGCTGCGCGAGTTATTCGTCGTCGACGTCCTGCTGTTCTTCCGTCTGCACTTCCTGCAATCAGGAGCCAGATGACCCTTGCGCCGGCGTTACCGGGCTCAGCTGCGGCTCCCTGGGCTGCGCTTCCTACGGCTCCTGCGGCGAATGTACCGAGTGCAAGGCAAATCCTGACTGCAATGTAACGTCAATGAGCTGTCAGTACGGCTGCGCCAGCACTAACAGCTGCGGAAAGTGTACGGAATGTAAGGGTAATCCGGATTGTGATGTTGTGTCAAAATCGTGCAAATGCGCATGTTCTCAAACGAACTCCTGCGGCAAGTGTGTCAAATGTGCTTTTATAACGAGTACACCGGTATATAATTCTAAAGGCATGTATCTGTATTCAAAAGAGTGTCAGGATGATAATGCACTTTAGTGCACAAGCGGCAGGTCGTTCCATGAAGTGGTGTAAGAGGCGCTTTTGAATTTGCGTTTGACGTAGTGTCTGACGCCGGCGTTCTGGGTGCCGAAGTAGAGGGTTTTGCGGCCGAGTTTACGGTTGACGGCGTCGACGGCTTTCATCAGTTTCGTATCTTTGGCGCGTTCGGTTTCGGAAACCAGAAAATCTTTCTGCGGCGTGTCGGCGCTTTCAATTTCTGTCAGCATGATGCCGGCGCGTTTGTAGTAGAATTCGGGACGATAGATATTTTTAAGGCCTTCAATCATGGCTTTGGTAAATTTGGCGGTGTGGCAGGTGGCTTCTTTCAGGCTGACCAGTCTTGAATTGCTGTAGCGTTGTTCGCGAAAGCGGTTGGTGGCGATGAAGACGACAATGCCTCTGGCCAGACCGTTTTGTTCGCGGAGGCGCAGGCAGGCGCTGTCAACAAATTCGGAAATGATTTTTTTTAGGTTTTCGAAGCTGTTGATTTCGGTTTCAAAACTACGGGAGCAAAGAATGCTTTTTTGAAGTTTGGCGTCTTCAAGCTCAATGCAGGAAATGCCGTTCAGTTCCTGCTGGGTCTTTTCGGTCAGAATACCAAAACTCCGGCGAATCAGCGCGCGCGGCGCGGCAGCCAGTTCGGCAGCGGTAAAAATGCCCATGAAATTGAGCTTTTTGACCAGTTTGCGGCCGATGCCCCAGACATCGCCGACGTCAAGCTTCTGAAGCGCGGCGGCGATATCTCCCGGTTCGGTCAAAATGCAGATTTTGCCGGCAGTTTGCTTTTTGGCGATTTCGCCGGCAATTTTGCAGAGGGTTTTGGTGGCTGCGGCGCCGACAGAAACCGAAATGCCGGTCTGTTTCATGACGGCATTGCGAATCATCAGGGTTATGTGCTGCAGGTTTTCCCGGTCGTCAACTTCGGTAAAAGCTTCGTCAATCGAATAAATTTCAATTTTGCCGAAGTAGCTTTCAATCAGCCGCATAACGCGTTTGGACATGTCGGCGTAGAGTTCGTAGTTGGAAGACAGCGCTATGCCGCCGGCGGCTTTGAACATTTTTTCGATTTTGAAATAGGGTGCGCACATCGGGATACCGAGTGCCTTGGCTTCATATGAACGGGAGACGACGCAGCCGTCGTTGTTGGACAATACGACGACCGGGCGGTTTTTCAGCCGTGGCTGGAAGGCTTTTTCGCAGGAGACGAAAAAGTTGTCGCAGTCGATGAGCAGGTACATGGTCAGATTTTCCGGATTACCGAGGTTACGACTCCCCAAACCGAAAAGCGGTCTTTGCGGCTGAGACGGTAGGGCGGGGTGCGGCCGTCCTCGCCGAGCAGAAAGGTGTTGCCTTCGTGTGAGCGAAAACGTCGGGCGGTAAGTTCGCCGTTGAGTTCGGCGACAATCAGGCGGCGGTCGGCGGCGGGCAGGGAGCGGTCGACGACCAGAATGTCACCGTTGAAAATGCCGGCGTTTTTGAGGGCGTCTCCCTGCATTTTCATAAAGTAGGTGGCGACGGGATGACAGATCAGAAAGCGGTTAAGGTCAAGGCTGTTTTCAACGTAATCGCAAGCGGGGGAACCGAAAGACATGGCAGACTCCTAAAATTTTGTTCTTATTTTGTTCTTATATTACGGCGTCGTTTTAAGATTGCAACAAAAATTTCTTAGCAAAATGCAATTTTTGAATTATATTGGGTGCAGTGTTTGAAATAAGGAGATTTTGACATGCAGAAAATTGTTCCGGCTAAATTAGCCGCCGGCGATGAAATCAGAGTGGTTGCGCCGGCGCGCGGCATCAGGATTATCGGTCAGGAGTCCCGCGAAATTGCGGCGCAGCGGTTTGCGACGCTGGGGCTGAAAGTCAGTTTTGGCAGCAATACGACCGACGAAAACTGGGATATGACCGGTTCTTCGCCGATTGAAGACCGAATCGCCGATATTCATGAGGCGTTTGCCGACAAAAACGTGAAAGCGGTGTTTACAATTATCGGCGGTGCAAATTCGAATCAGCTGCTGCCGTATCTGGACTATGAACTGATTAAGGCCAATCCGAAGATTTTTTGCGGCTTTTCGGATATTACCGCGCTGCTGAACGGCATTTATGCCATGACCGGGCTGGAAACCTATTCCGGTCCGCATTACAGTTCTTTCGGCATGATGCACGGTTTTGACTATACGCTGGAAAATATGCGCAAAATGCTGATGGGCAGCGGTGTCAATGAAGTGATGCCTTCCGAAGAGTGGAGCGACGATCTGTGGTTTATCAATCAGGAGAAGCGCGAGTTTATCAAAAACGAGGGCTATTGGAATATCCATAACGGCGAAGCCGAGGGAACGATTGTCGGCGGTAATCTCGGAACTTTTGACCTGTTGCTCGGCACCAAATACCGTCCGGCGTTCGTCAAAGATACGATTTTGTTTGCCGAAGACACCGAAGGTTCGGATTTGCTGCAGTTTGAACGCAATTTGCAGGCGCTGATTTATCAGCCGGATTTTGCAAATGTCAAAGGACTGGTTTTCGGGCGGTTTCAGAAAGGTTCCAAAATCAGCCGCGAGCAGCTGGAGTTTATTGTCAACACCAAACGTGAATTGAGAAACCTGCCGATTATCGGCAACGTTGACTTCGGCCACAGCACGCCGCTGCTGACTATTCCGATCGGCGGCACGGCCAAACTCAGCAACGGCCGGCTGACTTTGAAAGATTAAATGCTAAAAAGCCCTCTCAAAAGAGAGGGCTTTTTTTTAAGCGGAGGTTTTTCTGCTCCGGCTGTAGGCTTTCTCCCGCCAGGTTTGGAAGAGAATGTACAACAGCGGAATAATAATCAGACCGGCTGCGGTACCCAAAAGCATTCCGTAAAATACCGGAACGCCGATGGCGATACGGCTGGCGGCACCGGCCCCGGTGGCCACAATCATCGGCAGCACGCCGAGAATGAACGTGAATGCCGTCATCAGTACGGCACGGAAACGTTCTTTGGTGCCGACGGTAGCCGCTTTGATGATTGACGAGCCGCGTTCGCGTTCTTCCTTGGAGAATTCCACAATCAGAATGGCGTTCTTAGCGGCCAGACCGACGAGCAGAATCAGACCCAGCTGGGCATAAATGCTCAAAGGAAGTCCGGTAATGAACAGACCGGCCAGCGCGCCGAGCATGGCGACGGAGACCGAGGTCAGAACCGGCAGCGGCGTAGACCAGCTTTCATATTGGGCAACCAGAAACAGATAGGCGAAAGTCATCGCAAGGACAATCAGATAACCAATCTGGCCGCTGCTTGACTTTTCCTGATAGCTCATGCCCGACCAATCGTAGCTGAAACCGTTCGGCAGGGATTTGGACAGGTTTTCGACGGCGCCCATGGCCTGGCCGGTACTGGAGGACTGGTTCTGGACGGCCGTAATCGAAGCGCTCGGATACTGGTTGTATCGGGTAACGACGCGCGGTGCCAAAACCTTTTTCAGCGAGATGACCGTTTCCAGCGGAACCATTTCGCCGTTTTGGTTCTGAACATGCAGTTGTTTCAGGCTGTCCAAATCCTTGCGGTATTTCCAGTCGGCCTGAATCATAACCTTGTTAACCTGAGTGCCGAAGTTTACGTCGTTGACGTAGCTGGAGCCGAGGTAGTTTTGCAGAACATCATAGATGCTGCCTATGCTTACCTTCATGGCTTCGGCTTTTTCGCGGTCAATCGTGATATAATAGTTCGGCGTTTGAGCGGTATAGGTCGTGTAGGCATAGGAAATGTTCGGATCCTGATTGAGTTTGGCCAAGAAACCTTTTAACGCGGCTTCCAGCTGTTGCGGATCGTCGGAATTTAACGCCTGCAAGCGATAGTCCATGCCGCCGCTCATGCCCAGACCCATAATCGCCGGCGGTTCGAAAAGCTGGATTTCCGCTTCAGGCATACCGATAAGTTTGGCACGAATACGGTTTAAGATGTTGGTGGAATAGAGTTCGTCGCCTTTGCGTTCGTTCCACGGATGTAGGGTAATAATACCC
>ERZ1026981.312-NODE-312-length-10543-cov-12.302632_pt1 | contig 10543 bp, 9 predicted proteins | sample MGYA00519456_ERZ1026981 | MGnify/ENA primary metagenome ERZ1026981 (study PRJEB26926, sample SAMN06164408) | human gut metagenome | biome: ENVO:00009003; feature: ENVO:2100002; material: ENVO:00002003 | host: Homo sapiens | place: USA | collected 2012 ...
TTCCATAACTTCTCTGCTTACAGTTTCCTCTGTTGTTTCACCAATCTCAGTGAATCCGGCAATAAGCGCATAATTCCTATAAGTTCTTCCCGCATATTTAGTAAGAAGAATTCTGTCCTTATCTGTAACTGCAACAATAACAGCCGGACATATCTTAGGAAATACCATATTCTTACAGCAGTCACAGCGTAACATTCTCTGCTTGTCATCATGCTTGAGTGGTTTTCCGCATCTTCCGCAGAAATGATTATCCCTGTACCAGCCATACAGATGAAATGCAGTAATAGCCGCATAAGCATGCTCTCTTGGCTGTGCCTTACGGAAAGAATCGACTCCTATGAATTCATATCCTCTGACGAAAGAATACATATCCTTGTGTACAGCTGAATCAGCCATCTCTCCCAAGAATGTGCCTCTTTCGAGGCTTCCTGTCTTTCTTGCGAGGAAAAAATGTTCCTCATCAATTGACAACAGATATATGAATTCAAAGTTATCCACAGCTTTGTCTCCGTAAGAGGACTTTATCCCCTGAACGAACTCATCATACTGTGGATATATTAATACATTTTCTTCAGGATTCTGTGAGTTAAAATGTCCTGATGGTCTTGCAAGCAACGAGGAACCCTGAAAATAAAACACAGTATCCCCATTGCCTGGCTTAAGATTCTTATACTGGTTGTCCAGATGTTTTGGCCATATATCCTGTATCATATCAGAAGAACACCATCTCTTCCTTAGGTGCACCTGTCTTTTCTACGCTTTCAACGTAAAGAACAGGACCTTTCTTCTTATATGCCATCTGGAATTCATACTTAATAGTAGCTGTAACCCATATCCATTCTCTGTTCTCAAGAGAAGCTATGTTGTTGTAGAAGCTGATATAACCAATAAACTGTGTATCTTCTGCACAACATGTCATAACCTTTCTTCCCGGAACGAAATTCTTATCCTTAAAGTACTTGTTCTTAAGAACCTGTCCCTTGAATCTTACCTTCTTACCTGCGTATACTTCCGGTCTTTCAGACACATCCATATACCAGATACCATAATCTTCGTCATCAACCTGAATAACATCAGCATTGATATCGTATGGAAGCTGTTCAGATATAGCAACCTGGTCACCCTTCTCGTCCTCGAAGATAATCTGAAGTGCAGGATTTAATGCTCTCATGCTTCTTCTGTAGCTGCCAAGATCCATACCTGACTTGCATCTGTTAAAGATAACCATATCAGCATATTTAACAGACTCTGCAATAATAGACTTCATGTTAGCCCACTGTAAGCCAAATGCATTGGCATCAACTAAAGTTATAGACTGGTATACCTGCCATCCTCTTGGCTTCTCACTTCCAAGAATAAGTGCTGGATCCCACATTCCGTTATATTCAACAATAACAATCCATGGATCATACTTCTTGTCCAGTTCATTAAGAGTCTTGATATTAAAATCTTCCTTCTCTACAACAACCATATCAACTCCGTTGTCCTTAAGAAGCTTCTCGCTATACTCCTCTTCACCTTCTTCACACACAATAAGAAGTTTATTCTTAGCGTCTGCAAACTGTCCCATTGCTATAGTATCGGAGATAAATCTTGTTTTACCACTGTCAAGCTGACCGTTAATCAAGAAAATCGGAATCTGATATTCCTCATTTGCCATATTTATCCTCATTTCCGCGCATTTGCGCTATCATTTCATTATAAATGCGTTGTAAAAATGTGTTCTTCTATTAAACACTGATTAAACTTCAAAAAGTTCCTTAAGTGCATCTTCCTTAAGTTCAGAACCGATTACACAGATTCTTCCTGTGAAATCAGCACTTCCCTCACGAATCTCATATTCTTCTGGTACAAGGTCGAAATACATCCATGTTCCATCTGTGCAAGGAAGCATACCCTTAGAACGGAGAACCTTACCATAATCTTCACTCTCAGAAAGCTTCTTTAATATGCTGTCAAGCTCTGCCTTCTCATACTTCTTAGGAGTCTCTGTTCCCCAGCTTGTAAATACGTCATCTGCATGATGATGGTGATGATCATGCTCATGGTCATGATGATGTTCGTGCTCGTGGTCGTGATGATGCTCATGTTCCTCATCATGGTCATGATGATGCTCATGCTCGTGGTCGTGATGATGTTCATGCTCGTCATCATCATCATGATGTCCGCCGCAACAACAGCACTCTCCATCTTCATGATGATGGTGGTGGTGGTGCTCCTTCTCATGCTCCTCATAAGCCTTCTGCGCTGCCTCTGCAAGCATGTCTAATTCAAGGTTAGTAACATTCTCCATTGCACCAAGAATCTTAGTTCCGTCAATATCATCCCAAGGAGTTGTGATAATATGTGCATTAGGATTAACATTCTTAATAAGCTCAATAGCTGTCTTTAACTTCTCTTCAGAAACATTCTGTGTTCTGCTTAAAATAACAGTTCCTGCATGCTCAATCTGGTTATTAAAGAATTCACCAAAATTCTTCATATATACCTTAACCTTAGATGCATCTGCAACTGTTGAAGCACTGTTAAGAACGATTTCATTCTCAATGTGAAGGTCTTTAACCGCTTTGATAACATCTGAAAGCTTGCCTACTCCTGAAGGTTCAATAATAATTCTGTCTGGATGATACTTATCAACAACCTCCTTAAGAGAAGTTCCGAAATCACCAACAAGTGAACAGCAGATGCATCCTGAATTCATCTCTCTTATCTCAACACCAGAATCTTTAAGGAATCCTCCATCAATACCGATTTCACCGAATTCATTCTCAATAAGAACTACCTGCTCTCCCTTTAAGGCTTCCTTTAAAAGCTTACTTATAAGAGTTGTTTTACCTGCTCCCAAAAAGCCTGAAATTATATCTACTTTAGTCATCTTAATCAACCTTTCTGCAGTATATGACTGCTCTTTTATCTCATATTTTCAATTATACACTTCTTGTCAATCCCTATTTGAAAAGAAAATGTAAAATTTTATTAAAAATATTTAATCAGACAGAGATTCCCATGCTCTGTCTTAATTCATCTGCCTTCTCGCCAATCTTTCTTAGCCTGTGATTTACACCCGATTTACCAACCGGGGGGTCTAACAGCTCACCTAATCCCTGAAGACTCATATCAGGATTCTCGAGTCTTAAAAGAGCAACCTCCATCAGACTGTCACTTAAACTGTCAAGCCCGACAGTATCTCTTATAAGTTCAATATCCTTAATCTGCTTGACCGCCGCTTCAATTGTCTTGTTAAGATTAGCAGTTTCACAGTTTACCTTTCTGTTGACATCATTACTGATTCCCTTAAGAATCATGACATTGTACAGGTTCATCTGCGAAACAACCGCTCCCATAAGATTAAGCGTATCAGTAATATTATTGCCTTCTTTCATATACACTACAAAACTGTTTTTTCTTACAATAACCTTGGCATCGAGTCCGAAAAAACGCAGCATATCCATAAGAATATCAGCGTCCTCCTCATATTTGCACACAATCTCATAGTGATAGAACTTGTTCGGGTCACTTATAGAACCTCGTTCCATAAAAGCTCCTCTTATAAATGCTTTCTTACAGCAGTCCATAGCTACAATTCTTGCGTCAACAAACACTGGTTCAATCTGTGTAAACCGGTCGTCGCACCATTTTAATGTCTGCAATATCTTAGCAACATCACTCTGTCTGGTTATCCTTATAATAGTTTCCTTGCCATTCTTAACCATTTCATTCGTATCAGCATCCATCTTAATGCTAAATATTCTCAATAACAGGTCACTGAATTTCTCAACTGACAATTCGTTCTCTGTAACGAATTCCAGACATAATTCTCCATTATCTGTCTCGCTTACATTGCCAGACATTCCCATAAACGCAGCAAATTCCGCAATCTGGCAATGCCTCGCGGAATCTGTTTTCTTAACTAACTCTTCTTTTACTTCTGATGAAAATGACATACTTAACCTTTTCTCTTAGAATCTTTCTCAATATCTCTATGCTCAACCTTGCATCCATACTCAGTCCTGCTTATAAGCTTATAGATTTCATTAGCAAGAGTAACTGAACGATGCTTTCCTCCTGTACAGCCAATTGCAATAACAAGGCTGTTCTTTCCTTCCTTAACATAATTAGGCAGAAGGAACTTCAATAAATCATCTATCTTTTCCAGAAATTCTGTTGTCTCCGGAGCTTTCTTCACATAATCCTGTACAGGCTTATCATTACCGGTAAGGTGTTTAAGTTCTTCAATATAATATGGATTAGGCAGAAATCTCACATCAAACACAAGATCTGCGTCTGCAGGTATTCCATATTTGAAACCAAAAGAAAGAACTGTAACAAACAGATTCTTGAAATTCTTATCGTCAAAGAATATGCCCTCAAGCTCTGCCTTAAGTTCCCTTGTAAGCATCTGGCTTGTATCGATTATTACATCTGCTCTTTTCTTTAAGAACTTAAGCTCATCTCTTTCCAGCTTTATTACATTATCTATTCTGTCATGATCGTCCATTGCAAGCGGATGTGTTCTTCGCGTTTCCTTGTATCGTTTTACAAGTACCTCATCACTTGATTCAAGAAACAGAATTGTATAGTTAAAATGCTTATTAAGCATATCATCAAGCACTGAATCCAGCTCAGCAAGTGCGTGACCACTTCTTATATCTACACCAATTGCTATGTTGCTATATCCGTCTTCTCCCGCATTGGCAAGCTCTGCAAACTTAGGAATCAGAGAGATTGGCATATTATCGACACAATAATATCCCTCATCTTCTAATACATTAAGTGCTGTAGATTTACCTGCACCTGACATACCTGTAACAATAATCATCTTCATCTTATCATCTTCTCTTTCTTATCTGCCTTTAATTACTGGTCTGTTTAATTATAACAAGCCTTAGAATCCAACCTTTACAACTTCCAGTTCCAGCCCGACACCGAACTTTTCCATAACTTCACTCTTAATATAATCCGTAAGCTCGCATACATCCTTCGCAGTTGCATCGCCCTTATTGACAACGAATCCGGCATGCTTCTCCGATACCTGTGCGCCACCTCTTGCACAACCCTTAAGACCTGCATCCTCAATAAGCTTTGCTGCAAAATATCCTTCCGGTCTTTTAAATGTGCTTCCGGCACTAGGATACTCAAGTGGCTGCTTCTGCCTTCTCTTAGCTGCCAGCTCTGAGATATTATTTCTTATTATATCCGGTTCACCTTTTCTTAATTTCAAAGTTGCTTCAAGAACAATCATATTGCTTTTCGCTACAATACTTGTTCTGTATCCAAGCTCAAGTTCATCTGCTGAAAGCTCCCTGATAACACCTTCATCATCAATAACCTTTGCACTGACAAGAATATCCTTGAACTCCCCGCCATAAGCACCTGCATTCATTCTTACAGCACCACCTATGCAACCCGGAATACCTGTTGCAAATTCAAATCCGGCAATTCCATTAGCAGCAAGCTGGTTACCAAGTCTTGTAAGCTTCATACCTGCACTTGCTTTGACAAACACTTCATCTGAATTATCCTGTGAATCCTGCAGAAACTCATAATCTGAAAAACCATCGCCAAGCTCAACTACAACTCCCCTGAAGCCTTCATCACTCACAAGAATATTACTGCCATTTCCAATAACAATATATTTAATGTCCGATTTTTTCAAAAATGCGATAACATCTGCTATCTGCTTTTCTGCCTGTGGTGTTACATAATAATCTGCAGCACCTCCGATTCTGAATGTAGTATGTGTCTTCATTAGTTCACCTGTTCTTACATTCCCGGCACCAAGCATTGATATTAATGCTTCTGATAACATTTTATTATCCATATAATCTCACTATCCTTAATACTAATTTCCAAGAATAAGCTTTGCTGCTCCATACATTCCTGCATCATTACCAAGAGCAGCCTTAACTATCTTAGTCTGTCTGCTCGCATGGAACACACATTCCTTATAATACTTATCAATAAGATTGATAAAATATTCCCCTGCGGCAGAAACTCCGCCACCAATTACAAATACCTCCGGGTCAACCATTCCCGCTGCACATGCAAGTCCTTTTCCAAGATACCTGCATACATACTCTGTTACCTGTATAGCAAGGGCATCTCCTCCCTTAGCCTCGTCAAATATAACCTTTGCAGATATGTATGGCACACTTCTTAAAGATGAAGGCATGTCACTTTCTGCAAGCATACGGTTAGCCGTTCTTACAATTCCAGTTGCAGAAGCAACCTGCTCAAGACAGCCCTTCTTTCCACAGTTACAGCTCTCAGTCTCACCTTCAACAAGTGGAAGATGACCTATCTCACCTGCTGCACCGTTAAATCCATAAAGAGGCTTTCCATCAATAATAACTCCACCGCCTACACCGGTTCCAATTGTCACCATGACCATGCTGTTATATTCGCTTCCACCGCCTACCCAGAATTCTCCGAGTGCTGCCATATTGGCATCATTACCAATCTTAACAGGAATACCTGTAAGCTCAGACAGTGCATTTGCTGCATTAAATACTCCCCAGCCCAAGTTGATACATTTGTTGACAGTTCCATCTTCAAGACAGGCGCCAGGAAGTCCCATTCCGATTCCTGCCACATCCTCTGTTGTCATATTCATATCTGCAAGAACGCCCTTGATATACTCACTTATATCAGGCAGAATCAGGCTTCCACCCTCATCCTTTCTTGTAGGAATCTCTTCTTTTCTTAACAGCTCACCTTCTTCAGAAAATGTACCACATTTGCAGGTTGTTCCTCCAACATCAATTCCAAATATAATCTTACTCATCGTCATCTTCCCCTCCTCTCATAAGATTTTCCTGTACTCTTCTGTATAATTCCTTCGCTGCATTATATCCCATCATCTTCTGTCTGTGGTTGACCGCTGCTGACTCAACAATTACAGCAAGATTACGTCCAGGTCTTACCGGAAGCGTATGGCACACAACCTTATTTCCAAGATATTCTATATATTCTTCCTCAAGTCCAAGGCGGTCATACTCTCTGTCCTTGTTCCAGTCCTCAAGCTTGATAACCATATCTATTTCCTGAGTTTCCTTAACACTTTCAACACCGAAAAGTGTCTTGACATCAATAATACCAATGCCTCTAAGCTCTATAAAATACTTGGTAACTCCCGGTGCGCTTCCAACCAGAGTCTCGTCACTGACCTTTCTGATTTCAACCGCATCGTCAGTTACAAGACGATGTCCTCTTTTTATAAGTTCAAGCGCGGCCTCGCTCTTACCAATACCAGACTCACCTGTGATAAGTACACCTACACCATATACATCAACTAAAACACCATGGATTACGATACATGGTGCAAGCTGGACCTTCAGCCAGCGTATTACTTCTGCTGTAAATGAAGATGTTGCCTGGTCTGTCATAAGAAGAGGTATCTGATACTTAACCGCAAGTTCAATAATCTTAGGCTCTGGCTTTATACTCCTGCAGAATATAATACATGGAATATTACTTGACAAAAGCTGCATATATCTTTCATATCTCTCCTGCTCAGAAAGACTCGCAAGATAAGCATGCTCCACATTACCAATAATCTGTAATCTGTCATTATCAAACTGGTCATAAAAACCTGTAAGCTGCAAAGCCGGTCTGTTCACATCAGGCAGATTAAGCCAGATTCCTGACACATCTATCTGTGGTGTAAGATTAACAAGATTCATTTTCTGGATAACTTTAGATAACTTTACCCTCTCTTTACCATTATTCATATATTCTCTGCCTCCAAACTCATGTTTACGATTTCATATATCCTAAGTTTATCACAGACAAGCTCTAAATGCTATTATAAAAGTATTATCAATGAAAGAATTTGTATATATTCTCTGCCACATTTTCAGTAATACCATCAGCCTTCATAAGCTCATCCACTGATGCCTGCCGTATCTTTTCTATATCAAGAAAATGCTTCATAAGTGCCTTTCTTCTTACAGGTCCGATTCCTTCAATCGAATCAAGTACAGAAGATACCTGTGCCTTATCTCTTAAGCTTCTGTGATAAGTTATTGCAAATCTGTGTGCCTCATCCTGCACCCTTGTAATCAGCTTAAAGCCCTCGCTGTGCTTATCTATCGGTATCTCAATATTGTTATAATACAGACCTCTTGTGCTGTGGGTATCATCCTTTACCATACCGCACACAGGAATATTAAGCCCCAGTTCCTTAAGTACATCAAGTGCAATATTCACCTGGCCACGTCCGCCATCCATCATAATAAGGTCTGGATATCTCGAAAATCCATGACTATCCTCGAGTCCTTCCCGCTCACGCATACCTCTTGTAAAGCGTCTTGTCAGAACCTCACGCATGCTCTTATAATCATCCGGCCCCTTTACTGTTCTTATCCTGAACTTGCGATAATCATTCTTCTTTGGTTTTCCATCCTCAAAAACGACCATTGAGCCAACACTTTCAACACCATTTGTATTAGATATATCGTAAGCCTCTGCTCTGTGAAGTGTCCCAAGTCCAAGCCAGTCGGCAATCTCTTTCATAGCTCCTGTTGTCCTGCTCTCCTCACGCTTAATCTTCTCCGCATCCTGTGTAAGAACAAGCTGGGCGTTCTTATATGCAAGCTCAACCATCTTTTCCTTGTCGCCCTTCTTAGGTGTGACAATACTTACCTTGCGACTCTTTCTTGCACTAAGCCACTGTGCTATTGTATCCGCATCCTCTATCTCGTACTGCACCATAATAATATTAGGTATAAATGGAGTTCCGCCGTAATACTGTTTCATAAATTCCGAAATAATGTCGCTCTTAGTGTCGCCTTCAGCAACCTTCATATGAAAATGATCTCTTCCAAGAAGCTTGCCCTGCCTGATAAAGAACACCTGCACAACTGCGTCCTGACCGTCACTTGCACACGCAATGACATCTCTGTCATTAACATCATCTGCTGTAATCTTCTGCTTCTGTGCAACCTGCTTGACACTCATTAACAGGTCTCTGTATCTTGCAGCTTCCTCGTATTCCATCTTCTCAGACGCTTCCTGCATCTGCGTTGTAAGCCTGTCCATAATCTTCTTGTAATCACCATTTAAGAAAGCTACAACCTCATCAATTCTTCTTCTGTATTCCTCACCGCTTACATATCCCTGACATGGTGCATCACACTGTCCGATATGATAATTAAGACACGGCCTGTCCTTGCCCTCATCTTTTGGCAGATTTCTGTTACAGGTTCTTACCTTATACAGCTTGCATAGAAGTTCAATAGTGTCCTTGACTGCTGCCGCAGAAGTGTAAGGACCGAAATACTTACCTGCTCCATGCTTCATCTTTCTTGCAAAAAGTACCCTTGGATACTCTTCACCAACGGTAATCTTAATAAAAGGATAACTCTTGTCATCCTTCAGCATGGTATTGTACTTAGGCCTGTGCTCCTTGATAAGATTGCACTCCAAAACAAGCGCCTCAAGTTCAGAATCTGTGATAATATACTCAAAGTACTGAATATGTGACACCATCTGCACAATCTTGGCAGACTTATTCCTGCTGCTCTGGAAATACTGTCTTACACGATTCTTTAAAATCTTCGCCTTACCTATATATATTATATTGTCCCACTTATCATGCATAATATAAACTCCCGGTTTTGCCGGGAGTTTCTTAAGCTCTTCTTCTAAATTAAACATACTACAAGCTTCTTCAATCCTCTGGCTTTCTTAAGTGCGTAGCTTCGCACCTGTCTTATAGTATTTATTATCCCAGTTATATCAGCTTTGTCAACACATTTTACATTACCAAATCTGACCGCAAGGATTGTCTGCACTGCTTTCTCAAGTCCAATATTCTTAAGATTCGCATCCTGTGCAGTTATTTCTAATATATATTCTTCATAATCAATTCCGGGTTCTCTCTTATATCCCAGACAAGCAAGAAGCTTTTCAAGATAAGAATACATTTTCATAAGCTTTACTTCATCTACTGAACTGCTTCTTAATAAATGTATTCTTGATACTATCCTGATTGCAGCCATTGCAATTAATATAAGAACTGCCAATATTGCTGTACATACAACAATCAGAACTGAATTAATATGTATCTCACCAGAGAAGCTGTCAGTGTCAGAGACAGCTTCCTGTGTTGTGCTTTCAGTACCCGGCTCATCTGTATCATCAACTGTCATATTTTCATCAACTGATGAATTACTATTGTCAGACTGGCTCTGTCTCTCACTTTCATCCTGTGTGGAACTTTGCTCAGTATCCTCAACTTCTCCATAGCCAGGTGTTGCATCAACAATAACCCATCCATATCCATCAATATATGCCTCAACCCATGCATGAGCTGCATTGTCGTAGACATCATATTTCATATACTTATTGCTCTGCCCGTCAGTATAATATGCGCCTGTATTGGTATTAACCGTATATCCTGCACAATACCTTGCCGGTATACCCGCACATCTTAATATAACTGCTGCCGAAGTGGCAAAATATGTACAATACCCTCTCTTGCTTTCTCTTAAGAAATACTCAACAACGCTCTTTCCCTCCGGAACCCTTCCTGGTTTAAGAG
>ERZ1026981.318-NODE-318-length-10440-cov-7.413481_pt1 | contig 10440 bp, 8 predicted proteins | sample MGYA00519456_ERZ1026981 | MGnify/ENA primary metagenome ERZ1026981 (study PRJEB26926, sample SAMN06164408) | human gut metagenome | biome: ENVO:00009003; feature: ENVO:2100002; material: ENVO:00002003 | host: Homo sapiens | place: USA | collected 2012 ...
ACGTTAGATAATGGATTATTAATTAATATTATTCCTAAAACTAATGTTAATAATATTTATGTTACTTTTTCTACTAAGTATGGGAGTGTTCACGATGAGTTTGTTCCTATTGATCGAAATGATTTTTATAAAGTACCAATGGGAGTAGCACATTTTCTTGAACACAAAGTTTTTGAACAAGAAGATGGGGAAGATCCTTTTACAAAATTTTCTACAAATGGTGCTGATGCGAATGCAAATACTTCAAATTATAAAACGACATATTTATTTTCTGGACCATCTAATTTATCTGACAATTTGAACTTCCTTTTGGATTTTGTTCAATCGCCTTATTTTACAGATGAAAATGTCGAAAAAGAAAAGGGAATTATTGCACAAGAATTAAAGATGTTAAATGATAAACCTTATTGGCGTTTATATGAACAAGCTCTATCTAATTCATTCATTAATCATCCAATTAAGTATCCAGTTGGAGGAACTTTAGAAACAATCAAAAAAATTACAAAAGAGGATTTATATACATGTTACAATACTTTTTATAATCCTGCTAATATGTTTATTACAATATCAGGTAATGTTGATCCTAAAGAGATAGTAGATATAATTAAGAGTAATCAAGCGAAAAAAACGTTTGCACCTTTTAAGGATATAACAATTAAAGATTATGATGAGCCCGATGAAGTTGCCTGTGAATATGAAGAAATTAAATTTGATGTTTCTTTGCCTAAAATAGCTCATTGTTATAAAATTAACAAATTAGATTATGATATTAATCGTTTGAAATTATATTTAACTATTTATTTTTCATTAACTTTAGATAGTTCTTCTTTATTAGATGAGAAGTTAAGAGAACAACATTTAATTAGTAATGGGATTGACTACGAAATTGTTAATACCGATAAACATTTATTATTTATTGTTGGTTTTGAATCAACTGATTATAAAAGGGTATTAAATGAACTTACATCTATTTTAGGTAAAGTTCATATAACTGAGGAAGAATTAAATCGTAAAAAGAAAACTTTAAAAAGTTCTTTTATTTATCGAAGTGATAATATTTTTGCTATTAATAGTAAAATAGATAACAACATTATTCGTTATGGTGAGATTATTTTAGATGATTTTGAAATAATTGATTCTTTAAATATTGATGAAATGAATGATATTATTGATCATGTTAGTTTTGATAACACTAGTACAACTGTTTTAAAAAATGATTAAATATTGCAATATTACTTGATATGTGATACATTATTAATTAGTTGAGGAGGTAGTTAATATGAAAATTGCATTAATTGTTATTTCAATAGTGTTAATTGCCATTGTGTTGTTACAGGGTGGAGCAGAAGGAAATGATGGTAGCTTTACGAGTGGTGGCAATAGTGATTTATTTGCTAATAGAAAAGAACGTGGTGGCGAGTTATTTATAACACGATTCACCTTATGTTTGGGTATAGCTTTTATGGTCATTTGTGCATTATTTTAAAGTAATAAGTTTTATTACTTTTTTTTTACTTTTAATTGTGGTAAACTATCTGTGTGAGGTGGTGTTCTATGCATAATGTGTTATCATCAGATACTTTTGTTGTTGTTAATAAAACTATTTTAAATGATAATAGAACACTATTAATTAATCTTTATCAACCATTAATTGGTGTGATTGCCGTTGGATTGTATAATACTTTGTGGTCATTTTTGGATCGTTTAGAACTTATATCTTTAGAGTATACACATAATACATTATTAAATAATATGATGATTAGTTGCAATGAGTTTAAAGAAGCTAGAGAGAAATTAGAAGCTATTGGACTTATTAAGACTTATGTGAAAACTGAAAATGTTAATAATTATGTTTATGAATTATATTCACCAATGAGCGCTAAAGAATTTCTTAATAATCCAATTCTAAATACAGCACTTTATAATGCTATTGGAGCTAAAGAGTATGAAAGGACAATTGAATTTTTTAAGATTCCTTATATAAATTTAAGAAATTATGAAGATGTAACGAGCAAGTTTAGTGACACTTTTATTTGGACTACGTCAGTTGTTCGTAATATGGAAATGTATAATTTAAAAAATAAAAATAGTCGTTCCCTTAGTATTATTTCTAAAATAGATATTAATACTATTTTAAATTTAATACCTGATGATTTACTTAATCATCGTAGTCTAACTAAAGAAATGAAGGATTATTTAACCAAAATATCATTTATTTATAATTACGATAATGAGATAATGGTAGAGCTTATTCGTAATTCTTTAACTGATAAGCATACAATTGATAAAAATAAGTTACGAGATAATGCTACTAAATTTTATCAATTTGAAAATATGGGTAAATTGCCTAGTCTTATATATCGTAAACAACCAGAATATTTAAGAACAACTAAAGAAGGTATTTCTAATCGTATGCGAATGATTAATATGTTTGAAACAACTAGTCCATATGATTTTATAGCTAGTAAGTATAAAACAGGTACTCCATCAAACTCGGATTTGAAAATTATTTCTTATTTGTTGTTAGATTTAGATTTAAAGCCTGGCGTGGTAAATGTGTTAGTTGATTATGTTTTGAAAATAAATAACAATAAGTTGACTAGAGTTTTTGTTGACACTATTGCTTCACAATGGAAGAAGAGTAATATAGAGACTGTTGAAGATGCTATGAATTTAGCTGAAAAAGAGTATCATCAACGTAAGGATACTAAAGAAATAAAGAAAACTAAAGAAATAGTTAGAAGTAGTTCAACACCAGTATGGTTTAATAAAGATATTGAGGAAAATAGTGCTACAGAAGAGGAGATAAAAGCTTTTGAAGCTTTATTAAAGGGGAATGATTAATGAAACCACTAAATATTAAGTTAGAAAATTTTAAGAAAACAGATATAAAAAAAGACTATGAATTAGCTAAAAATGATCCTGTTTTTGTTAAATTGGTTACAAAACTAAAAATGAGTGATGATGTGTTATGTAATTATACATCTTTGCTTGAAACATCTGCTTGTGAGTATCATAATTGTATGAATTGTTCAGCTTTAGCAGCTTGTCAAAATAGAATTAAGGGACATGTATACATTCCTGTTAATGTAGATGGTAATTTGCAATTTCAATATAAAAGTTGTAAGTACTATGATAAAATGAAAAAAAATACAAAGTTTTTAGATAAAATTAGTTATTTTAATACACCTGCTAGTCTTAAAGAGGCCACTATTAGTAAAATTAATAAAACAGATAAGAACAGATTTGAAACTATTTTATGGATTAATAATTTTTATAAAGAATATAAAATTAATCAGGATAAAAAAGGGTTATATTTATATGGTAATTTTGGTTGTGGAAAAACATATATGATAGCTGCTCTTTTTAATGATTTAGCTAAAGATGGGTATGAAAGTTCTATTATATTTTGGCCAGAATTTTTAAGGCAAGCTTTTTATGATGATTTTAAATCTAAATATGAACAAATAAAAAAGGTGCCACTACTATTGATTGATGATATCGGAGCTGAAAATATAACAGCTTGGAATAGAGATGAGATATTATGTCCTTTACTACAATATAGGATGGATGAGAAGTTAACAACCTTTTTTACTTCTAACTTAACTTTAGAGGAATTAGAGGAACATTTAGCTGTTTCTAAATCGGGGGTAGAAAGCGTTAAGGCTGGTAGGATTATAGCACGTATAAAACAATTAACAGAACCAAAAGAAATGATTAGTAAAAATTTAAGAAAATAGTAAAAAGCTATTAACAAATTGAATTAATTATGTTAAAATGAGCATATAAAGGCAATGATGAGGATAATATTTATATATATTCTTTTTAAGAGAGCTAGTGGTGCTGTAAACTAGTAAAGAAATATATAAATTACTACCTTTAAGCTGATTTCGAAAGAAGTGTCCGGGTTACCGTTATCTAAATTAAGTAAAAACAAGGATGGTACCGCGGTTATTCGCTCCTTATATAAGAATATAAGGAGTTTTTTTGTGTATTTAGGGGGATTTATGAAAAGAAAAAGAAATAAAAGAGAAAAGATATTGCAATCAGAATTAGAGATGGTAGCAATATCAATGGCAAGTTTTTTAAAACGTTATTTAGGAATTTATGATGAAGAAATATTAAAGATGCATCCAACACACAAGGAATTAGCTATTCTTTTCCCAAATTTGAAACGTTCAAGTTTCACCTATGTTTTATCATCTCCAGAATTAGTTTATTTAGGACAAATTCTTTTAGTAGATGATGGTAATGGAAATATTGTTCCTTATATCTATGATGAACAATTAAAAGAATTAAGTTCGTATCGAGCAATTTCACAGGAACAAGAAAGTAATAATAATGAATCAGAAACATGGAGTCGTGATAAAGGAATTGAACCTTTAGATATTGCATATTATAATCTTGATGAAATGTCTATATATGAATTAGAAAACCTAGCTAAATATTATAGTCGAACCGGTCAAGAACGTAATTATAGACGTGTTATTCGTGCTATTGTTAGTCGAGATGATAGTATTCAAGCACAGAGTGAATATAAGGTATTAAAAAAAGAAAAGAAAAATAATAATGATGAATTTTAAGAGGAGAGATAATATGATAAATATAAAAGAAAATGAAAAATTGAGTGTAATGAACCATAGTTGTGCTCATTTATTAGCACAAGCTATAAAGCATTTATATCCTAATGCTTTATTTTGGGTAGGACCTGTGATTGAAGAAGGATTTTACTACGATATCGATTTAGGCGATGAAGTAATTAGAGAAGAAGATTTGGAACGTATTGAACGTGAGATGAAAAAGATTGCTAAAGATGGTAAACGTATCGTTCGTCATGAGTTAAGCAAAGAGGAAGCTTTAGAAATGTTTAAGAACGATCCTTATAAGATTGATTTAATTGAACGTATGGATGCTAGTGATACAGTTATTAGTTGTTATACACAGGGTGATTTTACTGATTTATGTCGTGGCCCACATGTTGATACAGTTAAAGAGTTGAAGTATTTTAAATTATTGAAAATTAGTGGTGCTTATTGGAAAGGTGATTCCAAAAACAAAATGCTTCAACGTGTATATGGTATTTGTTTTGATAATGCTACAGATTTAGAAAATCATTTAGCTTATCTTGAAGAAGCTAAGATGAGAGATCATCGTAAGATAGGTAAGGATTTGGAACTATTTATGTCAGACGATCTAGTTGGCCGTGGACTTCCAATGTTTTTACCTAAAGGGTATGTTATCTGGCAAGAATTAGAAAATTATATTAAAGAAAAAGAAAGAAAACTAGGCTATCAGCATGTAATGACTCCTTGTGTAGGTAATGTTGAATTATATAAGACTAGTGGGCATTGGGATCATTATAAAGAAAACATGTTTCCTGCTATGGAAATTGATGGTGAATCTTTTGTTTTGCGTCCTATGAATTGTCCACATCATATGATGATTTATTCTAACAAATTACATTCTTATAAAGATTTACCTATTAGGATTGGTGAAATAGCTCATGATTTTAGATATGAAGCTAGTGGTGCTGTTAAGGGAATTGAACGTGGTAGACATTTTTGTCAAAATGATGCGCATCTTTTTGTAACACCAGAACAGATTAAATCAGAATTTAAAAATGTCGTTGATTTGATATTTGAAGTATATAAAGATTTCAATATTACTGATTATCAATGTGTTTTATCATTACGTGATCCTTTAGATAAAGAAAAGTATCATCCAGACGATGCTATGTGGGATAAAGCAGAAAATGAACTTCGAGAAGTTTTGAATGATTTAGGAATTGAATATACTGAAGAGATTGGTGAGGCAGCATTTTATGGACCAAAGTTAGATGTTAATGTTAAACCAGCTGTTGGAAATGCTTATACGATATCTACTTGTCAATTAGATTTTTGCCTACCAGCTAAATTCGATTTAAAATATGTTGATGCTGATGGAGTTAAAAAAACACCAGTTGTATTACATCGTGCTATTTTGGGTTCATTAGATAGATTTATGGCTTATATATTAGAAGAAACAAAAGGGAATTTACCTGTCTGGTTAGCGCCAGTTCAAGTAAATGTAATTCCTGTAAACAATAAGTACCATTTGGAATATGCTATTAAAGTTAAAAATTTATTAGAGCAACAAGGTATTCGTGTTGAATTGGATGATCGTGATGAAAAATTATCTTATCGTATGCGTGAAAGTCAAACTAAAAAAGTTCCATATACTTTAATTCTTGGTGATAAGGAAAGAGATAATGAACAAGTTAGTTATCGTATCTTTGGTCAAACTGATACTACAACTTTATCTAGTCAAGAATTTGTTGAAACAATTAAAGATGTAATAAATAATAAAAAAGCACTTTAACAGAAAAGAGGCTAGAAATAGTTATATTTTTTGCTATTTAGCTTTTTTTTTGCTATAATAGTAGAAGATAGATATGATATACAGTTGGAGGTTTATTTTTATGGATGATAAGCAAAAAGAATTTATTGATTTGTTAGAATTAGGGCCAGATTTTACGTTAAAAGAACTTAACGTAGCTTATTTTACGAAAGCGAAAGAATTTCATCCAGATCGCCATAATGGGGTTGATGCAAAATACTGGAGTGATAAAATGATTCGTTTGAATGAAGCTTATAATTATTTAAAAAGAAAAAAGCAGAATGAACAAAAAAAGAAAAAAAATGATATATATGGCGATAAATCAGCAGTCTTTACTACTTCCTGTTGTAAAAAATTAGGTTTAAGTTTAGAAACAGCGCAACAAATATATAAAAGATGTAGTAAAGAAGACTATAAACTTAGTTTTGATGAGTGGTTAAAAAGACGTTTAGCGAACTTAAAAAGATATGAAGCTAGCCAAGAAGAGGTATTGCAATTGTGCAAACAATCAATTATGCTTTCTCAAGTTTCATTTGAAAATATTATTAATCTTTATGAATGTGATTGCGAATTTGGTAGTTTTGAAGCTGGTTTTTCTGATTGGTTATCTAGTTTAGTTGAAACATGTAAAGAAATAGAACAAAAACTTGAAAAGAAAAATTATTTTTCTATTATCAAAGAAATTAAAGATTACATATATGATGATTTAGAAAGTAATTTTGTACTTTATTTAAAAGCTCAATCAAAGATTAGAGAATTATGTCAAGAATTGAAACAAGACGTTTATGATGTCGAATATGAGTATGACTATAGTGATTTTAGAGGAACTTTTACAGAATATTTAGAGAATAAAGTTGCTATTCGTAGAGTAATTAATGATATGGGCATGACTAAAAGAGAATCTGATGAATATTATACTACGTATTTACAAGCTGGGTATAAAGGTAGTAAATTGGATTTTTTAAGAGAGGCACAAGCTGTTTTGCCATTTAGATATATTCTTGAAAAAAGTTATTTTTCGTTAAAGAAAAAATATGCTAATATTCCTGAAGAGGAAAGACCCGAGAGTTTTGTTTTTTGGGTTGAACTACAGGCAGTATTAAAGACTCTACAATGTTCACCAACACAAATATTAGAGAAAATATATATAAATACAAAAGAATCTGGTTATACTAATACATTTAAGGATTTGATTATTAGTTTAGCAGGACCACATCTTACTATACCAAATAATGACGATGAATTTTCAAATGAAGCAGAAGAAGAACAAGAAGTAAAACATAATAAATCAGTATAATTAAAATTATATTAAGGTTTCATTAATTAATGATTAGTTTTGCAAAAACATGTAATATATTGTATAATCAATTTGAGGGTGTGATTTAATGAATAAAAAAGAACCAATAAATAAATCATCATTAATGATTTCAATAATAACATTAATTTTAGGTATTATTTTATGTTTTAATGATAGTGGTAGTATATTTGCTTTAATTGGATATTTTGTTAGTGGACTTTTAATTGTAAGTGGTATAATTAAACTTATTATGGCTATTGTTGCTAATAAGAGAAGACAAGATTCTGATTATGGTAATATCTTTATTAGTATATTATTAATTGCTTTAGGTGGTAGTATTGCTATCTTCCCTAAATCTATTATGATAACATTTAGTTTATGTGTTGGAGCTATTGTAATATTTAGTGGTATCCAACGTTTAGTTTTAGGTATTGCAGTAAACAAAATTGATCGCAATGGTTCCATTTTCTATATTATTGAGTCTATTTTGATAATTTTATTAGGTATTATTATTTTAACACAGAGATTTATTAATCTATTGGGTGCATTCTTGATTATATATGCTATTTCGGAATTAGTTGGGTATATATACTATACATCACAAAATAAAGATTATTCTGAGGTTTTAAATAAAAAAGTTACTAAAGAGATGAAAGAAAGTGAAGCTAAAGATGCTATCATTGATGAGGATTAGTTATTGTTATTAACTACATATATTTGGTTAAATAAAAAAAGTATCGTTTGAAAAAATGATACTTATTTTTTTTGCGTGGTATCTTCTTCTTTGATAGTTGGAATTAATGTATCTAAACTATCATTAAATGTTGGTTCAGTTCCTTTTATATAGTAAAACATTGTTGGTTTTTTCGTTTCTTTAGTAGCAGGTTGTCCAGATATTGGATCAACAAGAACACCTACTACATTATCAGGAATTGTATACCAAGATTCATCTTTCCCTTCTAAATATCCTTCAGCAATGTCTCTCCACATATATCTGAGTTCACGACCATTAGATAGTTCTGAATTACTATTGTCATCGTAGCCACTCCACATACCAATGACGATATTTGAATTATACCCAAATACTAGATGATCTGTATCAGTTGTTCCTGTTTTAATAGCATATTTATGTGTTAGTGTAGATGTTATATCATGACATGTTGGATAATTGTAATCAATGAAATTATAATTGTAGGTACTAGTTAAATTTTCATTCATAATATATGCTAAAGAAGAGTTTAGGATTGCTTCCTTTTCATCTTTGTTTTCAAATAATACGTTACCATTCATATCTTCAACACGTTTGATTAGGTGAGGTTTGACACGATACCCTAAATTAGCTAATGAAGAGTAAGCTGCTGTCATATCCATTAATTTCATTTCTTCACTACCCAAAGCTAGTGAGGGTACTGCTTCAATATCTGTTGAGATACCTAGTCTTTTTAAAAGATTAACTAATGTATCTTCCCCTAAAAATAAATGAGTTTTAACTGCATATATATTATCACTATAAGCTAATGCTGCAGGCATTGAAATAGATTTATTACCATAATTATCGTTGTAATTAGCTGGACTATATGTTTTATTTTCAGAAAAAACAAATGTTGTTTTTTCACTTGTAAAGGTTGTAGATGCTGTAAAGCCATTTTCTAATCCAGCATAATACAGAAAAGGTTTTAGAGTTGACCCCATTTGACGTTTGGCATTAATTGCTCTATTGTACTTGCTAACAGAGTAATCCCGACCTCCAGTTAGTGCTATAACATGACCTGTATTAGGTTCCATCATGATAGCAGCTAATTCTATTTCGTCATTGGTGATATTTTTATCCATTGCTTTTTCTAAAATACTTTGTGCATTAAGATCAAGATAAGTATATACCTTTAAACCACCTGTTTCTAAAAAAGAATTAGGGATACTATCAATGCTTTCCAATTCTTGCATGACAGCATCTTTGTAATACATTATTGTTTTAGAACTATCACTTTCAAAGTTTCCATAAAAGGTTAATTCTTCGGCATAGGCTTTTTCTTTATCTTCTTCAGTTATATAATTATTTTCAACCATAGCTTCTAATATAAGTAATTGTCTTTTTTTAGCATTATCAAAATTAGAAATAGGGGAGTAATTACTAGGTGATTTGGGAATCCCTACTAGAATTGTTGCTTCAGCTAAACTGAGATCTTTTGATGATTTATGATAGTAATATTGACTAGCTTTTTCAATACCATATATTCCACCATAATTAATAGTATTAAGATAGGCTTCCAAGATATCATCTTTATCATATTGAGCTTCTAATTGAATAGTTAGCCAAGCTTCTTTTAATTTTCTTTGCCAGGTTTTTTCAAATGATAAAAATAGATTTTTAGATAACTGTTGACTAATTGTAGAAGCTCCTTGCAGTGTTTGACCACTTTTAGCATTTATATACAAAGATTTGATAATACGTAAATAATCAAAACCAGAATGTTTATAAAAATTCTTATCTTCAATAGCTATAGTAGCATTTTTTACATAATCAGAGATAGTATTAAGTGAAACCCATTTATCATTTAAATCATTTACTAGATTATCATTTGTATCATAAATATAGAATTTGTTAGCTGATTCAATTGGAAGTTTACTTTTATAACGTGCAAAAATGTAAACTCCTAAATATATAACCATAAAAACAGCTAGCAAAATAATGCCTTTTTCAAATATAAACTTAAGTTTTCTCATATTATCACTCTATTCTAATTCTGTCTCTTATACACATCTGACGC
>ERZ1026981.319-NODE-319-length-10415-cov-8.396911_pt1 | contig 10415 bp, 14 predicted proteins | sample MGYA00519456_ERZ1026981 | MGnify/ENA primary metagenome ERZ1026981 (study PRJEB26926, sample SAMN06164408) | human gut metagenome | biome: ENVO:00009003; feature: ENVO:2100002; material: ENVO:00002003 | host: Homo sapiens | place: USA | collected 2012 ...
CTACACTTATGCGATCGTCGGCAGCGTCAGATGTGTATAAGAGACAGATTTATAATAAACGCTAATTTCTTGTCAATTAAAAAATGTAAGCCAATAAAAGATTGCAGAAGCTAATAAATTGCGCTATAATCGAATTAACATATGTAAGTAAAAGGATGGGAATATGAAAAGTGTAGATTTTTTAAAAGAAAAAGGTGTAGATGTAGAAAAGAGTTTAGAATTGTTCGGTGATATGGATACCTATAACTCAACTATTGGAGAATTTATTTTAGGGGCAACATCCAAATTGCCAAAATTAGAAGAATATAAAAATGATAAAGATATGAATAACTACGCAATTTATGCGCATTCATTAAAAAGTGATGCTAAATACTTTGGTTTTACTAAATTAGCTGAACTTGCTTATAATCAAGAAATGAAAAGTAAAGAAGGAGACGTTTATTATATTTATGATACATACGATGATTTAGTAAACGAAACAAATCGTTTGATTCACGTTGTAAAACAATATTTGGGTGAAGAACCTAGTGATGAAGAACCAAAATCAATAAGTATTACTCCTATTTTAGAAGAACAACGTGAGGTATATCAAGAACCAACTATTTTGGTGGCAGATGATTCTAATATTGTTAGAAACTTTGTTAGCCGTATTTTTAGCGATACCTATAAAGTTGGTGTAGCAAAAGATGGAGAAGAAGCTCTAGCTATTATTAAGGCTAATCAAACAAACGATAATTTAAAAGCTATTTTACTTGATTTAAATATGCCAGAAGTAGATGGTTTTGCTGTGTTAGACTATATGAAAAGTCAAAAATTATTTACTCAGTTACCAGTATCTATAATTTCTGGAGACTCATCCAAAGAAACGATTGATAGAGCCTTTACTTATCAAATTGTTGACATGATAAAAAAACCATTTAACGATAAAGATATTAAAATGGTCATTGAAAAAACCATCTATTTTAAAGAAATGAATTAAAAAAGAAAGATTATTGATCTTCCTTTTTTTGTTCTAAAAGCCCTTTTTCAACTCTAGTTTTAATAATATCTACTAACTGATTTTTTAACTCTTGATCAGCACTTTCCCAAATAATTTCTAAAAACACGCCAAGACCAGGTAGAGTAACTTCATCCTGCGAAGCAACAGATTCATCAATCGCTCTTCTTAAAGTATCATAATCGTCCCCCTTAAAGTTATTAATAATATGTTCTCTAATATTTAAATTCATAAGATTCCTCCTCAAAATTAGAATGAACTGAATAAAGAAAAATATACTAAATAGTTCAAAAAAATATTATAATAAAAAGAAAAAAGAATAGAAAAATGCCAAAGCTAGACGGGGAAACTTTCTTTTCTTTTTATTTTATAGTACAATATTCTTGGTGATAGCATGAAGTTAAAAATAAATGATACAATCTATCCTATTGAAATAGAACGAAAAAAAACCAACAAAAATACTTATATTAGAGTAAAAAAAGATATGACTATTCAAGTTACCACTAACTTTTTTACAAGTGATAAACAAATAAGTAAATTAATTACGGATAACACTAGTAAACTTGAAAAAATGATTAGTACACAAGTTATTAAAAATGAAAATAACGATGGTTTCTTTTATTTAGGAAAAAAATATGATATTGTATACGTAGAATACTGTGATATTTCCTTTGGTGATAAGAAGGTATTCATCAATAAAAAATTAGATCTAGATAAATGGTATAAAAAAGAAGCAACTACGCTTTTTAAAGAACGCCTAGATTACATGTATCATTGTTTTTCAAGAAAAATTCCATACCCAGCATTAAGAATTAGAAAGATGACTACTAGGTGGGGAGTGTGTAACGTTAAGACCAAAACCGTTACTTTAAACTTGGAACTAATGAAAAGAGATATTAAATATTTAGATTATGTCATCGTACATGAACTATCACATTTAATTTATGCGAATCATTCCAGTAATTTTTGGAATTTAGTAGAAGAAAATATGCCAGATTATAAAAAATATAGAAAAGAAATGAAGGAGTTTTAATGGTAATTACAAGTTTAGATAATGAAAAAGTAAAAAAATATAAAAAATTGCAGAAAAAGAAATATCGTGACGAATATGGTGAATTCATAGTTGAAGGAATGCACCTAGTTTTAGAAGCTTTTAAAAGTGGTATCATCATTGAGTTAATTATGGAAGAAAATGAAGCGATTCCACTTCCATGTCCCTATGTTTATGTAACAAGAGAAATTATTAATAAAATTTCTACTTTAGATGCCCCTCAGAATATTATGGCTTTATGCAAACGCTTACCAGATAGAGACTTAGTAGGTAAGAAATTTGTTATTTTAGACGAAGTTCAAGATCCTGGTAATTTAGGAACAATTATTAGAAGCGCCAAAGCTTTCGATGTTGATACCATCATCTTATCGGAAAATACAGTAGATGTTTATAACCCTAAAGTGGTACGCGCAACTCAAGGAATGTTATTTCATTTAAATATTATCAGTAGAAAGTTAGATGGTGTTCTTGATATTTTAAAAAATAAAAACATTCCTATCTATGGAAGCTGCGTCGACTATGGAACAGATGTTTCTAGTTTAAGTCCTAAAGATCGAGAGTCATACGCCTTAATTGTTGGAAATGAAGGAAATGGAATTAGATCTACTACCTTTGATAAATGTGATAAAAGACTATACATAAAAATGAACGAAAGAGTAGAAAGCTTAAATGTTGCAGTTGCAACAAGTATTCTACTATATGAGTTGGATAAATAATGGAAAAAATATATTTAGGTAAAATTGTATCAACCCATGGAATCAAAGGTGAATTAAAAATAAAAAGTAGTTTTCCATACAAAAAGAAAGCCTTTAAGGTAGGAAATCACTTATTAATTGATAAAAAAGACTATGAAATAAAAAGTTACCGCGTTCATAAACAATTTGATATGGTAACTTTAAATGATTATCATGATATAAATGAAGTATTATTTTTACTAAAAAAGAGCGTTTATATAACAAAAGATGAATTATCTTTAAATAAAGAGGAAGTATTAGATGATGACTTAGTAAAATACCAAGTCTTGACAACATCAGGAAAAAAAGGAATAATAAAAGAAATATTTTTTGCAAGTAAAACTAACAAAATCATGCGTGTAGAGTTTGAAAAAGAAATATTAGTTCCAATAAACTCTCCACTAGTAAAAATAGATGTAGACAATAAAAAAATTATAATCGATGAAATGCTAGAGATGTAGGTGGTACTATGAAAATTGATATTTTAACATTGTTTCCTAATATGTTTGAAACAATTTTTAAGGAATCAATTATTAGCCGAGCAATTGAGGAAAATAAAGTTGAAATAAATATCCATGATTTTAGAACTTACTCAACAGATTCTCATCATAAAGTAGATGATACTCCCTATGGTGGTGGCAATGGAATGGTTTTAACTTGCCAACCAATTTTTGACTGCGTTGAAGCGTTGAAAACCTCGAACACCAAAGTCATTTTGCTAACACCAGATGGTGCTCCTTACAAACAACAAACGGCTTATAATTTAGCGAAAGAAGACCATATAATTTTAATTTGTGGACACTATGAAGGCTTTGATGATAGAATTCGTACTATCTGTGACTTAGAAATAAGCATTGGAGACTACGTTTTAACAGGAGGAGAACTAGCCAGTATGGTAATAACGGACTCAGTAGTAAGGCTTCTTCCAGGTGTAATAGAAGAAGGATCTCATATCAACGATTCCTTCAACAACAATCTTTTAGATTATCCAACCTATACGAAACCAAGAGTTTTTCGAGGTCTTGAAGTTCCAGAGGTTTTATTATCTGGAGACCATAAAAAAATAGAAGAATATCGAAGACAAGAAAGTCTAAAAAAAACTAGCGAAAGAAGACCCGATTTATTAGAAAAGTAGGTGGTATCATGTATCAAGTAAAAAGGGAAAATAAAAAACTAACCAAAGTAGAATTTAGTGAAAATTTTAGTTTTTTTCCTATGGCTAGTAATAAAAAAGTCTTTGTGATTGAAAAGACTAATATAAAAAATATTATGATTATAAATCATAAACTAGCTCATCCCTTAGTCGCTAAAAAAGTTCAAAAAGAATATGAGAAGCTTGTGATTACTTTAATGGACTTACTAACAAGTGATGATGATACCGGGGAAAGTTTTCGCGAAGCCCTAAATAGAATTGAAAAATTTCGTCAAGAAATAAAAAATAAATATCGAGACTTTTTAAAAAAACAAGAATTAGAAGATATGGCTAAACAATTAAAAGTTTTTCAACAAGAATCGCAAAAAAGATACTATGAACTTCAAACTGCAATTTATGAAATGAGCCTACAGCAAGGTAAAGGAAAATAATGTAAAGAAACTGTTAAAAGATAGTTTCTTTTATTTGTTTTGGTGAAAAAATAAATAAAAGAAGTATAATAAAAAAAAGGAGTAGAGAGTATGAGTGAAAAAAATAAAAATAAAGGATTAATTGTAGTAATTATCATCTTAATAATTGCCTTACTAGGAACTAGTAGTTATATTGTTTATGAGAAAGTCCTAGTACCAAAATCGCAAGAAAAGCTCGAAAAGCCTAAAAAAGAGTCGGAAAAAACCCCTGAAGCTAGAGTCATAAAAAATCAAGAAAAAGAAACACTATTAGCACAAATAACTGCTTATTCCACTTATTTTGCTGATAACTATCCATTAACACAACCCCTACCTAATCAAAAAGCTTTATATTTTGCATTGATGGAACTTAATACTAAAACTAATGATTTTATGGAAAGTGATTTAGAAAAAATACTAGAAAAATATTTTGGTAAAGACCATCCTTACTATCATGAAGACATCAAATGCCCAATAGATAATGAAGCATTATATATTTATAATAGTGCCAAACGAAACTACACTTATCAAGATATTCATTGGCATGGTGGTAGTACAATTTTTCGACCAACTGTTTTCTTCGTTGATGGAAAAGTGTTAGATGAAAAAACTTACGAAGTAAAAACAAATATTTTATATGCCCCTAACGCTGGGGATACGACTGGACCAAGAGACAGATATTACTCTAAAGTAATGTTTGAAGATACGACCGTCAATATGGTTTTAGGTCCTTATGATAGTGATCATGAAATAACAAATGAAGAGTATCAATCAATAAAAAATAATCTACCAATGACAATATTTACTTTTAAAAAAGATGATTTTGGAAACTATGGCTTAAAAAGTGTTACTTTAGAGTAATACTGTTTTATAAAATAGTTGAAAAAAACTCTAAAAAGCAGTATAATAAAAACCACATTTGATTAGGGGGAAGAAGTATGAATTTAATACCACAACAAATAGATTTATTACAAAAAGAATTACAAGACATTATAGAAAAAAGAGCAATTTTGGTGGATCAAAAAGATAATATTGTTATTCATACAAATGGAGATGGTGAAACTAACGGTATTACAACAGAAGAAAAAGAAAAAATTCAAGAGTATACTAACAGAGTTCGTGTAATAAACAATTTATTAGCAACAGCTGTAATTACTACACCAACGAGTGATTCTACCATTGAAATAGGTAGTCATTTTAGTGCTAAAATAATGTTTGATGAAGATGATATTGATGTTTTAGAAGGAACATTAGTAGAAGAGTTGATTACAATTGAACCAGTGGGTGAATTTTTTACCACCAAAAGTTATTTAGGAAAAGCCATTATAGGTAAAAATCTAGGTGATAATTTTTCTTGGGAATTACCAAATGGTAAAATGGTAGAAGGAAAGATAACAGAAGTAGAGTACAATAAAGAACCAACTAAAACTTTACGATAAAAGGGGGAAAAAGATGAAACTAACAGAAAGTCAACAAAAAATCTTATTATTAGAACTAGAAAAAATAAATATTGAAAATAACTTAGAAAAAGAAAAAAGAAGTCATGATAGACCATTATCCTTTGGTTCTATCATAGATGTAGTAGAATATAAAAGTGCTAATGTACTTGTAAATAGAAATGAACGAAAAAAAGAAATAAATAGGCTACTAGCAACAAGTGAAATTATTAAAAATCCTAACACAAGAACTATTGAAACTGGCTCTCAAGCTAGAATTTATCTTAAGTTTTCTGATGGAGACTCAGACTTATTAGATATTGAATTAATCGAGAAAAAAGTTAGTAGTGAATCAAGTATAGCCGCTTTTTTCGGAGAAACATCCTATATTACGGAAGACAGTGCCTTAGGAAAAGCCCTTCTTCATAAAGAAGTAGGAGAAAAATTTCGCTATAAAGAACATAATGGGAAACAAGTAAGAGGCCAAGTAATATCATTAACCTTTGATCGTAAAGAAATTGGAAAAACTTTTGTGAAAGCTACAAACAAAACAAGTAATCTATAAAGAAACTTGTTTTTTTTATTCATATCTTATATAATGGAAAGGACAAAAAGGAGGTACCACTTTATGAAAATAAAATATAGCTTAGAAAAAACAGAAAACCATACGAAAGCTCGATTAGGAACCATTGAAACGAATTATGGTACTTATGAAACCCCAATGTTTATGCCAGTAGGAACGAAAGCTACAGTAAAGTCTGTTTCTAAAGAAGAATTAAAAGACACAAATGCTGGTATCATACTATCTAACACGTACCATTTATGGTTAAGACCAGGAGAAGATGTTATTGCTAATTGTGGTGGATTACATAACTTTATGAGCTGGGATGGACCAATCTTAACTGATAGTGGTGGTTTTCAAGTCTTTTCTTTAGCCAAAAATAAAGCCAAAGACATTACTGAAGAAGGAGTTCATTTTAAAAGTCACATTGATGGCCAAAAATTATTCCTAACTCCAGAAAAGTCAATTGAAATTCAAAATAAATTAGATAGTGATATTGCGATGAGCTTTGATGAGTGTCCACCATATCCAGTGACTTATGATTATATGAAAAAATCAGTAGAAAGAACATTGCGTTGGGCAGCACGTGGTAAAAAAGTTCATAATAACCCTAACCAAGCCTTATTTGGGATAGTACAAGGAGGAGAATTTACTGATTTAAGAGAATATAGTTGTAAAGAAACTGTAAAAATGGACTTTGATGGTTACAGTATTGGTGGAACTTCTGTGGGCGAAGAAAAACCAGTAATGTATAAAATGGTGGAAGATGGAATTCGCTATTTACCAGAAGATAAAGTAAGATACTTAATGGGAGTAGGAGATCCTATTGATATTATTGAAGGTGTAATTAGAGGAGTCGATATCTTTGACTGCGTTTTACCAACCAGAATTGCTAGGCATGGTCAAGCCTTTACTAGAACGGGTAAAATAAACTTTAATAATGCAAAATATAAAGAAGATTTATCTCCTGTAGAAGAAGGCTGTGACTGTTACACATGTAAAAACTATTCAAAAGCCTATATCAGACACTTAATCACAACAGATGAAATGTTAGGTGGACGTCTCCTTTCAATTCATAATATTCGTTTCTTAATCAAATTAACAGAAGAATTACGCGAAGCTATTAAAAATGATAATATATTAGAATATAGACAAAACTTCATCAAAAAATATGAACAAAGCAAAAAACAATAGGATAAATCTTCCTATTGTTTTATGTTATAATAAAAAAGAAGGGGGCACCAAGATGTTATTAGATGAAATAACCGCTAAAATAGAATTTGAAATAGCTAATTGGAAGAAAAGTACCAAAGATATTCTTGGCTGCTCCAAAAAAGAAGCCAAAGAGTTTTTAGAAGAACTAAAAAAAGGAACCTATAATAAAGTTTTATCTAAAGAATATTCTACCTCAACAATTGTACTAATTTCTTGGTTTTTAGCGATGAAAAAACCAAATCATCATGCTATTACAATTGATAATTACGAAGTCTTTAAAGAAATAAGAAAAATAAGAATCCATATGAAAGAATTACTAACCAGAAAGACTTATACGAAAAGTTATCAAACCCCACCAACTGAAAGTGAAGTCGAAAAAATAAATACTTGTTTTGACTATGTCATGACAACAAATTTTTCTACACTAGAATGTCAAACCATAAAAAAGAATGTGGCAAAGCTAAGAATTTATGAAGATAGTAACTTTCCTCATAACATAGAAGAAATTATTCTAGCCTTTCAACCAACAAGAGAAAAAATATCTCTTAAGTACCAACAAGACCTTCCTCTAAAAGAAACCAAAACTACGAAATCTCAAGCGATAAGTCTATTAGAAAAAGAAAACTTAGAAAAGATAGAAGAAATATTTAAACATCCTAGCACCACTAAGGAAGAAGAGTATCTTCGTAGAATGATTTTAAGCCAAGTAGATATTCCATCCACTATTTTTCGTAACTATCTAATTTGTTTTCAAGAAGCTCTAGATTATGTAAAAGAAGAACTAAAAATAAGTACCAATTTAAGTGATATATCAAGTGAATTAATTTGGAAAGATAACTACATAAAAAGAAATACTTTAATACCTTTAGTCATAGGCGTATTAAAATCTTTAACTGGCTCAGAAGAAATACTGGATTTAAAAAAAGTTTGTCTAGAGATTCAAAAAGATAATAATTGTTCAGGAAAAACAGTGAGATATAAACACGAAAATCAACTGTTCCTTTCGAATAATACCATAGTATATTCAATAGATCCTGGGGAAGTAGAAAACTTATTTACTAATATAAACCGTAAATATCAAGACGCTTACCAAAACGCACATGATTATGAATTTATTGAATCCTGTATTGAAATCATGGGAGATGTCATGCTAAGCCAAGTCTTTGTACAAGGTAACAAAAGAACAGCCAAATGCTTATTTAATAGAATGTTAATATCACGAGGAATTCTTCCGCCTATAGTTGATTTAAATGAAGATGAAATGTCTCTATGGGATAGTTTTACTAACAGTAGATATAAATACTACCAAACTGCGAAAGAAAACATCCTATCGGAAACCAAAGCAATGAAAAATGCTTGGCAAAATAATATTTTTAACAAACCATTAATTGTTTCTACTAAAGCCATAAACCGAGATGAATTTAATTCTCGATACAGTTATTATAGATAGGAGAGGATAATGTGAGAAAAATTAAAATCCATGGAATTTATAAACATTTTAAAGGAAATTACTATTTAGTAGAAGAACTTGCGAAAAATAGCGAGACTCTAGAAGATATGGTCGTATATAGAAAATTATATGAAGATGGCACTTGTTGGGTACGACCCTTAACTGATTTTTTAGAAGAAGTAGATCATCAAAAATATCCAAACATCACTCAAAAATATCGGTTTGAACTCCAAAAAATAGAAAATAACATGGGTAAATTTAAAGGAGAATAATATGGTAAGATTAATAAAGTTTAAAAATATCAATAAAGAAGAATTGGATAAAATTATTAATAAGCATTATACACATTGGAAGCAATTCAATAAAGCATTAGACTTTGAAGAGATTGCCGATAATTTTAAAAATCAATTAACAAAAACAGAAGGTCTTCCTATGGGATATGCTTACTATAATGATGATACTTTGGTGGGTTTTTGTACCTTGAAAAAAGAAAATCTAAAAAAATACCCAGAAATATATCCTTGGATTAGCAGTGTCATGATATTTGATGAATATCGCCATCAAGGATATGGTACCAAGATGCTAGAAGAAGTCGCAAACAAAGCAAAAGAATTAGGCTACGATAAAGTATATCTATGGACAGATCAAGCTTCAGACTTTTATAAGAAAATAGGATATAGCTATCTTCAAAAAGTGGAAAAAAACGAAGGTGGATATGGAGAACTATTTTATAAAGAGGTGAAATGATGACAAGATGTAGTTGGGTAAATTTAAAAAATCCATTATACATAAAATATCATGATAAAGAATGGGGAAAACCTGTATATAGTGACAATCAACTATTTGAATTACTGATATTAGAATCATTTCAAGCTGGCCTATCGTGGGAGTGCATTTTAAATAAAAGAACGGCTTTTCAGGAGGCATTCGATTACTTTGATTATCAAAAGATAAGTTGCTATCAAGAAGAGAAAGTAAACAGTCTACTGCAAAATAAAAATATTGTTAGGAATAAGTTAAAAATAAAGGCCGCAATAGAAAATGCAAAAGTATTTGGTCAAATAACAGAAGAATATCAAACTTTTTCTAACTATATTTGGCACTTTACTGATAACAAAATAATTTATGAATCAGGAAAAACAAAATCATGCCTATCTGATAAAATTTCTAAGGACTTACAAAAAAGAGGTATGAAATTTGTAGGATCTACAATTATCTATTCATATCTCCAAGCAATAGGTGTAATTAATTCACATGAGAAAACCTGTTTTTTATATCAAAGGAGTAACCAATGAATAAGAAAAAAATTGTAATAATTAGTATCTGTCTCTTATACACATCTCCGAGCCCACGAGACAGGCAGAAATC
>ERZ1026981.320-NODE-320-length-10408-cov-3.430890_pt1 | contig 10408 bp, 15 predicted proteins | sample MGYA00519456_ERZ1026981 | MGnify/ENA primary metagenome ERZ1026981 (study PRJEB26926, sample SAMN06164408) | human gut metagenome | biome: ENVO:00009003; feature: ENVO:2100002; material: ENVO:00002003 | host: Homo sapiens | place: USA | collected 2012 ...
CGATCGTCGGCAGCGTCAGATGTGTATAAGAGACAGTCATTATAGTTTGTGTTAGCCATTATTTTTTCCTTTTTTAAAAGTTAAAGTTACTCATCATCGCCTGCTAATGCAGCAAAACGCACCTCAAGTTCTTCCCGAAGAGTTAAATCCTTGGCCGACGGAACCGCTTTTCCTTTAAGGGAGAAAGCTGCTTCTTTTGATTTTTGAGCATTTTTGCTTTTAAGTTCGAGAGCTTCCTGAGATTTCTGAGCAAGCAGTTTGTTACGGGTAGAGCTGTTAAACCAAACAGCGGCTTCATACGCTTCATCAAGATCTTTGACGACGCCTTTATGCAATAAATCAAACATGTCTTTAACGACTTCTCCATAAAACGGATGCTTTTTATTGCCTTGTTCGTCAATCTCGTTGACAAAAGCCTCTACTTTTTTAGCAACAACCTGACCCGCTAAAATATCTGTCAGAGTCTGCTGTGGCGTGCGCGATGCTGCGGTAGATAATGCCGGTTCGATATTTACACCGTAACTATCGGCCAGCATTTTTATGGCGCCTGCCGGATTTTGGCTTAACAAGGCATCGATTTTAACCATGTTGTTAATCCAGTCATCCGACGATTTAACGCCATATTTTTGCAACTCACCGAGCCGGGACGCATAAATATCATCAAGCCATTTATATGATCCGGCACGATTGTGCAAATCGCTGAAACCTTTATCAATTTCCTGTTCGCGGGCGTGCAGATAACGCCGCCATTCAAGCGGTAAATTTTTAAAAGTATCAGCTAATTCTTTCTTATAACTTTTTGGAGCGGTCAAATATTCATCGACAACGGCATCGTCGTTTTCTTTCCGGTTATCGGCAGTCGTATCTGACGAGGCTTCAGTTTCCTCTTTAGCCGCTTTTTCTTCAGCTAATTGGGCAAAATGCTCCAAATCTTTTCTGATATCACTCATTTCATCCGTATCAGTCATTCCATATCCTTTTCTTATATTGTTGAACAATGTCTGCAAAAATCTCTTTGTGCAGCGCTCTTTCATTATTCCAGCGGATATTTTGCATATATTCGTCGGAATAATCCGATTGAGAGGCTAAGTTGTTGGCTCTCAGATAACGGTCGATATCCCAGCTTGAGGTTGCGACCGTCCCATCCGGCAGAACTATCTCTGTCGAAAATTCTTTTGTAAAATAAGTCATGATAAAAATCCCCGGTGTTAAATCAGGCATCAAAAAAGCCGCCTTTTTTGCAAGAAACGGCTATAACCTCTAAAATTTTTTAACTAAACCCGTAGTAATATCGGCATTTTTGCCGGCTGCTTTCAGAGCTGCCTGCAATTCCATTTCTTTGTTGGTCAGCATATTTTTATTTTGCTCCTCCTGATGCCTTAATAAAATTTCAGCTCTTTTCAAATCATTTTGCTCTTTTTTAATTTGATAGTCCCATAAGCTTTTCTGTATTTGTATTTGCAGCGCTGTCTGTGCGGCGTTGTTTTTATCACCTTTTTCATCAGGCTCGTTAAATTCACGGGCAATTTTATCAAAACAATTTTCTAAAACGCTTTCATACTGTCTGGCATTTGACAAGCAAGCAACAACGCCGCTAATCATCTGGCGATACAAATCCAGCAGTGCCGGCTGTTTGCTCACAACATCAAAAGCCTGCCCAATCATATTGTGAACCGTGGTAATCGCATCAATATTTTTCTTGGCCTGATCTCCTTCACCAAAAGTAATATCGCTTTCAATTCCCAAAACCATGCCGCGCAGTTTGTTTGTTTTCAACAAAGTAACCGCGGCGGCAGCTTCCGTAGTATTGCGTTCCAGCGGCGGCAAAAACGACAGCAGTTTGTCAGTATCAAACTGCTCACAGATAATTTCCGCTTTAATTTTGAATAAATCGGCGATAAATCGCTGCATATCATTTTGGCGGTCTTGATTGCGCAAGGTGCCGAAGTTTGTTTTTTTGGTAATTGCGGTTGCCGTGTCACCGGCATTAGATGTCCCGCGCATAATATCGCTGACACCGGTAATTTCATAAATCGAATTGACGATATCCTGTCTTCTTTGCGCCAAAGACTGCAGAGCAGTAATATATTGGTCTATTGGCATAAAATCGACAATATTTTTAATACCGCCGGCCGATTTTAAGCGGTCAAAATCCGAAATGCTGACCAGTGTGATGTCCTTATTTAAAATCGATGCCAACTCAGGAAAAGCGTTGTCATAACATCCCGAGACTTTAAGCGCTTTCATGGTTTTTTCCATACGCGAAGTGACACCATCCAGTTCATCTAACAAAGGCTTAATCTGAATATAATCAGGTACCGGGATAAGACTGTCATTGGTACAGGTAGCCAAAAGCGGTTTCGGCAGCGGATAAAATCCGCTGAGAGCCAATCCATTTTCAATAACTTTTAAGAAACGCCGCGGACAAAGTTTACTTAAATATAACACGCGGCGACTCTTTTTATCCCATATCTCATAAACTTCTATTGATTTGCTCTCTTCACCAACATTATCAGCCAAAACTGAACGAATATCCTTGCCAAACGAAACTGCAGCTTCTTCAATCGTCATATACTGCTTAACAGCAAACCAAGTACAATCTTCCCAAATTCCGACTTTATCAGAATCGGCGATAAAACAGACCGGATCAAGATATTCGGTATTAACCTGTTCATCAATTTTAACCTCAAGCCGATTACCGGAAATATCTTCGACAATTCCGAATGTTGGTTTATAACGTTCAATGACCATTCCCATGCCGCCGAGTAAAAAATCATTGCGGGCATATTTGATACAAGAGTCAAAATCGAACTGCTCCAAGTCCCAATAAAGAGCTTTTTCGAGCATTTTACAGGCCAGATTATGTATCCTGTCAGCCGACTTTTCTTTACGCTCAATATACGGTTTGGGTTGTTTGAAATATAAAAACGGTTTTAATGTCTCAATTGATGACCAAAAAATATTTTGTTTATCGCTTTTGGTCTCGTTGCGGTAATATTTACGAATATCCCCGAATAATTTATGATAATCACGGTAAGCATTCTCGGCATGGGAAATTTTTACCAGCCATTCATTCACTTCGGCTTCCTGATTAATTGAATCTTGTTTATTCATTTTCAAATACTCCTAAAATTGAACTTTCTTTTACAACGACCACGTCCGGATCATATGTCGGCAATTCATCAAAAATATGAAATAACACTTTATCACCAACCTTAACCGAAGTGACTAAACAGCCAACACTTTCAACAGTGCCGACCGTCCGGCTGCGATGATAGTCGTCAGTTAAAATAATGCCGCCCGGCGTCGTGGCATTATCAGGTTCAAGCCGAATAAAAATCCGGTCTGAAATTGCATTTATCATTTTTGTTTATCCTTATATTCAGAGTTAAAAAAAAGCGCTCTGCCAAACAAAGCGCCATTAATTCTTGATTTACCATTTTCCTTCTTTAACCGCAGCAGCAAACATTTCTTCAAGAACAACCTGCCCGTTGCCGAAGGTTTTTGCCTTTCCCTGATCATAGACTGGTTCGGCAAAGGTTAAAACAAAGGCGTCCGCCTTGTCAGGTGAACGCCCCAGCCTTTTTTTCACTTCATCTTTGCTTTCCAGCAACAATCTTCCTCTAGAATCATAACGTTTGTTAACAGAGCAAAGGTCATTTAATAAATCCTCATCCGGCGGAATCTGCACAGGCAGCTCTTGATTGAGCCATTCTCTGGCATTATCCCACATTTCAGCCCGGCGATTAACATATCTCTGCTCGATAATGGCTTTTGAACCAAAATTAACCGCGCGGACAATGTCACGAAACCCTCTTGAGATTAAGACATCATACACACCCCCGCCGACACCCCCGGCATCAAGAAATACCCGTGCCGGCGCCCAGTCTTGAATAATCCCTTGGCAATGATTGGATATACTGACAACATCTTGTTTTTTTAAAACTTCAAACTTTAGACAAAGACGGCCGCGGCGGAAACAAAACACTGTTTGGTCATCACCAAAACGGGCTATATCCAAACCTATAATCAATGGTGAATCAGATGATGCTATTTTGGGTTCAAAAGCCCGGCGGACACTATCAGGCGAGATTAGCTTGGCTGCCCCCTGAGCCAACGGCTGACCCAGCCAAATATGCAAATAATCTTCCGGGGTCTCTTTTTTACTTTTTTCGGCTTGAAACTTCAGTTCCTCGGGACAAAACGGATTATCATAATAATTGACTTTGCAGACATATGTCCGCTCGTCAGGATTAGCCGCCAACAACAACCAAAGCGGATCATTTTCCTCTTCACGATTCATTGATATCCAAATTTCCGACCCGTCTTTGCGAATTGTCGGCGACAAGATATCCCATGATCTTTTGGAAATACTTTGTCCTTCTTCAATCCAGGCAATATCAACTCCTTCAAGCGATTTTATCTTCTGAATATCCTGATCGCGCAGCCCTTTGAAAATAAATTTGGTTCCGGTTACTTTATTTTCAATTTTAGTTTCCTGAATCCGATAATCCTTTAGCTGATAGAAGGCTATTCTGTCACATAACAGGCGATAAACCGAATCTTTAATGCTGTCTTGAACTTCACGCAGGCATGCAATCAACAGCTTTTCCATACGGCCTTTTAAAAGCAGGCTGTCGGCAAAGGCGTATGATTTGCCGCCGCCGCGGCCGCCATAATAAAATTTAATCCGCTTTTTTTCAGTCAAAAGCGGGGCAAACGCTTGCGGAATGCGAGCGGTTATTGTTTGATTATTCATGAGGATAATGACTTTCTATTTTGTTACAAACTCAACCAAAACTTTCTTTAATTCTTCATTCAAGGGATTATCTGCCGAATCGTGCCATGCTGCCGCAAAATTATTTTTCAAAATAAAATCGGCTTTATGCAGCCGGACACATTGGTCGACCAGATAAGCTTCGCATTTTTTCTTGGCGCGACGGATCAGTTCAGAAAACTCAGGCTGCCGCTGATATTCGTCTAGCTGCTGATTTGAAATGCCCAAATAATCACAAAGCCCTGTCAAATGCAGAGGAGCCTGTTCACTGACTTCAATCACCTCACCTTTTTTGGAACTATAAACTTCTGCTTTATAATTTGCCCGTTCGGCAAAATATTTTTCAATCTTGCGTTCCATTGCAGACACAGTTGAATATTTTACAGGAGATGCCAATCCCATAATTCTATACTCCGTTTTCATGAGTGAAATATATGATGCTTCAAGAACAAAAAAATAGTGAGGAAGTGTTATCTGAACCCACTTTCTCACTATACTTAGTTTTATACACCCACCCGACGGGCGTGTCAATTAGGGGAAACAAAAAAATTTTTTACCACAACATGAATACGCGTCCAAGTATAGGAACCTCTAAGGCTATACTAAAAATGATATGTGTGGATAAACATCCAAATTTAATCTGATTAATTAAATTCAAAACTAAAAAAAACAATGCGTAACTTTCAACAAAATCCATATTCGTAGTCCTCTTTTCAATTCAACACGATGCTTTTACTATATTTTTTCATCAATGTAAAGTTTTAATTATCATTTTTTACATTTTTCAACTTTGAAGTGTGCAACTTAATAATTCTATCTAAGCCCCGGCATAAATCAGTTCGACATAAAAAATAAAAATAAGTTTTTTGCCGTTCACTCATTCCTGCCGGGGCAACAGGCTCTCTCTCTTCAATACAGATTTGTCTTACAATCTTCCAAAACTCTGCCGGAACCGATTTCACCGCTTGAGAATAACTATCTTTGGCATCAAGGAAAGCACGGCTTTCAACATTGGCAGACAAATCAATTTTGTTATTAAAGATATAAGATGAATGCAAATTGGCACGGCTGATTATTTGATAATCCAATGCAAGCTTTAGCCCGAATCGCAGCCTGTCATCACTGCTGTATTTAGAGCCGCCAAATTCTAACCACCCTTTAGCATGCCACACCTCCAACAATGATTGTTTATAAAACACGCCATTTTTTTTGATAATTCCCCGCTTAACAACATCTTGTTTTCCTGTGTATTTGATTGTAGACATTTTTTCCTCTTTTACAATAACTTTATATTGTATAGTTACAATAATATATAATGTAAAGTCAATGTAAATTTTAAAAATAAGAAAAGCTGTTTACAAAGTTGTAAAAATGCAATATAGTCGGCTTACATTTTATGATAAGGGAGAATATTCTTATGGATAAACAACAACAGGTTCGAGACTTCTTAGAAAATACGGCTAAAGAAAAAGGCTTCAGCCTCAATTCGTTGTCCTTGCAGCTGGGTAAAAATTCAACTTACTTATTTCACTTTATTAAGAGACATTCTCCCAAAAGGCTGGATGAACCGACCCGGCGGCAATTGGCGCAAATATTAAATGTTTCCGAACAAGATTTATGTGATTTTCCATTGCCCAGCAGTATTATCCAAGATAAATTCAGCACAATCTCCAGTTTGTTTAATTTTGGAAAAAATAAAGCCGAGGATCTTGTGGCTATTGATGTTATTGATATGGACGGCCCTAATAAAGGACGTTTTGAGCAAATAAAAAAGAATTTGATCGGACAGGAGCTCATGTCTCCAGAGGTCTTTTCCGTCTACACAACAGCACAGCCTGAGAACATTAAGATATTAAAAGCATCAGGCGAATCTATGAGTCCGACAATAAATCCCGGTGATTTATTGTGGCTTGATACATCTTACAGTATGCCATCTTCTGACGGAATATACCTCTTAAACACGACCGGAGATGCGGTTATTAAACGTTTGCAAATCAATCCGTTTGATAACTCTATTGAAGTTTCGTCAGATAACAAAGCATACAAAACTTTCAATATCACAAACTACAAGAATCTAAACATTTGTGGTAAAATTATCTTTATTGCCCATAAATTAGCTTAAAAACATCAGAAAATTTTATCCACCATCGTTGTAAAATAACAATAATATATTGACAACGAGGATTTGTTGTATTACTAATGTTGTATATTAACAATGTGCAACACAGTAATGACAGATAATCAACTACACACTATCCTCGACGAGATCTTCTTTAGGTTTGAGAATAATATTTTTACCAATACCGGTGTTTGGCCGCGTAAAGCCAACCTTGTATTTGCTTTTGCCGATTATATTGAAGAAATGAAAGATACTGAAATTGCTGTTTATCTTAATTCTGATGATGCTGAGCTTATCGACAGATTTAGAGCCGCAGCCCGAAAAGGCATCGAAATCTGGCTGACAGAAAATATGAAAACACTGGTGATTTAACATTTATTTCTCTCATATTCTTCTCAACCAAATACCATGTTCGCTTCAAAATAAATTATTCTCTGCCAAGAAATTATAAATTGTTACACGACTGACATTCATAGCTTTGGCAATCTTTGTTTTACTGACGCCTCTTTTCAGCATTTCGGTGACGATCAGATGTTTTCCGTCAAGTTTGTGAACCTTGTTTTTACTGCCCAGCTGACGTCCCAGCTTACGCCCTTCAGCTTTAATCCGTGCCAAAGCTTCTTTAGTTCGTTGTGAAATTAATTGACGTTCGATTTCGGCAGACAAACCGAATGCAAAAGCTAAAACCTGAGACTGAATATCTTTACCAAGACGAAACCGGTCCTTGATTGTCCATACTTCAATATTTTTTTTCATACATCTATGTAAAATTGTCATAATCTGAAGCATACTGCGGCCTAAACGCGACATTTCGGCAGTAATCAATATGTCATTGCTCCTCAGATTTTTTAGCAGCATTCCAAGTTTGCGATCCTCAAAATCCTTAGCCCCGCTAATTGTTTCCTTCACCCATTTATCAATATGCAAATTGTTTGCTAAAGCATAGTTCTTAATTTCAAATTCCTGATTTTCCAAAGTTTGTTTATCTGTACTTACTCTAATGTAGGCATAAATCATTTTTCCGTCTCCGTTGCTAAATAAAAAACCCCTGTAAACACAAATTTACAGGAGCTTTAATCTACAACCGAAAAGAGCAAAAATTAATCATAATTAATATCGTCAAACAGGACAGGAATGGCCGATTTCATCTGCTCTAGAAGCATTTTCATCACTTGCTGGACGCTGGGATGAGCTGCCGGAGCACAGCGCAGCTTAAAGATGTGGCGCCATTCGCGCAGATTAGCAGTCATAATGACATCCGCCTTAATTGAATGAGGCAGCAGCATTCTTAATTGATCCGCTTTACATCCCAAAGCTGCCATAGCATTATAATTTTTCTCGATGGTTTCCATCGTCTCAAGCCAAAGCTTATATTCAGGAGTTCCTTTTTCAATATTACATGGGGCTATCATTGTCAGTTCACTGCCATATTTTCCTTTGGAATAATTGCAGTAGCGCGTGCTTTCAATCGCATAGGAAACATGACGATGCCGAGTAATATCTTTATAAACCCCTAAGTCACATGTCATCTTAATTGTAACGTTAAAATGCTCAATCATCGCTTCATGTCCGAGCTCAAGCAGCTTTTTAATCATTTTTACAGCTGAGTCGTGAGTGATTTTATCTTCACTTTTATAACAATTGCGGGCGCATAACTCTAAATGTTTCAGAATAGCATCGCCGTCAAGCGGCGTAATGATTTCGGCCGAAGGTTCAACGATTTTAACCATTTTTCAATCCTTTCAATCTATCTGTCAATAAATTAGCGATTTTCAAACTGAGTGTCTATATCAAAGAGGCAGTTATTCAACCTCAAATCTTAAATCCTTCTGCTATAACCTAAAATTGAGCTAATAATTGTTTTTGCCTTCCTTATATCAAAAATATTCTATAAGGAGGCTTCAATGAGTGATGCGATAAACCCTGTAACCAATTACAGCTATTCTTATACACCGTCTGTTTCCATTAAAACAGTTTCGGCAAGCAAATCCTCACCGGCTATCAGTCAGGAAGGTATGGCCTTTTTAACAATGATGGCTTTAGGAAAAAAAGGAGATGATAAAGTATCGACAATGGAGAGAATGGCTTTAATGGCTATGCTGCTGCAAAAAAAAGAAAAAATGGAAATATCTGACATATCTATGCTTCCTTCCGGCTACGGAGGCCTCAACTTCACCTATGCTTCCTCGTCCCCCAGTTATACTAACAAGGCCGTTTCCTCCCCAACTGCAGCTGCCGCAGGAACTGCTGTTGATATCGAAGTTTAATTAACGCAAATATTTTTACGCCCGCAGCTTCTTCAGTTTGGCAGAACCTACTTTGTTTTATTACCCAAAGCTTTAAGCTTAATCTTTTTTATTTGCTCATCATCAAGCTGAATATTTTTTTGAGCAACTTTTTCAGCTACTTTTTCTTTAATCTTGAATCCACGCAGCTTTTGCAGCTGGCGTTTATTCTCCAAATCCTTCTCAGTCTGCTTTCTTTGTTCTTGTTGCTGATGCCGGTTACACATACCCTGCTGTTTAATTTCTTGGTTTTTACGTGCCGCTTTAAACAAAAGCCGGGCTGCCTCATCCTGCTTAGCCTTATTCCCCAGATTCTGATAAAACTTTTGACTTTTTTCATCAATTGATGAGGCAACAATTTCAATATCGCCCACCTCCAGAGAACGTTCATCCGTTTTACCGCTGCTGATATAGTCCTTACCATCGGCAGCAGTTGGTAAATTATTAATAGTCTTGCGCTGGGAAACGGGTAATAATTTTTGGAAAGCAGTCCGAAGCGCAGATGTCCGGCAGAAAATATTTAACAGCAGAATTACTGAGACAATCCCTAAACCATAACATAGATACTGCGACATGAATATTTCCTTTATTTGAATAGACAATCGCCTATGGTTTTATCTTATTCGCACCGCCTAAAATGTCAATAGCGCAAAAGCGGTTCTAATTGTCCAGACATTTTTATTTCTCAGCTGCCGACTTTCCTTTCCGGTAATAGTAATTAAACCCAAAAACCGTTATCAACCCCAAAATTGATAAAACAGCGCCAGGAAGAGCCGAATACTCCGCACTGTATCCGAAATCAATGGGCAAACCTCCCAGATAAGCTCCAACCGCATTTCCCAGATTAAAAGCAACTTGAGCACTGGAAGCTCCAAGAACAGCTCCGCCGGCAGAGGCATCTATAATCAAGTCCTGTTCCGGCCCCGAAACACCAAATAATCCGAAAACACCGGCAAACATAAGAGCTAAAGCAAGGTATGAGTTCGCGGCAAAAAAGAACATTAACACCCCGGAGATAAACATTAACCCAATCATTATAGCAGTTACATAAACCGGAGAAATAACGTCCGACAGCCGGCCGCTGGCATAATTGCCTATTACCATTCCCAATCCGGCAAGCATCATTATTCCAGGCATACTATAAAATTTGAATCCGGCAATATTGACCATTATCGGATTGATATCTGTCTCTTATACACATCTCCGAGCCCACGAGACAGGCAGAAA
>ERZ1026981.322-NODE-322-length-10336-cov-4.035211_pt1 | contig 10336 bp, 9 predicted proteins | sample MGYA00519456_ERZ1026981 | MGnify/ENA primary metagenome ERZ1026981 (study PRJEB26926, sample SAMN06164408) | human gut metagenome | biome: ENVO:00009003; feature: ENVO:2100002; material: ENVO:00002003 | host: Homo sapiens | place: USA | collected 2012 ...
GAGAACACTCTTAGCCGGTCACCGTTGTGATAGTCAACATCCAGCCAATGATTTTTCTAATATCCTAACAGCAAATGTCGGGAAAGTAGGACCTGCTCATTTCATCCAACCTCAACAAGCCATTCAGTACGTCGAATGCCACGACAATGCAACTGTTTTTGATTATTTCCAACTTGAAAAAGAAGAGATTCGTCTAGAGGAGAGAAAAACTCTCTCACGCCTCGCTCTTCATTTGGTATTATTATCCCAAGGTGTACCTTTTATCCATGCGGGTCAAGAACGTTACCGCACAAAAGGGCTCGAAGACAACACCTATAACTTGCCAGATAGTCTCAACCAATTGGACTGGACATCCCTTTCAAAATGCCAAGAAGAACTTGCTTTTCTTAAAGAATTGATTGCTTACCGGAAATCGCAACCTCTCCTTCGTTTGAAAAAAGGACAAGAGATTCGAGATTACTGTGATGTCAAATGGTTGTCTGATCATCATTTTATCTACACGATTGAAAAAAATCGTGAAAAAATAACGATTCTCGTTAATATCGGTGATCAGGACACGACCTATCAACATCCGAGCGATAGTCAACTGCTGTTTGCCTATCCTTATGCCAATCTCCAAACGCCTATTCCTAAAGGAAAGGAACTTTCTATTCCTGCCCATAGTTGGCTCCTTCTCCGAGAAGCTGAATAAACAAAATAAGGTCACCACAATGTGGGACCTTATTTTATTCTTCTGTTTCCACAAAGCGTCCAATGATATGAACGTTTTCTGAAATGGTGATAAAAGCCTGAGGATCAGCTTTTTTCATAATATATTTGAATTCATTAAACTCTGCACGCGTAATAACTGTCAGTAGAACTGCTTTTTCCTGATGGTTATAGGTTCCTTCTGCATTGTGGATAATGGTCGCTCCACGATGCAATTTTTTATGAATCTTTTCAATAATGGCATCCGGCTGGCTCGTTACGATCATTGCCTGCATCCGTTTTTGCTTGGTAAAGACAGCATCCGTTACTCGACTTGATACAAAGATGGTAATCATAGAGTAAAGAGCATACTTCCAACCAAAGGTCAGACCTGCAATCAACATAATGGTCCCATTGACCAAAAAGGAGATACTGCCGACATTCTTTCCTGTCCGTTTTCGAATCGTCAAACTGACAATATCCGTTCCCCCACTGGAAATGTTGTTCCGAAGAGCAAAACCAATCCCTGTCCCCATGACAACCCCACCAAACAAGGCATTCATGATCGGATCGTTGGTCAACGTAATCACTGGCACAAACTGAATAAAGAGGGAACTCATCGAAACTGTAATAAAGGTAAAGATGGTAAATTTATGGCCAATTTGATACCAAGCCACAATCATCAAAGGGATATTGATGGCATAAAAGGTCAAGGAAACCGGAATCGTAAAACCTATAAAGCGATGACTCAGAACAGATAAAATCTGAGCTAGCCCTGTTGCACCACTGGAATAAACATGGCCTGGTTGAAAGAAGAAGTTGACGGCAATCGCTGATAGAAAACCATACAGCAAGGAAGCTGACACTTTTTCATCGTATTTCTCACGGGAGATGCTCTTCAGCACGCGCAATAATTTAATGTTATAAGCTAGTCGCCGCACATGATAGCGAAATAGCTTATGAAAGCGAGTTTTTTTCATTTTCAATCCATCGATTAGAAGAAAAGGAAAATCTTAGAGCAACTGATTTCTAGACTTTCCTTTTTCTCTCTTGTCCTATTCTTGCTCTGCTACTTCTACTTGAAGATTTAACTCATCCAATTGTTTTTCAGAAACGACAGAAGGAGCTTGTGTCATTGGATCTGTCGCCTTGTTATTCTTAGGAAAGGCAATGACTTCCCGAATATTATCTTCACCTGCAAGAAGCATCACGAAGCGGTCCAAACCAATCGCCAATCCTCCATGTGGTGGGAAACCGTAATCCATTGCTTCCAACAAGAACCCAAATTGTTCATTGGCAGCTTCTTTTGTAAATCCAAGCGCCTTGAACATCCGTTCTTGTAAGTCTTTATGATTAATCCGTAGGCTTCCTCCACCTAGTTCATAGCCATTTAAGACGATATCATAGGCAATTGCTCGAACTTTTGAAAGATCACCTTCCAATTCATGCTCTGTTTCAGCTTGTGGGAGTGTAAATGGATGGTGAGCAGACATATAACGGCCTTCTTCCTCTGACCATTCAAACATTGGCCAATCCACTACCCAAAGGAAGTTGTATTGATTGTTGTCAATCAAGTCAAGCTCTTTCGCAAGACGAACACGCAAAGCACCAAGCGTGGCATTGGCTACTTCAAGAGTATCTGCTACAAAGAGGACGAGATCCTTGTCTTCTAGCTGTAAAGCAGTTGTCAAGTCACTTGTCAAGTCTGTCAAGAATTTCGCAACAGGTCCGTTCAAGGCACCTTCAACATATTTCACCCAAGCAAGACCTTTTGCACCGTATTGCTTCGCAACTTCTGTCAATTTATCGATATCTTTACGAGAGTAATGATCTGCTGCACCTTTGACAACAATCGCCTTAACTGCTGGAGCTTCTGAGAAGACTTTGAAGTCTACACCCTTGACAAGTTCTGTCAAGTCTTGAAGCAACATTTCAAAACGTGTATCTGGTTTATCCGAACCATACAAGGACATGGCATCATCATAATTCATCCGTGGGAATGGGAGTGTTACCTCAATTCCCTTGGTTTCTTTCATGACACGTGCAATCAAGCCTTCTGTGATATCTTGGATTTCTTGATCACTCAAGAAAGAGGTTTCCAAGTCGACCTGTGTAAATTCAGGTTGACGGTCTCCCCGTAAATCCTCATCTCGGAAACACTTCACGATTTGATAATAGCGGTCAAATCCAGCATTCATCAACAATTGTTTTGTAATCTGAGGACTTTGTGGAAGGGCATAGAAATGGCCTTTGTTGACACGGGAAGGAACCAAGTAGTCACGTGCTCCTTCTGGAGTTGACTTAGAAAGGAACGGTGTTTCCACATCAATAAACTCTAATTCATCTAAATAATTGCGGATTGAATGAGTTACTTTTGCACGGAGTTTGAGGTTTTCCAACATCTCAGGACGACGAAGGTCTAAGTAACGGTAACGAAGACGGGTATCATCATTGGCTTCAATTCCGTCCTTGATTTCAAATGGCGTTGTTTTGGCAGTATTAAGAACCGTAATAGCCTCTACCTTAAGTTCTACTGCTCCAGTTGGCAAGTTCGGATTCGCTTGTTCACGAGCTTCCACAAGACCTGTCACTTCTACAACATATTCACTGCGGATGCTTTCAGCTGTGGCCATCACTTCTGCACTAACTGTTTCTGGATTGATCACCAATTGCATGATTCCTTCGCGATCGCGTAGATCGATAAAGATCAAACCACCCAAGTCACGACGACGGCTAACCCATCCTTTCAAGGTAATATGAGTTCCAATGTGTTCTTCACGAACACGTCCAGCATACATTGAACGTTTCATTTCTAATTAATCTCCAAACTAATATTCTTCCTTCTATTTTACCATAAAGACCAGCAGAAAGTGGCCTTTAGCTCAACTTTTTCAGTCACCAACTTCTTTAGTTATCGTGGCTAACTTCTTCCTTCTTTTTGGGATCATCGTAGAGAGTGGGGGCTATCACCTTCATTAAAGTCGCTGTCCCAAATCGCAAGACAGCTGCTGCTAGTCCAAAAATAGGGGATAAGTAACGGAAAAAGAAATCTCCCCTAAGTGCGTAGGTCATGCCACCCACAATAAAAAAGATAACAATCCCCTGAACAATTGCATAAAACCAAATTTTTTTCACACTATTTCTCCTTTTCACATGCTAGCTGACTTATCCACTGTTTTTCATCACTTATCCACAAAAATGTGGATAACTTTTACCTATTTTCCCCTTAAAAGAGGAAGATTCATCAGCATCAGGACTTGTTTTCATCCATTTACAAGCAAGTTTCCCACAGCCTGTGGATAACTATCTTGCTTACTTGTGACTTTCCGTCCCTTTCCTCACAAATCAAGGAGCCAGGATTCGATCCTGCCCCCTTTGATCAAGCATTATTTAAATTCGTCTGGTGTCCCTTTATATTGGGCCCAGTCTTTACTGAAGAAGCGATCATTTAGATGGTAAGTTGGTGCTTTTTCAGCCTTTGTGACAAAGGGATTGACCGCTTTATCAAAGGCTAGCCAACCATTCCATCCCATATGAATCGTATCTTCCATAAAGTAGGGCTGATCACCATCTTTAGAAAAGTCTGCAATATTGGTGAATCCTTGACTTTCCAATTGGTAACGAATCTTTTGAACAGCCTGTTCATACTTTTCTTGGCTCAAGCCTGTGTATTTCATCCATTTGGCATTAACTGGAGGAATGACAAAGATAACATTGGTCCGAGATTTAGCAAACTGGTCTAGAACCAATTGCAAGTCATTGTACTCTGGAGATTGAACATAGGATTCGTTTTTTTGGAAACCTTTTAGTTTCTTCAACTTCATTTTTAAACGAGTGTTGTAAAAATGATTGCTGATTCCAAGGTCGTTATTATTGGTTTTGACTTTTGCTTCAGCCGTTGCAATTTCCTCCAATTTCTCATATGAGAATTGGTCTGGCAAATCTTGTAGACGTTTTTTGACCTTCTTATCGTAATTCCCGTTTGTACGAGTTGCAAGATTACTAAACAAGGCATCTTCGCGCTGAACCAGATGGGAAACAAACTGGTTTAAAGACTGATCAAATCCTGAAATTTTCTTTCCTTGAGAAATGTTCGTCACAACACTTTGAAAGGCGACATTTGGATACTGTTGCAACAGGCGTTTCGCGGCATACCGGGATGCAGCATCCTGTTGGTGATTGGCAATAAAGCTATTCAACTGATCGCTATTAAAGAATTGTTGAAAGGCAGAGGAATCATAGCCCTTCTTGGTGAACCATTGCGGAGAAACTACATAAACAGCTGTATTGTCCTTGAGTTCTGGCAAAATCTGTTGCATTCCAAAATACTGGTTCAAAGAAGCCGCACCACGTTCTCCTAAAAAGTAGGGTCTGTAATTGCGGTCATATTTTTCAGCCAAAACTGCTGGATGCACCACATCAAAACGCAACCATTCACTTGATCCGAAATAAGGAACAAAGCGATGCTGTGGATCAGAAAGTGCTTCTTGTTTCTTTGTACGACTCTTGAATCCTTCTGCATTCAGACTAACCGCAGCTTTTTTCTCTTCGGTATAGTTGTGCTTATGATTGATTGGATAAAAGAATAATAAAGCTGCTACCATGAGGAGCGCGCAAAATACGGGCCCTAAAATCAGCCACAAACGCTTAAGCATTCTGAAGCTCCGTTACACCTTCTACGATCTTGTTGGCAGTGTTCCAATCATCGCGTCCAAATTCTGATACAGGAACACGGATGCCAAAGCGATTTTCCAATTCCACAATCAATTCGACTGTTCCCATACTATCAAGAACACCCGCATCAAAGAGATCCTCATCCATCATGTCTGAGACATCTTCCATAAACAATTCGTCAATAATTTCAATTACTTGTGATTTTACATCCATTTTTTATTCTCCTTTTATTTCACTTTTGGGAACCATTGCTGATCCAAGAATCCTGAGAAGATCAGGAAGGACAGCATCACTGTATTAAAGGTGATAAAGATTCCTAAAGCTTTGGTCCAACGATTGTCCGGTATCGGATCCAATCCTTTTGCTTTTCTTTCTTTATTAATAGATTTTTTCTTTCGAATCCAGGCATCATTGATAACCATTCCAAGCCCATGGAAGAGCCCATAAGCGATGTAGTACCAGGTCACCCCGTGCCAGAAGCCCATGACCAACATATTGATAATATAGGCAACATTTGAGGTGGTAATCCGGCTCTTGAATACTTTATTGCGCATCAATACCATCACGAGACGCATAAAGACAAAATCACGGAACCAGAAAGACAAACTCATATGCCAACGATTCCAGAATTCCTTTAAGTCACGTGATTTAAAGGGACGATCAAAGTTGATGGGACTTTTAATCCCCATCAAATTGGAGGCCGCTAAAGCAAACATGGAATACCCTGCAAAGTCAAAGAAGAGGTCAAAGCCATAAACATACATGACTCCCAGCGTTCCGATATTGAAGAATCCACCTTGAGACAAGGCATAGGTCTGCACATGACCTAACAATAAGTGGCCAAAAATATGAGCTAGGATAAATTTATAAAGGAAGCCATACATAATGTACTTAACAGCTTGCTCCAACATATCCAATAATTCTTCGCGCTCAGGAATGGCTTTATAATCCTCATTAAAACGCTTGAAACGATCAATCGGCCCACTTGAGAAGGTCGGCATAAAGAGCATAAAGCGTAAGAATTCCCAGAGTGTGAATTCTTTCAAGACACCATCTCGCATTTCGATGATCATTCCGACAGCCCGGAAGGTTAAATACGAAATCCCTAAAAATCCAAACAAGGATTGGTGCCCATTCTTGATTGCTGGCTCTACCTTAACAAAGATCAGGGGCAAGACAGACAAGAAGGAATGAAGATAGAAAATCCACTTATTGTCCGCTTTCTGACGATAAAATTTGTAGGAATACACAATCAAGATTTGCCAGACTACGTAAAAGAGTAAGGCATAAATTTGCTTGAGATTCGAACCTGTCAGCATCAAAATGATAAAGATCAGACTCACAAGTCCTTCATATACTGGAAATCTCTTTTTGAAAAAGAGACCCACAAAGATCGGCAAAAAAGCTAGAATGAGGTAGATAAAATAGATCGGTGTTCCATAGTGTTCTAAATGAGGGAGCTGTTTCAAAAACTCGATCATCGGTTGTTAACCTCGCTAATCAACCCTTTGATGTCGATTTTCCCGTTTGGTGTTAATGGCAGGCTGTCACGATAGAGGAATTTTGAAGGCATCATATAAGACATCATGATGTTTTCTAAATCTTCCTTAATGGCTTTCGTGATATCAATTTCGCGCTCAAATTGTTCTTTGACACCCTCTTTTAAGATGACATAGGCCAAGAGATTTTGGACCTTGTGATCTTTATTATAACGCGGTACTGCGACTGCTGAGTCAATATACTTCGATTTGTTCAAGTTTTGAGAGACATCCTCTAGCTCGATACGATAACCGTTAAACTTGATTTGGAAGTCCATCCGACCACCATAGAGAAGAAGACCTTCATCCGTCATGGTTCCGACATCTCCCGTATGGTAGGCTGGAAGACCTTCAAATTCGAAGAAAGCTTCTGCTGTTTTCTCTGGATTATTCATATAACCTTTTGAAACGGCTGGGCCAGATACGATGATCTCCCCTTGCTCACCATTTGGCAATTTGTCTCCTGCCTCATCAATGATGAAGGTTGGAGAATCTTCTTTGGTGTAACCAATTGGCAGACGTTTCAAAGTAGCTAACATCTCATCTGTTACGGCTACAGCTGAAAGAGCTACAGTTGCCTCAGTTGGGCCGTAGGCATTGATGATGCGCGCATTTGGGAAACGCTCGCGCAATTTCTGAGCAGTTTTAACAGTCAACTCTTCCCCATCAAAGTAGAAATGGGTGATTCCTGGCATCTTTTCAGCATTGAAATCTTCAGACAACATGGCCATATCTGCGAAAGATGGTGTTGAAGTCCAGATCGCAATTGGAAGAGAAAAGATGGTCGCAAAGAGTTGTTTGAAGTCTTGAGTAATGGCTGATGGAAGGGCAAAAAGCGTTCCTCCAAGAGCCAAGGTCGGTGCCCAATACATGACAGACAAGTCAAATGAATACGGTGGTTGCGCCAACATTTGCGGACGCTCTGGCGTTGCAAATTCCTTGTCCGTAATCATCCAGTTGGTAAAGCTGAGCAAGTTATCGTGCGAAATTTGCACCCCTTTTGGTTTCCCAGTTGTCCCTGAGGTAAAGATGATGTAGTAGTTATCATCCCCTTTGACCGGATGTTTCAAGTCATAGGCATGCTGAGCCGCATAAGCTTCACGCACTTGCTCCAAGGACATGATTGGAGCAGCTGGGTTTTCCAATGGAAATTCATTGATGGCAATAATCAAGCTTGGCTCTGCTACTTCAACAATGGCAGACACGCGCTCCAAGGCAGAGTGGCTATCAATTGGGATATAGGCATGGCCAGATTTTGTCAAGGCCACAAAGGTTGCTAACATTTCATATTCTTGTCCACCAAAGACAACAACAGGTGACTTTTCAGGAAGTCCCATTTGATCAATGTGGGCAGCCAAGCTATCTGAATCAGCCTTCAATTGGCCATAGGTATGCTCCTCACCAAGGACATTGTAGACCGGATAGTCTGGTTGTAGTTGCGCATAACGTTCAATTGTCTCGATCATATCAGTAATTGGTTGGTTTGACACGGCTAGGAGTCTCCTTTTCTAAAATTCGTTGTAGATAAAGCCACCCTGACCTTGACCAAGGTAACTAAAGAAATAAAGTAGGGCTAGGAAAATGGCAAAATACAAGACCGTCTGCCCGATAAATTTATAAAGTGTTTGATGTTTCATAAGCTTCACTCTTCATTTTGATTATTACTCTCTATTTTACCATTTTTTATACCAAGTAAGCAATTTTAAACATAGTGAGAATCCCCTGGAAAACGTTATCATTTCAGACATTTATCCCTTCTAACCAAAGAAATTTTCTTTAATCAGTTTTTCTGATTGAAATCCTGTTTTATTTTACATTCCCCCGATGAATTAACTCCAGACACTTGTCCAGATCCACATCTCTTTCAAAATGGTCAGGACTCCAAGGAATCTCTATATCCGGTTCAACACCTTGATCCGTCATTCCTTTGCCTTGATCCAGGCTTAGACAGCGAGAAGTAGGAAACATCAATCGATAATCACCATAATCAACGGTACAACAATTGGAATAGTCTAAAATTCCGAGAGTTGGTCTACCTACCACCGTTACCTTCTTAAATTGCTTCATCATCTGGACAAAATTATCTCCAGAAGAAGCGCAGTAGATGTCTGATAAGACAAAGATCCGTTCGGGATAGTGGCCTCCTCTAACCTCTGGGAAGAATTCCTCGCTTTCTTGCTGATACGGTACATAGCCTTTCCCCCGATGGCGGAGCAATTCCTCTTTCATCTCTTCAAGCAGTTTAACCGTTTCAGGACTAATTTCTTCCTGTTGCATCCAGTCCTCAAAGTCTTTCAAGCGCAGATCAACATTACGCTCCGTGTAGAGAATTTCCATGCCATCATCATCCCAGTCAAGCGAATCATAACCCTGATCCTTCTCTAAACCTAGGTGTAATAGAGGGAAATATAAAGAATCTGTCCCTCCGCCGTTCTGTCGAACATCAACGAGAAGGAACTTGACCTCCGTCATCATCGGTAAGCACTCTTGATATACCCGGCTAATAGCTCCCTCATCCATAAAGTTATCCAGACGAAGGTAAAGGATCTCATCGTCTAATCGTTTCCAAAAAATCTGATCTTGGATCGGCTCTTGACTGGGCACTACTTCAATGGTCTTTTCTACCCCTTTCCGGAGAAGAGTGACCCTTCTTGACTGAGAGACCAAATCTGCCCATTCTCGGTAATGTCTTTCGGGGGTCTTACTGATAAAATAGTCCTTATGAAGAGACGCTACCTGCTCCAAATCACTTCCATCCAGACTTAGGATCTGGTCCCCTGCTTGGAGACCCGTATCTGCATTCGCCTTTTCAACATAAAGTTGATGGCCCGTTACGCGTAAGAGAAAGCCTTTTTGACCAGCTTTTTTATTCTGAAAGGAGATATGGCCAATAATCCCAAAACTGGCTAGGGAGGACCTGACTTGATAAAGAAAGGCATCATCCGACATATCATCTGTCATTTTTTCTCGAAAGCGATCGGGGTCGCATCCTTTTCGATCCTTGATGGTAGATGAATCATGGCTCATAATCGAGATGATATCTTCAAAAATAGCAGTCTTTTTCATAAAGGATTCCTTCAATTTTTTAGAAATAGTATACCACTTTTTCTTAAAAAGTTCTTAAACCCCTAAAAAACTATCCTAAAGTAGGATAGTAGTTATAAATTCTTTCTTTTCTTCGCTTTCTTTGTCAGAGCAACATCACAATTTTCAATCTTGTTAATCAATAGATTAGCAAGGGCAAAATCATCGATGTTCGATTTCATATTCACCTCATAGTTCAAGGTCAGTTGTTCTCCAGCTTGGGCCGTTGTGACAGAAATAAAGTCAACTTCTGAACAACTTTGGTCTAACAACTGACTGATTTGTTCTGCAACAGCATCTTGTTTTAAGCTGTCTCTTATACACATCTGACGCTGCCGACGATCGCATAAGTG
>ERZ1026981.323-NODE-323-length-10335-cov-8.820525_pt1 | contig 10335 bp, 16 predicted proteins | sample MGYA00519456_ERZ1026981 | MGnify/ENA primary metagenome ERZ1026981 (study PRJEB26926, sample SAMN06164408) | human gut metagenome | biome: ENVO:00009003; feature: ENVO:2100002; material: ENVO:00002003 | host: Homo sapiens | place: USA | collected 2012 ...
ATTAAACCTAGAACATGATCAGAAACACCATATTGTATTCCTTGAGTAGATTGATAAGAAACCTCAGTCATATTATAGACTCTATAGATAACTGAACCAACCTTAAAACTCTTAGGATAATCAGTATTATATTCCCAATCAAAAGTAGAATCATCCCACCAATGAATAAATAAGAAACTCAAATGAGCCATTGCAATATCATCAAGATGAGCTTTTTTGCTATTTGGAAATTCGGCATTTAAATTAAGCTCATAAGCAACAATAATAAAGAATGCTCTAACAAGTTCTCTAAGAGATGCAGTTGAATCTAAAGCATCATTGATTTGTATGATACGTTTATCAAAATCAATTTCAGTAGTTTTGATATAAGCGTGTTTAGCTATATAATCAAAAGAACCAATCTTAAAACTGACAGATATTACTTTCTCATTTAAATCAGTAGGAAGAAAAGGATTAAGAAAAACTGTTTTCATATTAGAATCAATAAAGTTAGAAACATAACATTAAGACCAATAGAAACACCACCGATCTTAGCCCACTTAGCAGAACGACGCATATACTTCTTAAGATCTTTAATCATATCTTTATTACTCTTTTCTAGTTCAACAATAGATTGCTTATAAACGTTCGCTTGATTCGTAAGAGTATAAAGAGTATGTTTCAAACCATCAATAAGAGTATCTTGCTTAACAATAATGCTCTTTAAAGATTTACATAAAGCTGCATCATATTCACCTTGTTTAAGAAGAATTGCAATTTTACGATTATCTTCAAGAGTATATGTAATAACAGTATCTTTAAAGACTTTCAATTCTCTGCCGTATATATCGAGCGATGCTATCATCAGAAACAACATAAACATCAGAGAAGTTCTTAATATCTGTTTCATATTTAATTATAATTTTATTTGTATTAGCTTTGAGACTATCTATAAGACGTTCTTGTTTTATAGCGTAATTCTTCAAAGCAGAAATAACCCTACCAAGAGAATCCAAAGTATGATAAGGAATATCAGTTGTCGGTATTCGTTCTTCTTCATTACATTGAATAATATTAGTAAGACATAGAGCCAAAAAAAGGAGTGCTATTAACACTCCCTTAAAATCTATCTTCATAACTCGAACTCTTTAATGTTAGTAAGAGTATAAGTAAAAGAATTACCATATAAATCTTTAGCCTTATTCACAAGTGGCATGAATTTATCTTCAAAATCTCTAACAGATTCAAAAACTTGACAACCAGCAGAATAAAGACCAATAGCACGAACAATTTTCCACTTAGAAGCACGATGTATATTAATACCAGCCATCTCGTAACTAACACGACCGGATAAATCAAGTTTATTATCTCGATTATTATCACGATAAAGTGGAAGAGGTTTAACTTGAACAAGCGCAGGATAATCACCTTTATGCTTTCCAACTTTAAATGCACCTTGAAATTGACCTTCTTTTAGAATAGCACAACCTTTAGAATTTATAGGTTTAATCAGATTCAAATCAGAAGGATCAGTAGTTATTAAAAACCAATCATAAGTCCATTTACCATTCATCTTAGGATTGGCATCATTAGCTTTGTAAAATACAAGAAGAAGATCATTAAATGTACCTGTATCAACAGTGTTACATCTAATACCCCAAATATTCAGATTATAGTTACCTTTATCAAAGATAGCAAAATCATGAACTTTAGCAATCTTACGAAGAACGTCAATGTTGGTCTTAGCTATGACGTCATTATAAGTAATTAAAGCATTCGTTAATTCACTCATAGTTACTTGATATTATAATTAAACAAATTGGTATTTGCTTTACGTTCTTTATTTAATTGAGCAAGTCTATAATCACAAATGGCTTTAACCTCAGCTTTAAGGTATTTAATATCAACGAAAGTAACAACCTCTTCATGTGGCATATCATCAGGAATCAAAGGATTCTCAATAGTCCTAATATGACAAAGCATATTACCAAGGCATTTAAACCCCCATTGTTCAATCAGATAATCATACATACTTAATTGAAGAGAATAATGAATACCAGTAGAATCCTGTAAATGATTTATAGGAAACAACATAGTCTCATTAGTAACAATGTACTTATCTAAGTCAATAGTACCATCTGCTTTCTTAGCCCAATATCCACCTTCAAATCGAATAGGTGCTTTATTAGTTTTCCAATCAAGAATAAAGAACTCATCACCTTTAACGAATAAAATATCAACAAGACCTGAAATCAAATATTCTGGATGATAAACACCAATCTCAGCATAGATCTCAAATCCCATAGAAGTCATATCCTTAATAAACTCGTAAATTTGAGGATACCTATCAGCAATACCAACAACTCGAAAATAATCGAGATCGAGTCTGCCATAGCTATGAGTTCTTATAATATCATCTACTGTATAAATACGACCATCAATAAAACCATTCGCATTTAAATAGTAGTTGTTACATCTTTTCACGCATTGTTCTAGGAAATTATGCTTTTCAGTTCCCTTAGCACAAGCCTTTTCAGTTTCAATCTTCCATTCAGCAAGAATCTGTTTAACAGTCTTACCTCTATATCGAATATATTTACTATAATTTCTATGAGTAAGAGGAACAGGACGACTACCAATATTAGCACAAGCTTCAGCAATAGCTTTCCAATCCTTTTGTTCTACAAACTTACCAATAATAGTAGTAGTAGATATATACTCTCTATCAAGAGCATCAGTATATTTATGCTTTTCCTCGTCGAAGAAGATCGGCAAGTCTCTGGGTATAATCTGCGTCATAAGCTGCTTTATCAGTAAGTTTAAGGAATAGCTTCTTTCGTAATCGTTCATAGAACGCTTTGTGACGTTCTTTCATATATTCATGTGGTAAAGAAGTCATCTTATTAAAATCAAAACCACATTCAGCATAAATATCGTAAGTTTCAGGATGAATCCAATGTTTACCAAAGGAAGGTATTTCAATCTCTCTATCCACACGTTGCATTGCAGTAAGAATAGACATCCACTGACTATCTGCAATATCATTTAGAAAACGTTCAAAATCTTCTTTATTACGAATAAACGTAAGAAAGTCTCTACACCAAATCTGTTCGGGAGTATAACGTTCAATAAAATGACGACCTTTTTTGGTCTTATAATACATCTTAGTAGGTTCCTTTCTTTTACGATCTACAACTGCAATCATTCTCTCATAAAGTCTCGTGACTTGAAGAGGAAATAACCTAGCACCTTTAGCCATAACAGAATTGGATTAATAAATCACACCACCAATTTGATTAAGAGAAATAAGATTACATTCCCAAAATTCAACTTTACCATCTTCACCAACAATAAGCTTACTACGATCTTTAAGACCCGGACGATTTTCGACAACTCTAAAGTTATCATCACCACCAAGAACATCAATAAGCTTTTTGTCAAGATTTTTAATCTTATGACTTAGAGGTACACCTTTGCCACCATAAGACATATCAAGAACAACTTCACGTCCAAGCATATCCGGCGGAACATTGTCAGGAATAGCGATACAATAAGTAGCTTTAGGAACTTCTCTATCAACTTTCATAACATCAGTTACTTCAAGCGGAGACATCTTATATTGATTTGCAATAATAACTCGACCTTCGCCAACCTTAATATTACAAAGAGAACCCGGCGCAACACAAGCTGTTTTAAGATTATTATTATCAGCTTTAATAGCTTCGATTTTAGTTTGAATTGAATCCATAGTTTAAATAATTTACTTTATAAGATAATCAATATTAATAGGTACAATCTCATAACCTCTACAAAGACCTGCGTCAGTATAAAAAGTAATATTATAAACAACTAAAGTATTACTTACTGTAACATTGTACATAGTAGTAGGTTTAAAAGGAGGACGGTCTTCAAAAGGGTAAATAACAAAAACGGAAAATCTTTATCCAACACGTCCTCAATGTGAAACAAAGTATAAAATGAGAGTAACAGAATTACCATTAGTAAAAAATAGGAGTACCAACAATAGCAAAGATATTTTCAGTTACAGCATTAGTCAGTACTCCCGATTACATTATGAGTAAAAAGCCACTCACAAAGATATGAATAAATTGGATATTACAAGGGATTACTTGAATATCTTTTTCTAAACCTTATATTTTTCTGTTTCAAAGACAGTATTTAATAGAAATCTCAATAGTACTAGCGTCTTCACCCGGATTTGCAGCCACGCACGCAGTGCCTTGTTCTTCTGAATGCTTCGAATCAATATACAAAAGCATTTGCAGTACCACCACGTTCACACCTTTGTCTATATACACGCACGCACGTGTGCGCTATGCAGAGCTTTGCGATATATATAAGGATATATATAAAGATTACCAAAGGTAATATCAATTACAATATTACTACTTCAAATTCGTCCGTCCGTAATATGTATTTTAATTATATTCAAATAAACCTCTTATCACCCTCCAATACTCACCTACTCATATCCCCTCTTATTACCCCCTATAGTCCCCCTCTTTTCTCCCCTTTTCTCTCCCTCTCTTTTCCTCCCTCTTCTCTCCTTTACAAAGCACCTGGAAGCTACTTAAAGTAGCTTTAAATATAATAGTATTACCTTTAGTAAGTATATGCCCTTCTAAGTTCCTTTAAGTATCTTTAGTAATACTTAGAGTAACATTAAGTAAACTTAGAGTATATATAGGAGTTCCACCCCGCTCAATGCAAAATGTAACAAAGCTACGAAAAGCATCTGTAATACTTAGAGTAACAATAGTATCTTGAATAGCTTTGCAACTACCAACTCTCGGAGCTTTGTAACGATCAGCAGACCCCAGTAGGGAAGAAGGACTGGTCACGCGCGGAACGTCTACATCATCACCTGTATTATCAGAGTTAATATAAGCATCTTCAATGTATTTTGAATAAGCATGAGTAAGATTCATAAGTTTTGCAGTGGTAGAAGTATCTTTAGTAATACTAGAATAACCATGAGTAATAGCAAGGCGTTGCTCCCTTCCACACCCATTTCCCTACTGGGGATTACAAAGCTCATCAAAGTTATTATAAATACCGGTAGTATTAATACTATTACTACTTAGAGTAACTCTGATATTACTTGTAGTATTATCTGTAATAGAATCGACGTTACCACATTTCGGCTTACATTTTTGGCAAATTATACACTGAATTTTGATGATGCTTATGCTGATTGTTTTAATGTTACTCTAATTAATCTTAAAGCTAATGCAGATTGTATTGAGTATGCTTTTAGCATTACTCAAATTGCTTTGAATATCAGTAAGGCTTCTTATGCAATTCACATTGCAAACTCTAATACTCGAATTTGTACACAGAGTGATTTAAATGCTCATTTTAATTCTTTTAATATTGCAATTACTCAAAATACTTTGAATATAGGCGGGGCTGTTAATTTAATTCATTTTGCAACTTCTATTACACGGGCTTGTTCTCATTGTTCTTTTATTGCAAATTTTAAGGTACTTTGAATATAAGCGGGGCAGAATTTTCTATCTCTTTTAAAGCTTTTATTGCATAGGCTTATTCTTATTGCATTTCTATTATAGATTCTAAGACACTTTCTATTACAATTATTATTCGACTTTCTATTGGCTTTAGTGACACTGTTGCTCGACTTTATACCGATTGCGAGAGTCTATGTGTGGGAACTTATTTTATTGCAATTTATTGCAGACATTCTCTAGATTTTATTATTGGTTATTTTAAGGCTTTTAGTAATGCGATTTTTAATTTTGATTCTTATGGAATTTCTATTGATTTTAGTGACGATAATTCTAAGACTTTTGATGATGGTGGTTTTAATAGCTTTGAAGATGGTGTTGCTGAACTTTAGGTCGGGCGTGAAAGTCTGTGTACGGGGACCTCCTTATACGACAGCACCCCCTTGTAATGCTTGGGGGAATGCCCCCGTCGATGATTCATGAGGAATGATTTTCCGAATTGGAACTGCAATTTTCCATAGAGATGTTGCAGTTACAATTTCTATTACCTCACGACTATCTCCGTTTGATAGCATGGATTTAATTAAAATAAATATTAATTTTGAACCTCACGATGCTAAGGTGAATCGTATTTATCTTATGAATACAATGATTAATGCACCTGAAGTTAAGAAGATGAGTGCAATTGTATTAAATGCAATTGCTGTTCTTAAAGACACAGAAGATTATCAAGATCGTTATCTGATTGATTGTAATGATCTAGAAGGTAATACTATTGAACGCTTATTTATTGGTAAGAAGATCTTTGATAAGATTGATGGTCTTGTTGGTAAGATCATTGATGTAGTCTATAAAGATTGCATTGCTGATACTACTCAGTATATTGATGATGAAGACATCAATGAAGAGGTGAAGTTTCACACGACTACACACAAGCAAGTAGTTGATGTTGTTAAGACTAATGATATTAACTTGTTGATTGCTTGTGCTAAGCATGGTATTAAGGATATGTATAATGAATTAAAAGAATTAAACAAATGAGAGTATTAAAGACGTTAGTGAAGTGCATCATCATATTGGTGGTGCTTTTCTTATTATCAGCTGCTGAGAGTTTAGCTGATTGGTTTGCATCAGTTATTGATGGTGATGTATTCATTGGTTGCATTATTGGTGCAATCATTGCAGTTGTTGTGTTATCTATTATTAAACCTGATAAATTTGATTAAGCTATGAGTGATTATTATGAAGTTAATGGTGAAGATTCTATTGAGATTAATCCTTTTATTGAGGCATTATTAGATGAATTAGAATCTTAATGTGTTAAGAGTAGTGCTATTAGTGCTACTCTTATTTTTTTAAGACCCTACAAACTCCGTCTAATCAACACGACTAAACCCCTTATTGTAATTGGCGGTCGTGGTGATCGTCCTAGAAATTCTAATACTTAAAGTTATGGCAGACGAATTAAAGAATCCAGTGAGACGTTCAGTTATCGGTGAAATTATCTCTATTAAAGAGATCAACAAAGACGACTTTAAAGAAGGTAAATTTCGGCATGATTGTCGAATTGTTCGTGTTGATCCTCTGAATGGTGCTCCACTTGTTGATGTTTACATCACTAATGATCAGTATGATAAATATGGTCTTAATGCGATTGTATTCGTAGGTAATGTTGTGAACTTTAGCATTGATGAGAACATCGCAGGTGAGACCGGTTATATTGATCCTAATACCGAAGAATGGACGTATCACGAGAAAACATTCAACAGCTTTGCAGGTGCTGACAATGTTGGTAGCTTAGGTCTTATCGGTGTATTCGGTAAACTTGGTGTTGGGGCAGATATTGTTTCTGGCTTCATCAAGAACATCGAGACAGCTCGTAAGCAACGTGAAGCTGTTGCTAAGCCTAAAGCAGTTGAAGCTGTTGCTACTGAACAAGCAGAAGAAGCTGCGTAAATTCCGTGAGGTGGTGCTGAGTATACTCTCAGTGCTGCCTCTTCTTTTTGTTACTTAATTAATCCGACTAATGATCATGAAATTACACGTTATTTATAAAGGTCAAACTGTTGATATTTCTTATGATTTACTTTACATCAATGCTGATGAAGTGAATATAAGATTCTCTAATTCAAATGCACAGAGTTGTAAATTTTTAACACAATATCTTGAAGCTAATCGTCTTGATTACGTTCTTAAAGATAAAGAAGACTATAAGGAGATTGTCATACTTCCGGATATATTTGCACTTACTCTAAGTACAAAAGGTACATATCGTTCTCCGGTTGTTAAAGATAATTTCTATGATGCTATTATTAAACGCAGTAATGACATCGAGTTAGCTCATAATGCTATTAGAGAGTTTAAGCATAATGTTAAGGAAATTGATGCTAGACTTGCTGATATGCAAGATGATTTAAGTAAATCTGAATATGCTCGAAGCATTGATAATATTACTAAAGAAATACTTGAATTTAAACGCTGTAAACAGCTTGAAGCCTTAGCATTAGCAGAAGAACATCTTGATGTTTCACGTGAAACAATGCCGACAGTTGAGACGCTGGAAGTGGCTTATAAAGTATCGACATTGTTCAAGCTTGAGGACTTTGCGAAGCTTCTATATATTTACAGGTATTTGGAAGATCAATCGAAATTGTCTAAGAAATATCAGAAGGTATATGATACATTAGACAGATTGGAGAAGTATATGTACCCGGAATATGTTAAAGAAGTTGAAGCATTAGGACAGAATTTATTTGCTGAATTACAAGAGAAAGCTGCGAAATGGGCGGAGAATGAACCAAATATTAGTAAGTGGATACGGGAGAGATGTAGACAATTTGGATTTGGGGTTGAAAGTGAGTGATGCGGAGTAGAAATTGCAATAGAAGCTACGTCTTCAAAACCGCGATGCGACTTCTAAGTATTGCAAATTAAATTCAGAGTGTTTCATACAGAGAACCAAAAACCGTAAAAAGTTTAGAATTAACTGTAGAAAAGATGCAATTAAAAGCTTTGAATTTATATGCAGAATATCAGTAGTAATTGCAAATTAAATTCAGAGTGTCAAATACAGAGCAATGAAAGCTGCAAAAAGTTTTGAATTAGAATCTAAATTTGTGGAAATAGAATCTACGAAGCTATACTAGTAACTGCAAATTAAATGCAAAATGTTCTGAAATGTGAACCTGAATCTTTAAAGAATTTAGAGTAAGCATTAGAATGTATGCAGTTAAAAGATTCAAAGTGTTAATACTAGATTCAAAATTAATTCAAATAATTGCAAAGCATCAAGCCTAAATAGCAATATGATTTAAATTAGAATCAGAATGAGTATTCATAAAACTCTTAATATTTGCAATTGTATCAATGTTATATTCAGTATAATTAATGCAGAATAGAGCAATTTGAATACAATTAAGAGTATAGAGTATAGAGTATGCAGTATTCAGTATGCTATTAGATGCTATTAGATGCTTTAGAAATATTCGCAGAAATATTCGCAATAAATTCTAAGCATATTCAAAACAATTTGCATTAACATTCCGAATATCAAAATGCTTCGAATTGGTATCAATATGATTTGAAGTAAACTTAGATATTTTTAGATTAATTATTTGAGCTTTATAACTAATACTATAGCTCATTGAATTTGTAATATTAATTTCATTTAAAACATTAAACGTATGGTAGTATATATTAAAGACCGAATAACAAATGAAATCATAGCAGTAACTTATGATGTATTCGTAGTATATGGAAACGAATTAATATTCACTAAACAGAAAGCAGCAAAAGCTATTGCAAATAGTTTAAGTGATTCAATATTATTCTTAGTACATAGAGAAGCAAAGCACTTTATTTCATATTCAGCAGAAATTGATCAATCAATTGTAACATTAAATAAGAATTTAATTGCAATTGCAATGGACAGTGAAAACAAAGCGTGTGAGATAAATCACTTAGAGTATAAAAACCAATTAGAACAATGGAAACATGACATCGAGAACTCTAAGAATAGTTGTAACTGATATTGAAGCAGAATGGTTAGTTCCAGTAACAGCATCAATATCATGGGTAGATTACCAATTAGTTCTTAAATTAACATCATCACGAACAAGACACGGAGTACAAGAATTTCTTAGAAGAAACAACATACCTGTAACAGAGTTTGTAGATGAAAAAGAATTAATAGTAGATCCGAGTGAATTACAAGAAGTATCTATAAAAGAATCCAATATAACAACAAAGGAGCTTTTAGAGAGACTAAATGACGATGAGTATTAATCTTAATATTATCAATAATGATTATAAGATTAACTGTAGTATGTACGAGGTATAATGTGACAATGGAAATACAGTGTCACAAAGATACCGAATGTGTAGTATCAGATGAAACAATAGAAATAAAAGTAGCATCAGATAAAGTAAGAAATAAAATCAAAGAATTTTGTAAATTCGCAAGAATAAGTGTAAAAGAATATCCAATTATTCATAAACTTGTAATATCAAGAGAATCAAAGAAGATATTCGTAAAGACTTTTAACAATCGGTAGAGCTTTCCAATCCCCAATAGGGAACAAGGACTGGAAGGAGCAGCATTCAGCATCCCTATAGTAATAACTTTAGAAATGGAAGATTATTTTACAACAGAAGAAATAGTAGGAGCATTAGTATTTATATTTTTAGCAATTGTACCTCCATTAATATTGGAGTATCGAGAGAAACATCGTAAGTAGTATTAATATTAACATTTAATAATTATGGCATTTATAGAATTTTTAGCTGTAGTATTAATATTATTTCTATTATTCCGTTTGTATATATACCTGTCTCTTATACACATCTCCGAGCCCACGAGACAGGCAGAAAT
>ERZ1026981.332-NODE-332-length-10137-cov-5.454473_pt1 | contig 10137 bp, 10 predicted proteins | sample MGYA00519456_ERZ1026981 | MGnify/ENA primary metagenome ERZ1026981 (study PRJEB26926, sample SAMN06164408) | human gut metagenome | biome: ENVO:00009003; feature: ENVO:2100002; material: ENVO:00002003 | host: Homo sapiens | place: USA | collected 2012 ...
TTGCCAATACGGCAATGTATAATTATCTGCAAACGCATTTCGCCAAAGAAATGGAAGCACAGCGTCAGTTTGAGGAAACCTTGTCGCGTCTTGCGATTCGCAACCGTTATTTCAGCGCGTATGTCAGCGGTTTCGGAAACAATAAGGAGTTTTACCCGAACGGCGACAAACCCGGCTTTACTCCCGCCGCCATTCCGTCCCGGCTTCCCGCGCCCAATGCCTCGTCCGGCCGCACGCCCAATACTCCTGCCGCCAGACTTGCGTCCGATACTCTCGTTTCCGGCGCGCCAAATGCCCCCGTCACGCCCAACACTCCGGTCGTGCCCGTCGTTCCTCTCTCCGGCCCCTTTACTCCCGAAAAAGCCCGCGCCATCATCGCTGTTACCAACGATAAAATATTTATGCGCGACCTGTTGAAGCTCATCGCCGCATTCCCCAAAGAGGAGCAGGGACAATTCAAAAACGTGGTGCTTGAGGTCTTCAGCCCCGATCGCAGCTTCCGCCCGCAGCCTGCCGAAGTCATCGTACTCGGCAAAAAGCTGGCAGTTTCCGGCGGGTATGAAAAGGAATTGAACCGGGTTTTGCAGGGACAGGGCGACAGCGGCAACTCCGCCGTTTCATCGTTCGCCTCCCGCCTCGGCAAGTTCTTCGGCGGAAGGTAAGTCCCGCAGGCCGTGTCCATCCTCCCTCCGGCAAGTTCTTCGGCGGAAGATAAGCCCTGCCTGCCGCATCCATCCTCCCGCCTCGGCAAGTTCTTCGGCGGAAGATAAGTCCCGCAGGCCGTGTCCATCCTCTCTTCGGCAAGTTCTTCGGCGGAAGGTAAGCCCCGCATACCGCATCCATCCTCTCTCCGGCAGCTTCTGTAATGGTGAACAAAACAATTGCCATTATCTTCTTTTGTTGTAAAAACCGTGGTAAATCTGCGAGTTTAATGTTGTGCCGCAGATTTTTTTACCCTAAACTCTTCACAGCATAATTAAATTTTAATGGAGAACACCACAATGTTTATAACAGAAGCTATTGCTGCGACTGAAACGGCTGCTGCTGTAGAGCCGAGCCCGATGGCCGGTTTCCTCATCCAGCTGGTACTTGTTTTTGCAATCTTTTATTTTCTGCTGATTCGTCCTCAGCAAAAGAAGATGAAAGAACATGAGGATATGCTGAACGCAATCAAACCTAAGGACGAAATAATCACCGGCGGCGGCATATATGCCAAAGTTGTCAAAGCCGATGATGCTGTTTTGACGGTGGAAATAGCAAATGGTGTTGAAATCAAAATCTCCCGCTCCAGCGTCAGAGAAGTGGTTTCTGAAACCAAAGAAAATTCGGAAAAAAAATAACTTAACAGAGAGAACGAATAATGTACAAATTATCATTACAAAGAATAGTTATGATTTTGGCGATATGTTTGCTTGGCATATTTTTTGCCGTTCCGAACTTCGTCAAAAATCCTAAAACGACGCTGCCGTCATGGTGGCAGCCTGTAAATCTGGGATTGGATTTGCAGGGCGGTTCCAGTTTGCTGCTTGAAGTGGATATAGATACCGCGTTAAAAGACAGAATGCAGGCTTTGGAAGATTCTGCCCGTGCTTCGCTGAAAGAGGCCAGAATCCGTTATCAAAGCATAAATTCCGGCGCTGACGGGCTGAAGGTAAAAATTGAAAACGCCAATGCCCGTTCCAAGGCACTAACGCCGCTGCGCAAGATGGACGACGGATTGAAGGTCGCTGACAACGGCAGCGGAACGCTTGTCGTTACTTATGATGAACCTGCGTTAAATGAAATCAAAAGAAAGCTGGTCGACCAGTCCATTGAAATTGTCCGTAAGCGTATCGACGAATACGGAACCAATGAACCGATTATTCAGAGCCAGGGATATGGACGTATATTAGTACAGCTGCCGGGTATCCAGAATCCGGAAGAAGTAAAGATTTTGCTCGGCAAAACCGCTAAAATGACATTCCATTTGGTTGACAGTTCGACGACGGCCGCCGAAGCCAAACGCGGTAAGCTGAAAAGTTCTTCGCGCTTAATCCGCGGTATAGAGGGCGAGCAGTATGTTATTGTAAGAAAGCCTGCCGTCGGCGGAGAAACGCTGACCGATGCCGGCGTATCTTTTCAGGATGGAGCTCCTGCTGTCAGCTTTAAGTTTAATAATCTTGGTGCCAAGAAGTTTGGTGAAGTAACCAAAAACAATGTTGGCGAACAGCTGGCAATCGTTTTGGATGACGAGGTTATTTCCGCTCCGACAATTCAATCGGCGATTACGGGCGGTTCGGGCGTTATTACCGGAAATTACACCTCCGAAAGTGCTCAGGAATTGGCTTTGCTTTTGCGTTCCGGTGCTTTGCCTGCTCCGCTGAATATTCTTGAAGAACGGACGGTTGGCGCTGGCTTGGGTGCCGATTCTATCGAAGCCGGAATTTTCGCATCAATAATCGGTTTTATCGGAGTTGTCGTTTTCCTCGTATTGGCGTATGGTCTGTTCGGGGTATTCACAACGATTACCGTTTTTCTGAACCTGTTTTTGATGCTGGGGGCTTTGAGCTTAATCGGTGCAACGCTGACGCTTCCGGGTATTGCCGGTATCATTTTGACAATCGGTATGGCAGTTGACGCAAACGTTCTTATTTTTGAACGTATGCGGGAAGAAGTCAAAAACGGCCGCTCTATAAAAGATGCCGTAGAAAGCGGTTTCTCTATCGCCTGGGGGACGATTATTGACTCGAACCTGACGACGCTTATTGCCGCCGCGGTACTGTTCTATTTTGGCAGCGGTCCTGTCAGAGGCTTTGCCGTAACTCTTGCAATCGGTATTGCAACGTCAATGTTTACGTCCGTAACGGTAACAAGGCTGATTATTGCGGCATGGTTTAACCGCTATAAGCCGAAAGCTTTGCCGATTTAATTGATAAGGAATAACTAAAATGACTATGTTAAAATGGATCACTAAAGACACTAATATCAATTTTATGGGAGCGCGGCACTTTACTTATGCGCTGTCTTCCCTGTTGGTGATATTATCATTTGCCAGTATGTATATCAAAGGTTTTAACTTTGGTATCGATTTCTCTGGCGGCGTATTGATGGAAATAAAGTCAGAGCAGCCGATTAATGTAGAGGAAATCCGCTCCAAATTAAGCGTTGTAAAGCTGGACGAATTAAATTTGCAGACGATTGGCTTGGACGGCAAAGAACTGATGATTCGTGCTCAGGCTGACAATGCGAACGAAGTAGCCCAGCGCAAAGCCGTGGCGGAAATCCGGGAGATATTAGGCAATGGTTACGAATATCGGCGCGTAGAAACCGTTGGGCCTCAGGTGGGCGATGAATTGAAAACGGCAGGAATTGTCGCTTCTGTTCTGGCTATTCTGGCGATTGCAATATATATATGGATACGGTTTGAGTGGCAATTTGCCGTTGGTACTTTATTGGGATTGTTTCATGATACCGTAATCACGGTTGGATTGTTGTCGTTTTTCCGGTTTGATTTCAGCTTAACAACGGTTGCTGCGATTCTGACATTGGTAGGTTACTCCGTAAATGACAAGGTTGTAACGTACGACCGTATTCGTGAAAACTTGAAAAAGTATCGTAAAATGCCGCAGGAAGAGCTGATTAACAAAAGCGTTAACGACATCTTCTCCCGTACAATATTGACTGGCGTTACAACGCTTGTTGCCGTTATCCCGTTATATCTGTGGGGCGGCGATGCATTGGAAAGTTTTGCCTTTACGATATTGGCCGGGTTGATTATCGGTACTTATTCTTCAATTTTTGTATCGGCAGCAGTTTTGAATTTGTTTGACTTAAGGGCTGTTAACCACAAAGATGAAGATAATTATTTCGGTTCAATCGGCTAATTTGGCTGAAACGTAGCCAAATTCCAAAAGCTCCCCGGTAATTTTTGCCGGGGAGCTTTTGGGTTGAAAGAAATGTTTGTGAACCTAATTATAAAATCTGTGGGCTGCTTGTTTAGTTTGTACTTTGGGAGGAGTAAATTTGCAAAGTTCGGGTGCTCCTTCTACACGTTTAAATACTTCTTCTGCGAAGGCCATTTTAGCAACGTGCGTAATAAAAAGCGGACGTTCTAATTTCAATTTGCCGAGTGTTTCTTCCAGAGCTTCAAAGCTGTCATAAATTGTACCGACAAACATAAGGTTGTCTTTTAATTTATCTCTGCTCGCTTTTTCCATTTTCATACCTCACAAAAATTATAAACCAAACACTGAAAAAGTATGAGTTGGAAAACTTTTTTAAAGCTCTTAATAAAGCTATATTGACACAATAATATTATACAAAAAACCGATTCTAAATCATAAATTTCTGCCGAATTTGTTCACTGTGGTTGAATTTAATGTTTTTGGAGCCCGATACAAAGTGCTTTTTATGCCAATTGTCGGCAACCATACCGACAAGCTCGCTGTCCATTTCATGATGTTCCGCAAAATTAAACCGGTTTGCCAAATCATATACAATATAATTGGCAATATTTACTTTATTCATAACAAACCTCCTCTCAAATTGATGCTATCAATATAAAGAGTTGTTTTTACAAAATAAAGGGATGTAAAACCAATGTCTATGTTTATAAGGTGTTTTTTGCTCTGGACACCTGTATTGATAAACCTAAAGTTCTAGTTTTACTTAATTTTTTATTAAAATCCAGCCTATCCCAGTTTCTCTTTCAGTAGTTTGTTCACAAGTCCGGGATTTGCTTTTCCCTGCGACTGCTTCATTACCTGTCCGACAAACCAGCCGATAAGCGCCGTTTTACCGCCTCTGTAACTTGCAACATTATCCGGATTCGCCGCAAGAACAGCGTCAATAACAGCTTCAATTGCCGAAGTGTCCGTAACTTGTTTCAATCCCCTTTTTTCTACGATTATTTCCGGATCTTCTGACGTCTCGGCCATAATCTCAAAAACATCTTTGGCAATTTTCCCTGAAATGACATCCTTACAGATTAGATCAACAAGTTTTCCCAAATTCTCCGCGCTTACAGGCGAGTTGGCTATATCCAGATTTTTCCTCTTGAGCATGGCAAAAAAATCTCCCATCAGCCAGTTAGCTACTTTCTTGGCATCTCGTCCGTTAGCAGCTTTTTCAAAAAAATCCGCGGTTTCTTTATTTTCGCAAATAACCATTGCATCATAAGGCGTTAAGCCCAACTGCGAAATAAACCGGGATTTTTTTGCATCAGGAAGCTCTATAAGTTCGTCTTTGATTTTATTAATAAAATCATCGCTTAGAACTAACGGAGGCAGATCCGGTTCAGGGAAATAGCGATAATCATGAGCAAATTCTTTTTTGCGCATAACTTTAGTCGACAATGTTGTCGGGTCAAACTGTCTGGTTTCCTGACAAATCTCCCCACCGTTTTCATATACTTCGATATGCCGCCGTGCTTCCGATTCAATTGCCTGCATCACAAATTTAACACTGTTGACGTTTTTCATCTCGCAGCGGGTTCTTAATTCGTCTGTGCCATACGGGCGAACCGATACGTTGACGTCGCAGCGCATGGAACCTTCATCCATATTGCCGTCGCAGGTTCCAAGATAACGTACAATGGAACGCAACTTGCGCAGAAAAGCACCTGCTTCTTCAGGCGCTCTGAAATCTGGTTTGGTAACAATTTCCATCAAACCAACGCCGGCTCTGTTCAAATCGATAAAACTTTTGTGCGGATCAATATCGTGAATGGATTTTCCGGCATCCTGCTCAATGTGCATTCTTTCAATTCTGATTCTTTTGCTTTCGCCATCAGGCAAATCAATATCAATATAACCTTCTCCGACAATCGGATATAAAAACTGCGTAATCTGGTACCCTTGGGGGAGATCCGCATAAAAATAATTTTTGCGGGAAAATTCAGAATATTTATTAATGACAGCATTCAGGCCTAATCCGGTTTTAATAGCCTGATGGACACATTCTGTATTAAGCGTGGGCAGCATTCCCGGCATTCCGGCATCAACAAAAGAAACGTTTTCATTGACGTCATCGCCGAATTCGGTAGAAGCTCCGCTGAAAATTTTAGACTTTGAAATTATCTGGCAATGAATTTCCAGTCCGCAGATAATTTCCCATTTTCCTTTTTCCGTTTCAATAATGTATTCTGACATATTTTATATCCTAACAAAATTAGCGCCGCGTTCCAGCTGGTAGGCTGTTTTGAAAATAGTCCCTTCATCAAAAGCTCTGCCGATAAGCTGCATACCTAACGGCAGCCCGTGAGAGGAAAGTCCTATCGGTAAACTTAGAGCTGGAAGTCCGGCAAGGTTGACAGATACCGTAAATACGTCATTCAAATACATGTTTATCGGATTTTCCATCATAGATTTGTCGCCAATGGCAAAGGGTTCAACCGGGCTCGTCGGCGTTAAAATAATATCACACTTTTGAAAAGCTTCGTCAAAATCGTTTTTAATCAGGCGGCGAACCTTTTGTGCCTTCAGGTAATATGCGTCATAATATCCGGCAGACAATACATAAGTACCGATGAGGATGCGGCGTTTGACTTCTTTGCCAAAACCTTCGGTTCTCGTATTTATATAAAGCTCATCAAGGCCGTTGCCGTCAACCCTCAGGCCATATCTGACGCCGTCATACCTCGCAAGGTTGGAAGAAGCTTCTGCCGGCGCAATAACATAATAGGCCGGCAGGGCATATTGCGTATGCGGCAGGCTGATTCTGACAATTTCAGCCCCTGCGGCTTTCAGAATTTCGGCAGCTTTATCCCAATATCCCGCTACTTCGGCACTCAGCCCGTCCGGTCTGTATTCGTCAGGAATTCCAATCTTCAGGCCTTTAATACCTTGTCCGATAAAAGCAGCAAAATCGGGAACTTCTTTTCTGGACGAAGTTGAATCTTTATCGTCATATCCGGCCATACTGTTGAGCATTAAAGCACAGTCGGTAACGTCCTTGCAAATAGGCCCCGCTTGATCAAGTGAAGATGCAAAAGCAACAATGCCGTAGCGGGAACAGCGTCCGTATGTCGGTTTAATACCGGTAACGCCGCAAAAAGCGGATGGTTCGCGAATGGAGCCGCCGGTATCTGTACCTGTTGCCGCAGCACACATCTTTGCGGCTACGGCGGCGGCCGAACCGCCGGAAGAACCTCCGGCAACAAGCGGCTTTTCTTTGCTCCACGGGTTAATTGCCGGTCCGAAATAACTTGTTTCGTTACTTCCTCCCATTGCAAATTCGTCCATATTCAGCTTGCCGAGAAACAAAGCCCCGTCGTCAAGCAGGTTTTGCGTAACTGTCGATTCGTAAGGCGGTATAAAATTTTCAAGAATATGTGAACAAGCCGTCGTTCTCAAATCTTTGGTGCAAAACAAATCTTTTATGCCCAGAGGGATACCCTCCAGTTTACGGTTTGAACCGTCGGCATATTTGGCCTCTGCGGCTTTAGCCTTTTCTAAAGCCTGCTCGCCCGCTGTTGTAATATAGGCATTATATTTTTTATTGCTTTCCATTGATTCGATATAAGCCTGCGTAAGCTCAACAGGTGAGATTTCTCTGCGTTTAAGTTTTACAAGGGCTTCGCCAATAGTCAAATCTGTCAGTGTATTCATCTTGTTTACTCCACAACCTTGGGCACGACAAAATAGCCGAATTCCTGCGCCGGTGCATTTTTTAGAATTTGCTCGCTCATTTGCCCGGCTGTTATATTGTCCTGCCTTAAAGTCAGTGCTTCGTCATTTACCGACACAAGCGGTTCAACATTGTCTGTATTGACCTCTCCGAGCTTTTCTACCCATTCCAGAATGTTGTTAAATTCAATTTTCGTTTCTTCAAGCTTTTCAGGTTCAACCTTGAGCCGGGCCAGAAAAGCAACCTTTCTAACTGTTTCGTTGTCCACAGACATTGGCATTCTCCTTGCAAAATACCCTAATTTTCTATCACTGCCAGCTTTTTTTGCAAGTTTAAATTTTCCCAAAACGGAAAAAAGTGGATGCACGTTTCAGGTAATATTTTTCTTGCCAAAATATTTTTTCTTGTATCTAATAGAAATGTTTTAAATATATGGGTAGAAGTCATGCAGTTTAAAATACGCGACGTTTTTCTGAACCACCCGTTAATTTGTTTTTGTGTAATTCATTTTCTCATTTGGGGGTTCCTCCCTTTTTTCAGAACAGGAGCGCCAATGGACAGTATGGAGGCTGTCTGGTGGGGAAAGTTTTGTGTTTGGGGAACAAATAAGCACCCTCCGCTGTCCGGCTTTCCCGCTTATGGCATATATCTGTTATTTTCCGAAAATATTAAAGCAGTCTATATACTGAGTCAAATTTGTATAACGGTAGGTTTCTGCTTTATTTATAAACTGGCATCTTTGCTGCTGGAACAAAGAAAAGCTGTTCTTTCGGTGATGCTGTTGGAAGGTTGCGTTTTTTATGGATTTTGTTCTCCGGAATACAATGTTAATGTTATGTCGTTGGCTCTTTGGCCTGCTGTTGCATATTTCTTTTACCGGGCCGTAACGGAAAATACGTTGTGCCTGTGGTGTCTGGCTGCAATCGCCTGTGCAGCGAATTTTCTGAATAAATATACTGCTGCATGGCAGCTTTTGGGATGTGCCGGTTTTTTGTTTTTCACGCCGGAAGGGTGGAAAATGCTCAAATCATATCGTCCGTACGTCGCTCTGGCTGTTTTTCTTTTGCTAATCTTTCCTCATTTTTATTGGCTGTGGCAGCATGATTTTATGGTTATTGAATATTTTTCTTCACGCAGTGGGAGAGTGTATGGTCAGGAAATGCCTCTTTGGGAAAATGTTTTGCACCATTTAATCAGCCCGGCAGAGTTTCTGGTGTCAATGCTGTTTTATGGTGCGGGAACGTTGGCGTTGTTTTTTGCTTTTAGCCGGAGTTTGGAACCGGAGGAAATAGATTTGGGCAGTCGCCGGTTTCTGTTTTGGCTTGGTCTTTTCCCTCTATTGTTGGTATTGGCATATGGCTTGATAAGCGGCAGCCCCGTAAAAAGCATGTGGGGATATCCTCTGTTCTGTCTTTTGGGAATAATGCTGTTTAAATTTGTTAAATTTAATATGTCCGCAGAAATGTTTATAAAATTGCAAAAAGCCGTTTATATATTAATGGCTGTTTATGCGGCTGTATACGGAGTGGTTTTGCTGCTGAGCAACAGCCCGAAATATAATCTCGACGGCAGAAAGTTTGCTGCCGAATACACCAAATTGTGGCACAATCAAATGTCCCGTCCGTTAAAATATGTAGCCGGAGAAGTATGGCTTTCCGGGCTGATGGCGCTGGAAAGCCCAGATAAACCGGCACCGGTGATATGGGGTGAACCTCGGCGCAATCCTTGGATAGATTTTGAAAGTTTTAAGAGAAACGGCGCTTTGGTTTTTGCAGAAAGCAAGGAAGAATATAATGCCTATATGTCCGGCAGTCAGCAAAAGGCAGCGCCTCCCGAAGAAATTGTATTGCAATTTGAAAATATTTTGGGGAAGAAAAGGAAGAAAAAGATTTATTACGGTTTTCTGCAGGGAGAACGGCTATGACAAAAAAAATTATCAGTATCGTGATTTCGGCATATAACGAAGAAGGGAACATAAACGAACTCTACAAGCAGCTGTTACAGAACACAAAAGAAAAAGACTGCCGCTATAAATATGAATTTGTTTTTGTTAATGACGGTTCAACAGATAAGACGTTGGGGAAGATAAAAGCGCTCCAACATCATGACAGTGATGTCCGCATCGTAAATCTTAAACGCAACTTTGGACATGAAATTGCCATGACAGCCGGAATGGATCACGCTTTGGGTGATGCTGTCATTTTTATGGATGCCGATTTGCAGCATCCTCCGGTTTATATTCCGCAAATGGTGGAGCTGTGGACAGCAGGAGCGGAAATTGTTTTAAGCCGCCGGGTTGATAATTTGGCGACCGGAAAAATTTATAATTTTTGCTCTGCTGTTTTTTATAAAATCCTAAATTGGCTGTCTGATACAAAGATTCCAGCCAAAAGCCCGGATTTTCGTTTAATTGACCGGCGGTATGTGGATTTTCTAAAAGGCTTTAACGAACACGACCGGCTTTTTCGCGGGCTGTTGAACTGGATTATGCCCTGTCTCTTATACACATCTGACGCTGCCGACGATCGCATA
>ERZ1026981.336-NODE-336-length-10101-cov-10.099542_pt1 | contig 10101 bp, 7 predicted proteins | sample MGYA00519456_ERZ1026981 | MGnify/ENA primary metagenome ERZ1026981 (study PRJEB26926, sample SAMN06164408) | human gut metagenome | biome: ENVO:00009003; feature: ENVO:2100002; material: ENVO:00002003 | host: Homo sapiens | place: USA | collected 2012 ...
GGCTATGAACTTACACTTCGAGTTGCCGATGCAGGAGAGATTACTATTGATCCTATAGATGAGCGTACAAGAAAACACGAAAGACCAGACCGAATATATAAGTCTGACCATCCGGGACTTGGTGAAACTGGTAAATACCATGCTAAGGGAGATGGGGAAAAGCTTCCTGAAGGAACAAAGCTTACATTTGCACTGGTTGGTAACCAGAATTGTGGAAAGACAACTCTGTTTAATCAGCTTACCGGTTCTAACCAGCATGTCGGAAATTTTCCGGGAGTTACGGTTGACTGCAAGAGCGGTATGATTAAGGGACATGAGAATACATCAGTTACGGATTTACCGGGAATATATTCTATGTCTCCGTACAGCAGTGAGGAGATTGTTTCGAGAAATTTTGTGCTTAATGAGAAGCCAAAGGCGATTATTAATATTGTTGATGCAACTAATATTGAGAGAAATATGTATCTTACAATGCAGCTTTTAGAGATGGATGTGCCTATGGTTCTTGCACTTAATATGATGGACGAGGTAGTAGGCAATTCAGGTTCTATTGATATTAATGGCATGGAAAATATGCTTGGAATCCCGGTTATTCCTATATCTGCTGCCAAGAATGAAGGCGTTGATGAGCTTATAAGGCATGCACTTCATATTGCAGAATATCAGGAAAAGCCGGAAAGAACTGATTACTGTGATGAGAATGATTTCGGAGGAGCAGTACACAGATGTATACATGCAGTAATTCATCTTATAGAGGATCATGCAAAGAGAGCTGATATTCCAGTAAGATTTGCAGCAAGTAAGATTATTGAGGGTGACCCTCTTATATTAAAACTGTTGCAGCTTGATGAGAATGAAAAAGAAATGCTTGAGCATATTGTACTTCAGTTGGAGAATGAGAGAGGTCTTGACAGAAGTGCGGCAATCGCGGACATGAGATTTACATTTATAGAGAAGATATGTGAAGCTAATGTTGTTAAGCCTAAGGCAAGTAAAGAAAGAATACGAAGCCAGAAGATTGATAAGATTCTTACTGGGAAATATACGGCAATACCTTGCTTTGTAGCAATTATGCTTGCAATATTCTTTCTTACATTCAATGTGATTGGTGCATTTTTACAGAATGTTCTGCAGATGGGTGTTGATGCACTTACTGGCGTTGTTGACAATGCACTTGCAGCGGCAGGCGTGAATAAGGTTATTCACAGTCTTGTAATAGATGGAATATTTGCAGGTGTCGGCTCAGTGCTTTCATTCCTGCCGATTATTGTTACACTGTTTTTCTTCTTATCACTTATGGAGGACAGTGGTTATATTGCAAGAGTAGCATTTTTTATGGATAAACTATTAAGAAAGATTGGTCTGTCAGGAAGAAGTATTGTTCCTATGTTGATTGGATTTGGATGTACTGTTCCTGCGGTTATGGCAACAAGAACGCTTCCAAGTGAGAGAGACAGGAAGATGACAATTCTTCTTACACCATTTATGAGCTGTTCAGCCAAGCTGCCAATATATTCATTCTTTGTCAGTGCATTTTTTCCGGGAAAGGGTGCACTTATAATGGGAGGCTTATATTTCTTTGGAATTATTATGGGAATTCTTGTGGCATTGCTTTACAAAGGAACATTGTTTAAAGGCGAAGCTGTTCCTTTCGTTATGGAGCTTCCTAATTACAGACTTCCAGGCATGAAAAATGTTTTGCAGTTATTATGGGAAAAGGCCAGGGATTTCTTGCAGAGAGCATTTACAGTTATATTTGTTGCAACTGTAATTGTCTGGTTTTTACAAAGCTTCAATCTGCACCTTAATCTTGTTACAGATTCAAAGGACAGCATACTTGCACTTATTGCGGGAATAATAGCCCCTGTATTTGCACCTTTAGGATTAGGTGACTGGAGAATATGTACATCTTTGCTGTGTGGTGTCATGGCAAAGGAAAGTGTCGTATCAACAATGCAGATACTTTTCGGGACAGGCATACGGGCAGCACTTTCAACAGCCGGTGCAGCCGCAATGCTTGTATTCAGTCTTCTGTACACACCTTGTATTGCAGCAATTGCTTCAGTAAAGCGTGAGCTTGGCGGAAAATGGGCTGTTATAATGGTTGTATGGCAGTGCCTGATTGCGTGGGTGATGGCATTTGTTGTGCATGCTGTTGTGATGCTATTCTAGAAAGCATTTATTTCAAGTGACATTACTGGTAAAAATGTGGTAAAATAGCATAAGATTATGCTAAAAGCAAGGAGCGGATGGTTATGAAATACATTTTTACTAATGGACATATCCTTGATGGAACTAAGGATATGAAAGTTTTGGATGGTCATTCTGTGCTTGTTGAAGATAACAAGATTACTGGTATTGTGAAGGGTAACACTGTACCAGACGGCTTTAAGGAGATTAATCTTGAGGGTAAATACCTTATGCCAGGGCTTATTAATATGCATGTTCATCTTGCAGGCAATGGAAAGCCACAGAAAAAGCAGAGAGATAACGAAAAGACTGTTAAGATGCTTATGGGAACAGCACTTTCAAGGGCAGTGACATATAAGGTTGTAAAGGATTTTGCAAAGACAGAGCTTATGAGTGGTGTTACTACTATAAGAACTGTTGGAGGTCTGGCTGATTTTGATACAAGAGTAAGAGATGATATAAGAAATGGCAAGGCTGACGGACCAAGAATACTTGCAGCTAATGAAGGAATTTCTGTACCAGGTGGACATATGGCTGGTTCGGTTGCAGTAGCTGCTAACAATATAGATGAAGCACTTGTTCAGGTTGATATTGCAAAGAGCCAGAACGTTGACCTTATTAAGCTTATGATTACAGGTGGTGTACTCGATGCAAAGGCTAAGGGTGTTCCTGGTGAGCTTAAGATGAAGCCAGAGATGGTTAAGGCTGTATGTGATAAGGCACATGCACTTGGATACAAGGTTGCTGCACATGTAGAGTCGCCAGAGGGGGTAAGGGTTGCACTTGAAAATGGTGTCGATTCAATAGAGCATGGTGCAAAGCCTGATGATGAGATAATACATTTGTTTAAGGAGAATAATGCATTTTTATGCACAACATTATCACCTGCACTGCCATACGCTCTTTTTGACAGAAGCGTATCTAATGCATCAGAGGTTGAGCAGTACAATGGCAATATTGTGTTTGAGGGAATAAAGGAATGTGCCAAAGCAGCAATTGCTAATGATATTCCGGTTGTACTTGGTAATGATGTCGGATGTCCATGGATTACACAGTATGATTTCTGGAGAGAGCTTTATTATTTCCACAAATATGTCGGTGTGAGCAATGCATTTGCATTATATACAGCTACGCTCAACAGTGCAGTAATGGCAGGAATTGGTGATGATACGGGTTCTGTTGAAGCCGGTAAATGTGCTGACCTGATTGTAACTAAGAATAATCCGTTAGATGATCTCAGGGCACTTCGTAACGTGGATTTAGTCATGGCACGAGGCAGATTATACAATAATCCGAAGTTCAAGATGAAAAATATTGTCACTAAAGAACTGGATAAATTTTGTGATTTGTGTTAATTTTATAAAAGAATTTTACTTAAAGGAATAAGATTATGAAGATAGGATTTGATAATGACAAATATTTAAAAATGCAGTCTGAGCATATTAAGGAGAGAATTGCCAAGTTTGACAATAAGTTATATCTTGAGTTTGGCGGAAAGCTGTTCGATGATTATCATGCTTCAAGGGTTCTTCCAGGATTTAAGCCGGACTCAAAGCTTCAGATGCTTTTACAGTTAAAGGAGCAGGCTGAGATTGTTATTGCAATAAGTGCAGAAGATATTGCAAGTAATAAGATTCGTGGCGATTACGGAATTACATATGATCAGGAAGTATTAAGACTTATAGATGAATTTACGGAATATGGACTTTTTGTAGGCAGTGTCTGCATCACTAAGTATTTCCAGCAGCCAGAGGTTGATAATTTTATCAAGGTGTTAGATGCACATGGAATTAAGAATTTCAAGCATTACAAGATTGCCGGATATCCTAATGATGTTGCCAAGATTGTAAGTGATGATGGTTACGGAAAGAATGAATTTATTAAGACTACCAGACCACTTGTAGTTGTTACTGCTCCTGGTCCTGGAAGCGGAAAGATGGCTACATGTCTTTCACAGCTTTACCATGAATATAAGCATGGTGTTAAGGCTGGATATGCGAAGTTTGAGACATTCCCAATCTGGAATATTCCACTTAAGCACCCTGTTAATCTTGCTTATGAGGCAGCGACAGCAGACCTTAATGATGTCAACATGATTGATCCTTTCCATCTTGAAGCATATGGAAAGACAACCGTTAATTATAACAGAGATATTGAGATATTCCCTGTACTTAACGCAATGTTTGAGCTTATTGCAGGTGAGAGTCCATATAAGTCACCAACAGACATGGGAGTTAATATGGCCGGTAACTGTATTGTTGATGATGAGGCATGCCGTTATGCTTCTAATATGGAGATTATCAGAAGATATTACAAATGTTTATGCGACCAGAAGAGAACTGGTGTAAACAGTCAGGAAATATATAAGATTGAGCTTTTAATGAATCAGGCAGGAATCACACCATCTTCAAGACCTGTTGTTAATGCTGCACTTGAAAAGTCAGCAAAAAGCGGTGACAAACCGGCGGTTGCAATTGAGTTGGAAGATGGAACTATTGTTACCGGAAAAACAGGTGATTTGTTAGGTGCTGCGTCATCAGCATTGCTTAATGCATTAAAGCAGCTTGCTGGAATAGATGATTCAGTTGACCTGTTATCACCTGAGTCAATCAGTCCTATCCAGACTTTAAAGACTAATTACCTTGGCAGCAGGAATCCAAGACTTCATACAGATGAGATACTTATTGCACTTTCATCATCAGTTGTAGCCAATCCTTTAGCTGATAAGGCTTTAAAGCAGATTCCTAAGCTTTATGGCTGTGATGTTCACTCAACAGTAATCCTTTCATCTGTTGATAAAGATACATTTAAGAGACTTGGAATGAACCTTACATGTGAGCCTGCATATGAGGAAGAGAAGAGATTTCATAAGAATTAGTTATTGACACACATGCACGCATTTGATATTATTTATCAAGTAATTAAATATTCCATGAGGGAGTAGTTAGCGCGTAAGTGTGATTTGTCAACATTCTGATTATAATAGAGAGTATAATCTGGCAAATCTTAAATAATGAGACTCATGTATATCAATTATTTTCAGTGTGCAATATCACTGAATCTGGTTGATATACATGAGTTTTTTTTATACCCCTCGGAAAAAGAAAAAGCAGAAAAATAAGGAGATTTATATGGGTAATTTTATTAATAACGCGCCATTTGCGCTTGTAATTGTGTTCCTGATTATTGGATTTGTGCTGCTGATTAAAGGTGCAGACTTTTTCGTAGAAGGAAGCTCAAGTGTAGCAAAGAGACTACATGTTCCGTCTATTATTATTGGACTTACAATTGTTGCAATGGGAACATCGCTTCCAGAAACGGCGGTCAGTGTATCTGCATCAATTACAGGCAACAATGAGCTTGCAGTAAGTAATGTAGTCGGTTCTAATATATTTAACCTGATGGTTGTTATTGGCGTGTGTGCAATGATTGCAACAGTAAATGTTGCAAAAGAAACAATAAAAAGAGATATCCCATTTTCACTTATCTGTGCAGGACTTTTATTGATTTTAGGAATCCTTGGGGTTGGTGATAAGTCAGGAATGATGCTTGGACATTTTGATGGTGTAATATTTATCGGTGCATTTGCAGGATACATTTTTTACATGATTAAGATTGCACTAAAGGCAAGCAAAGAAGGCAAAAAAATCGAGATTGAGGGCGGTTCTGATGAAGATATTAAGTTGATTTCAGTTCCGCTTAGTATTCTGTTTATTATTGGCGGTGCAGCTGCGATTGCAGTAGGCGGAGATATTACCGTAGACGCTGCCTCAAGGATAGCGAGTGACCTCGGAATGAGCCAGACACTTATTGGGCTTACAATAGTTTCAATAGGAACATCACTTCCAGAGCTTGTAACTTCAATAGTTGCAGCCAGAAAGAACGAAGTCGATATGGCACTTGGTAATGCGATTGGTTCAAATGTATTTAACATACTTATGGTACTTGGTATTGCATCAGCAATCAGCCCAATCAGCATAATTACAGAAAATATTATAGATTTGTGTGTGCTTATTGTATTTACAATATGTGTATGGATATTTGCTGGAACAAAGAAGAAAATCGGAAGAATCGAAGGTTTTTCAATGGTTGCACTTTATGTGATATATGCAGCTTATATCATAATAAGATAAATGAGGTAACATACAAATGCTGTTGTTTTTAAAAGTGTTTTTTACTGAATTCATAGCTGAGATGGGCGATAAAACCCAGCTCATGCTTATTGCTCTTACTTCTAAATATAAGTTAAGAGATATTATATCAGGAATTGCTGTAGCAATTCTTGTACTTAACGGACTTGCTGTTTTAGCAGGTGGGCTTGTCAGTGAATTTATTCCTGACTGGCTTATAAAGACTATTGCAGCACTTGCATTTCTTTATTTTGCTGCATCAACTATTGCAGGGGATGATGATGACGAAGAAGAAGGCAGCGGCAAATCAAAGATTAAGTTTGCACCACTTGCAGTTTTCTGTACATTTTTCATTGCAGAACTTGGTGATAAGACACAGCTTACAGCCATAACATTTGGTGCTAATGAAGGTATGAGTGCAACTCTTATTGTATGGATAGGATGTTCACTTGGACTTTTTGCGGCTGACATTCTTGGTATGTTAGTCGGATATCTGTTAAAGAGCAAGACTCCGGACGGACTGCTTAATACACTTGCATTCGCAATATTCTCGATATTCGGTGTATATACACTTTATCAGGGACTTAAGCTTATAAGAACATATGTCTGTCCGATTCCTGTATGGCCAATACTTATAGCTGCAACTGTTGTTTTTGTTGTTATATGTGTCTGTCTTTTTATAAGAAGAGAGAAGGAAAAGAATGATTAGAATGAAAGTAATCGTATCATTTTTTATGTGATGCGATTATTTTTTTTGTAAATATGCCGATATAATATTAAGAAAAGTCAAGTATGACTTTATCCAATACATTTACATTCAAGGAGGAATGAATTATGAGTAGTATATCTTCAGGGAATTTTTCCCAGATAGCCGGTTCGTATGCAGATACGGCGGCTGTTTATTCTAAGCCAGAGACAACTAAGACCGATGAGACAAGCGGAAAGAAGAAAGTCAGTGGTCAGACTATTGGCAATCCCAAGTTAAGCGAGAAAGCAAGCAAATATTATGAACAATTAAAGAAAAAGTACTCTAATATGAACTTTATTCTTGTAAGTGAGGATCAGAAAGAGAATGCCAAGGCTAATGCTGCAGGTTAATGATAATGGTACAGCATCATATTTTGCTGTGCTTGAAAAGTCAAGTGCTGCACAGAAGGAGCGCATTGAGAAGAAGGCTGTAGAAAAGAAAGAAGCTAAGAAGACAGCACAGAAGAAGGCAGAAAAGAAAAAGAATGAGGAGCGGCTGGAAAAGAAACGTAAAGAGACCGGGGATGTCGATGATACTGACGATACAGAGACCGTAACAGTGACAGCTTCATCAATAGAAGAGCTTCTTGAAAAGATAAAAGACCAGGAACAGCTTTTCTTAAGTGATACAGTAAAAACTCCACAGGAGAAGAATGTGGGTCAGAATGTTGACTTTTCTGTATAATGTCAGGGGGTGTGCCTAGTGATATTATCAGGAACAATAGCAAGTACCGTACAATTGCAGATGCTTAACAACAAATGGATGCAGAAAAAGGAATCTGGCAATGTTTTATCTAAGCAGGAGTTAAACGAGCGTTCTACATGGACATCCGAGCAGTTTATGATTGCAGATTTTCAGGACCAGTTAGAACATAATCGAGAAACACAGAAGCGTCAGAAAATTGATAATAAGATTATGTCAGGTGGGAGTCTTTCGCCTGAGGAAATATCTTATCTTGAAAAGAATGATCCTGTTGCTTTAAAGAAATATCGTGAAACTAAAGAAGATAAAGAAAGCTACAAGGAAAAACTCAGACAGTGCAAGACTAAGGAAGAGGTTGACCGTGTAAAGCTGCAGAAGCTTGGAGAACTGGAGAGTTCATTAAGCAGTGTCGTCAATGACCCGACAATACCTAAAAGTGCCAAGTTAGCGAAAGCCCAGGAAATACTTGCAAAGACTAACAACATTGAGGCTGCACATCTTGAGTTTGTCAAATCCGCAGATTATCAGAGTATGCCAACTGATGACGAAAAGAAAGAACAGGATGCAGCAGATAATGATATATCAGATGAGATAACAGACAGCGAGAAAGCTGATGATACTGAACTTACTGATGCTTCTGATAATATACCAGATAAAGCAGATTCTGTAGATACAAAAGTATCAGATAAAACATCTGAAAAAGATAATCACAAGAAAGAATACAGTACAGAAATTAAGAAAGTTAGCCGAAAGCTTAAGAAAGGTTTTGAGGCGGCTGACATGCATGTTGACATAATTGTATAATTATGTATGATAGGGAATCCACTCAGATATGACTAAGAATAGTTATGTCTGGGTGGATATTATTAAAAGGATTAAATATTTTGTCACATGGTAATCACTTCGCTAAAGCATAGTTTAACGAAGTGATTCAGAACGCTCCGTTTGCGTGGTTCTGTTTGTGATACTAAATACTCTAATTAATATTTACACTATACCACATAACCCTCGATTCTATGATATAATATCCTAAGAAATTTCTCCGAGGAGGATAATGTATGGAATACGATGTTATTATTATTGGAGCCGGACCGGGCGGAATCTTTTCTGCGTTCGAGCTTATGAAAAAGTCACCCGAAACCAGAGTGGCTGTGTTTGAAGAAGGCAACACATTAGAGAAGAGAAAATGTCCTATAGACGGCAAGAAGGTTAAATCGTGTATTAAATGTCCAACATGTGCGATTATGAACGGATTTGGTGGTGCTGGTGCATTTTCAGATGGTAAATATAATATAACTAATGATTTCGGCGGAACTCTTTATGAGTATATCGGCAGGGATCAGGCAATCAATCTGATGAAGTATGTTGATACAATCAATACATCACATGGTGGCGAAGAGACTCACATGTATTCTACAGCAGGCACTAAGTTCAAGACTTTATGCATGCAGAACAAGTTAAAGCTCCTTGATGCGTCAGTAAGACATCTTGGAACAGACATTAACTATGTTGTTCTTGAAAATATGTACAATGAGATGAAGGACCATATAGACTTCTACTTTAATACTCCTGTAAGCAATATTGAGGTGATTGATGGTGGTTACAGAGTATTCTATAAGGATGAGTACATGGATTGTGACAAATGTATTGTTTCCGTTGGTCGAAGCGGAAGCAAATGGATTGAAAATGTCTGTCAGAAGCTTGAGATTCCAACCAAGTCTAACCGTGTTGATATCGGTGTGCGAGTTGAGCTTCCGGCTGTTATATTTTCACATCTTACAGATGAGTTGTACGAAAGCAAGATTGTATACAGAACAGAGAAATTCGAAGATCTTGTAAGAACATTCTGTATGAATCCTAATGGAATCGTAGTTAATGAGAACACTAATGGTATTGTAACAGTTAACGGACACAGCTATGAAGGTGCTGAGAAGCAGACAGAGAACACCAACTTTGCGCTTCTTGTTGCAAAGCATTTTTCAGAGCCATTCAAGGACAGTAACGGATACGGTGAAAGTATTGCAAGACTTTCCAACATGCTTGGTGGAGGTGTTATTGTCCAGAGATTTGGCGACCTTATGAGAGGAAGAAGAAGTACAGAAAAGCGAATTGAGGAGGGGCTTGTAAAGCCTACTCTTGCTGCTACTCCGGGGGATTTAAGTCTTGTACTTCCTAAGAGAATTCTTGATGGAATTATTGAGATGATTTACGCACTTGATAAGATTGCACCGGGAACTGCCAATGATGATACACTTCTGTATGGCGTTGAGGTTAAGTTCTACAACATGGAAGTTGAGATTGACAACAATCTTGAGACAAGATATAAGGGCT
>ERZ1026981.338-NODE-338-length-10065-cov-3.581618_pt1 | contig 10065 bp, 9 predicted proteins | sample MGYA00519456_ERZ1026981 | MGnify/ENA primary metagenome ERZ1026981 (study PRJEB26926, sample SAMN06164408) | human gut metagenome | biome: ENVO:00009003; feature: ENVO:2100002; material: ENVO:00002003 | host: Homo sapiens | place: USA | collected 2012 ...
CTATGTAATGGAAGAGTACGGACAGCCAATGCACGCATATGATCTCAGCACCATAGCTGGCAACAAGATTGTAGTCCGTCGTGCAAATGACGGAGATACATTTGTAACACTTGATGGACAGGAGAGAAAGCTCGACCATGACGTTCTGATGATCTGTGACGGTGAGAAGGAGATTGGTATCGCTGGAATCATGGGTGGTGAGAACTCCATGGTAACAGACAGTATCGATACACTGCTCTTTGAGGCAGCCTGCTTTGATGGAACAAATATCAGACTTTCATCGAGAAGAATTGGACTTGCAACTGATGCGGCAGCCAAGTTCACAAAGGGACTTGATCCAAATCTTGCAATGGAGGCAATAGACAGGGCATGTCAGCTCATCGAGGAGATGGGCGCAGGTGAGGTAGTCGGCGGAGCTGTTGACGTGTATCCAAATCCTGTACAGGACAAGAAGCTTCCATTTGAGCCTGACAAGATGAATGCGCTTCTCGGAACAGAGGTTGAGCCTGAGAAGATGCTGTACTACTTCGGCAGACTTGGTCTCACATACGATGCAGAGACAAACACTCTGGATGTGCCAAGCTTCAGACAGGATCTGAACTGCATGGCAGATCTGGCAGAGGAGGTTGCAAGGTTCTACGGATACGACAACATTCCTGTATCACTTCCAAGGGGTGAGGCAACAGTTGGTAAGCTCCCATACGACCAGATGATCAATGCCATCGCAAGGGATGTCCTTGAGGCAAATGGTTTCTCGGGCGGTATGTGCTACTCATTCGAGAGCCCTAAGGTATTTGACAAGCTGCTTCTTCCTGCTGACAGCGAGTTCAGAAAGACAGTTACAATAGCAAATCCTCTCGGTGAGGACTTCAGTATCATGAGAACAGTATCACTGAACGGTGTTCTCACATCACTGGCAACAAATTATAATAGAAAGAACAAGATCGCAAGGCTTTATGAGTTCGGAAATGTATACCTTCCAAAGTCACTTCCACTCACAGAGCTTCCAGAGGAGAGAATGAAGCTGACCATCGGTATGTATGGCCAGGGAGATTTCTTCGATCTCAAGGGTGTTCTCGAGGAACTGACAGATAAGGTTGGACTTAAGGGTCAGGTGACATACGAGCCTGAGTCGGAGTACACATTCCTTCATCCGGGCCGTCAGGCAAAGCTCAAGAAGGGCAAACTGACAATTGGATTTATCGGACAGGTACATCCTGAAGTATGTGACAACTACAACCTTAAGGGTGAGGTATATGTGGCAGTCATCGATATGCCTACACTGGTTATGCTTTCAAACTTCGATACCAAGTACGAGGGAATCGCAAAGTTCCCGGGAAGTACAAGAGACCTGAGTCTTGTTGTGGACAAGGAAATATTTGTCGGACAGATAGAGGAAGTCATAAAGAAATGTGGCGGCAAGCTGCTTGAGAGCTACAAGCTCTTCGATGTATACGAGGGTGAGCAGATCGTAAAGGGCAAGAAGTCAGTGGCTTACACAATGACATTCCGTGCTAAGGACAGAACACTTGAGACATCAGAGGTTGATGGAATCATCGCCAAGATCCTCAAGGAGCTCGGCAAGCTTGGAATCGAGATCAGAGCGTAATATCTGGGCTGCACTGCATGGAAGCCAGGCATGCGGTGTAGATTCTGCTTAAGATGATCGATACTATATATTTTAAATACCACCCGGTAACAGATCGCAAATGAGGTGTACCTCAGAAGGTCTGTTACCGGGTGGCATTTTTATGTTGAATGCTGAGAGACGGGATGGTAAGGTATGTAAAAGGATTTTTACACTGTATCCGGGGCAAGGACAAAGCCTTTTGATGGAAAAGATGTGATATGGGTGTTAGCATTTGCTCAGATAGAGAACTCAGAGTGATTGATAAAGGAGGTAAAAGAGGAAAAAACATGGAGATTGGAAATAAGATAAAGGAAGCGAGAAATGGAGCTGAGTTAACCCAGGATCAGGCTGCTGAGAAGATTATGGTTTCGAGGCAGACGATATCCAACTGGGAAAATGGAAAGACCTTGCCAGATATTGCCAGCGTGATCAAAATGAGTGATCTCTATCATATCAGTCTGGATGAACTGTTGAAAGGAGATCAGGATATGATGAAAAAGATAGAGAAGGACACAAATATCGTAAGGTCCAACAGCAGGCTTATCGCTGTGGGCATAGTGGCTATCATAGTGGCTGTCGTTGTCACATTTGCAAGTATCATGACGGGAAATGCGGTGTTGGATTTTCTTGCGGCGGCGCTTCCGTGGGTATTCATGGGGATTGCCCTTGCGTGTTTTCTTGCAACGAGAAAGCCTGATGAGAACACGCCGAAGCTCAGGGTGGCAGGATTTATACCTATCATGATAGGCGTGATGTTTATGATAGGTGGAATATATCTGATGAACGCATGTATGTGGAGAGGGATTGGAATTGGAGCGCTGGTTGTAGGCATTGTATTGAATGGAGTGGGGCTGGTAATTTTATTTTACAGAAAAAAATAGAGATGGAAAGCGTTGTTTGCTGTCCTTGAAATATTTGTGATAGTAGTATAATATGTAACTGTTTGGCAACGGATATATTGTATCTGATGCCAGACAGTTATTTTTTTGACCAAGGTGTCAGAGAATATGATTGAACAAGAAGTGAAACAGCAGTGTAAATTTGAAAAACACGTTTTGTGTTTCTCAGAACATGATAGATTAGAAGATGCGAGGAATTACGATATGATGAAATTAACAGATTTTTACTATGATCTGCCACAGGAGCTTATAGCGCAGGATCCACTCCTCAAGAGAAGTGAGTCGCGTCTCATGGTTCTGGACAGGAAGGACAATACGATAGAGCACAAGCATTTTTATGATGTGATAGATTACTTAAATCCAGGGGACTGCCTGGTCATCAATGATACGAAGGTGCTTCCGGCAAGGCTTATGGGAGTTAAGGAGGATACGGGCGCATCCATAGAGGTGCTCTTGTTAAAACGCAAGGATGACTGCACATGGGAGACCCTTGTAAAGCCGGGGAAAAAGTGTAAGGTAGGTGCACGTATAGTGTTTGGATCAGAGTCAAATGAACCTGATCCTGAGACCGGTCTTATAAAGGGTAAATTGGTTGGTGAGGTTGTCGATATCGTTGAGGAGGGCAACAGACTCATCAGATTTGAGTTCGATGGAATATTCGAGGAGATTCTTGACGAGCTGGGACAGATGCCGCTCCCTCCATATATCACACATAAGCTTGAGGACAAGAACAGATATCAGACAGTTTATGCAGAGCATGACGGTTCTGCGGCAGCACCTACCGCCGGACTGCATTTTACAACAGAGCTTCTTGAGCAGATCAAGGCAAAGGGAATAAAGATCGCGCATGTAACACTTCACGTCGGACTTGGAACGTTCAGACCAGTGAAGGAAGAGAACATACTGGATCACCACATGCACTCAGAGTTCTGTATCATAGAGCAGGATGCGGCGGATATGATAAATGAGACAAAGGCAGCAGGCGGAAGAGTTGTGTCCGTAGGAACGACAAGTACCAGAACTCTTGAGTCCATGTCTGACGACGATGGAACAGTACATGCAGGCAGCAAATGGACGGATATATTTATTTATCCGGGATACAAGTTCAAGGTTATTGATGCGCTCATCACGAATTTCCATCTGCCTGAGTCAACGCTTCTTATGCTTGTTTCTGCGCTTTACGACAGAGAGCATATACTTGAGGCGTACAAGGTGGCGGTTGAGGAGAAGTACAGATTCTTCTCATTTGGCGATGCTATGCTGATAAAATAAGATAGCTTGAGATGTGTCCCAGTCACATGGACAGATTGGTATGGATCAATGTTGAACTGACAGGAGATAATTATGGGAAAGAAGATATGTGTTGTGTTTCCAGGTATAGGATATCATAGTGACAAACCATTATTGTACTATGGTAAAAAATATATGTCTGAGAATGGATATGAGATCGTTGATTTAAAATATGGCAAATTGCCGCACGGACTTGAGAATGCATTTGCTGCAGGATGGGACGTGGCCATTCCTGAACTTGACAGTATAGACTGGCGGGAGGCAGAGGATATAGTGTTCATGTCTAAGAGCATAGGCACCGTGATAGCAGCGAGATATGCTGCCGAGAAAGACCTCAATGTCAGACATATTTATTTCACGCCTCTTGCAATGACGCTGAAATATGCAGATGGACATGGAATAGCTTTTCATGGCACAGCAGATCCGCTTGCGGATACGGATGAGATAACAAAACTATGTGCGGCAAAGAACATACCTCTTTATAGATATAAAGGCGGAAATCATTCAATAGAGACAAAGGATATTCTATGGAACATAAAAACGCAGAAAGACATAGCGGAAAAGTATATAGATTATTTGAACTTCTAGGTCATACGGAGGGGCAGTTATATATTGCGGAGATAGCAGTGCTCATAACACTGCTTATCGGCATGGCGGTATATATACTGCTCCTTCGTGTCCTGCCGGATACCTCATGGCTTGAGGGGTGCCAGATACGCCGGTTTACAGGAGTGATATGTCCCGCATGCGGTACGACAAGGGCTGTGCTTGCAATGCTCCACGGACATATTCTGACGGCTATGTATTACCATGTGGCGACTGTGTATCTGGCGTGCATCTGCATCATATATTTGGTGGGCAATACGATCAGGCTTGCCACGAATGGCAGGACACCGCTTGTGAGATTTCATCTGTGGTATGTGTATGTGTGGCTTGGGATATTTGTCGTGTCTTATGTGTTAAAGCTGGTGGTGCCTGGGTACGTGATTTAATGAGCGTAAGTGAGCCAACATGCTTGCATGATTGGCGAGCGGCGAATTGGATCATGATAGTTGCGATAGCAACGGTAAGCACCGTAGGTGCGAATCATGATATAAGGAGTGGTTTCATGAGACTTATGATAAAACAACGGGTATTTGCCTGGACAGATACCTACGATATATATGATGAATGGGGAAACAAAAAGTATTTTGTGAAGTCGGAGGCATTTCGGCTGACGCATCAGGTTCACGTATATGACATTGCGGGAAATGAGATAGGTCTTATCAGTCAGAGATTATTCACATTCCTGCCTACATTTGACATCAGTGTGGGTGGCAGACCGTGTGGAAGTATCAGGAATGAATTTACATTCTTCAAGCCATCGTACAGTATTGAGTATGGTGGATGGCAGTGTGATGGAGATTTCCTTTCGTGGAATTACAATGTCACAGCTGGAAGCAGGCTGGTGGCAAATATAGCAAAGCAGCTTCTCAGCTGGGGAGATACATACACACTTGATATCTCAGATCCGGGTGATGAGATCATGGCACTTATGCTGGTGATAGCTATTGATGCGGTCAATTGTTCACAGAATAATAATTAATTTTTTTAGAATTCTATATAAATTTGCTGACTATACTATCTATGAAAATACATCACGGGCGGGATAATATGCATAGAGGTAACATTATTAAAAAAGAAAAGGATGATGATATGAGCGCCTGTGTTAAGCTTATTCAGGCAACACCTAATCTTTCTGGTAAGGATGCATTAGATATTGTTAAACAGGTATTAAGAACTCCTTCATCAGAATCCATTGATAAGAAGAAAAAGATGCTTGAGGCAAGAAAGCGGATTGAAAATAAATGAGTTATTTGACAACAGAAGAATTTGAAAGTATTTTGGATAATGTGTCGATATTTCCAGTTACTTCAGTAGAATTAGGAGATATTACACAGTATTTTTTTGAATGTGGAGATGCAGAAGAGTATGTCACATTTTTGATTAATAAGATCGTTTAGAAAGCATTTAGAAATTATCCCTTTTTTGTCCAAAATCGGCACGATCATGTCGTTTCGTGCATTCAGCATTGAAGAGGTAATATAACAAAGTGTATAATATTCAAATATTTTACATAATGGGGTGAGTATATGGATCAAAGAAACAAGCTTAATATAGCGGTATGCGATGATGATATATTTGTAACTGAACAGCTGAGTGAATGGATAAAGGAATATTTTGTTTCCAATCATCTGGAAGAACCCAACATATATGAGTTTGACAATGGCGAGAATCTGATAAAAAGCGAAGTGAAATATGATTTTGTATTCTTGGATATAGTAATTCCGGGAATGAATGGGATAAATATAGGCAGACGGCTATTGGCGCAGAATGAGGAGTGTCTGATATATATAATAACGGCATACGACAGCTATCTTGATGCTGCTATGAGCTTGAGGGTGTTCAGGTATATTTCAAAGCCGCTTGACAAATCCCGTATATACCGAAATATACAGGATGGACTTAAGATATACACAACATCAAATACTAAGATATTGATTGAGACAAAGAATGAAAATATAATCCTCAGAGCTCCGGAGATTATTTATCTGGAGGCACAGGGACATACGATATCTGTGAACACCAGTGAGGGAAAATACATCTCTGTGCGAAAGATGGATTATTGGGAGAAGACATTAAATACGAGGTATTTTTTTAGAACACATCGAAGTTTTATTGTGAATATGGAACACGTAGTGCGATTTGATCATTCATTGGTGTATCTGGATACTGGGGAAACAGCATATTTAACGAAACGAAATTATCAAAATTTTAAGCATGCATTTATGATGTATTTGGAGGGGGCAAGGACATGACAATGGCTATGATTTATGGAATCGTTTTTCTGATAGAAGCGTTGATAGCATTTCAATACTTCGAGTGGATGTTTGTAAAACCAAGATATACGGTGATAAAGAGATTTGTTTTGGTGTTGGCGTGTTATGTTGTTTTATTTGGTTTGTTTGAACTAAATATATTGATATTTAATTTTATTTCATTTCCAGTATTCAACTGGATAATAATAAAATTCGTATATGGACAAAAAACTTTAAGCTCAGTTTTTCACAGTGTGGCAATGTCTGTAATTATGACATTGTCAGAGATGGTGGTTGTGGCGGTATTTTCTGGAATCAGTCAAAAAACCTGGGATCCATCTGGTGGTGTTTTGAAGGTATTATTTTTTGCAATGTTAAGTAAGTTTGTGTATTTCCTTGTGATGTTTGCAATCAGCCGATACGGGATGAGACACAGGGTGGATGTACATATGGGAGCACAGGGCTGGGTAATTCTTGTCATACCAGTGTGCGTGATAGTTGTTGTGTGTCTGCTCAATTACATGTGTTATTTTTCTGACATCAGCAAAATGCAGGAATCCATAGTGTTGTATTGTTCAATAATCTGTCTGGTAATAATTATTATTTCATTTGTGATCTACGGATATTTGCAGAGTGCCTACAAGGAGAATCTGGATAAAACATTGCAGATCCAGAGAGAGAAATATGACATTGAGTATTATAAAAAAATGATCAGTCAGGACGAAGAGCAGAAAATAATGATACATGACATAAAAAAGCATATCAGCGGGATACATGATTTGCTCGAACATCATGATTACGATAAGGCAGTTGAATATACTGAAAGGATATATGAATCCAGCGAGTTGAAAGAAACGATAAGGTTTTCGGATGATCATATGGTAAATGTTATTCTTAATCGATATGCCGGCAGGTTCATTGATACGGGAATTCATTATGATTTTGATGTGAGAAGGGCACGTATGGATTACTTGCAGGTAGATGACTTAACTGTCCTTCTGTGTAATATGCTGGACAATGCCAGTGAGGCAATGAGTGAAATAGACAGTGCCAGTGTGGAACTTAGAATGAATTCACAGGGGAACGATGGTGGAACAATCATAGCAATGACAAATGATTGTATGCACAGATCTGATTCACGAAAGTCCGGTAAGCCGGATCAAAAATTCCATGGATTTGGAATAAAGAGTATGAAAAGGGTTGCAGAAAAGTATGGTGGCAGTGTTGATGCATATTATTCAGAGGATGATCAAAGATTCCATACGGTCATATATCTGTCAAATGTTACCCGGTAAAGATGTTAGGTATTTCGGTAAAATAAAACGGAGGTGTACGATGAACAAGAAAAAAATAATGTGTGCAGCACTTATTTCTGTTATGGCATTAAGTCTTGCCGCATGTGGAAACAAAAAGGTCGATTACGGAATGAATGGTGGCAGTGATGATGCAGATAATGCAGGAGGTCTTGAGGGACAGCTGGATATACCCGATAACTGCGATGTTACTTTTGACATAGGAGAATCAAAACTCTCATCGATAACATTGAAGGATGATGATATAGAGGTTCCAGATGCTGATAGAGTATATAAAGTCGGGTTTGACACGGTAAATGCACCATGTTCAGATGATGAACTTAAAACTATAATATCCAGACTTTTTGACGAGACATCAGAAATAAGGTGGCAGGATGGCGATGCTGCTGAGTCAAAGGAAATCCTGGATAACACGATAGCTTCATATAAGGCGGACATAGAAAAGGCTTTGGCGAGTGATGATCCTGGTTATGCAGAGCTTTTAGAGGAAGGTATGAAAAGATGGGTAGACGAGAGAAATAGCATTGATGATGAGTTACCAATAGCTACAGAATATAAGATTAATGAGCATTATGTTGCGGAATCCGGTGGGGTACAGAGAATATTTATGGCGGCATCGGATAATGAAGATGGAGGTGGATATAACAATTACTATTTTACATATGGTATGACACCTGAGGGTGAGGATAAGGCACTTGTATCAGAGGTTCCAGGAACTGAAAGTACGTATGAGATCAATGTTGTCGGTGAAGACACATATGATGGGGATGAGAAGAATCCGATCACAGAAGATGAGGGACTCAGTTCTGCAATGAAGTTACTAGACAATCTGGGGATAAGCGGTTTTGCATGTACAGAGACAGAGGAGGCGGTAAGAGCTTGGACTGGAGGTTCATATGGTGAAGATATCTGTAAAAAGCCGGATGGATACAGATTTCAGTTCGGACGGAAGATAGATGGCATAGACGTGGTATACTCAACAGATATCGACACCGTGGATAGTATTGATACCGATAACCTTACCTATAAAGGTGGAGTTGACAAGGCGGTAATAAGTGTTGATAAGTTTGGGGTTGTCTCATCGACGGTGTATGTATATGCCGACGAGGAGACGTTTGATAAAGAGGAGGTCAAGCTTTTAAGCTGGGATGAGATGATTAAAGCTGCGGGCGAGAGTATAGCCAAATATTATAAGAATCACCCGACAAATTATGGAACTGTAGAATTTAATGATGTGGAACTTGCCTATGTACCATGTGCTGATGAGTCGGGAAATAAGTATTTTGCTCCGACATGGATATTTTCTCAGAATGAATATAATGAGGATTACCGATGTGACATGCCGATACAGAGGGTATATATAAATGCGATAGATGGAAACTACATAGATATAGTGGATAACATGAAGAAGATAGGAATGTATGAGGAGACAGGCAGGAAATAACCATGAATAAGATACCAAAGTATGTTGTTATCATAGCCTGCATATTGGTAATGGCGGTGTTGCTGCCATTGGGTTATGTTAGATATAAGACGCGTTACGAAGCTGAGCAGATAAGTGTGTCAACGTCTCCAGATGGTGATTATGAGCTTGTGATCTATTCTGTTGGCGACCCGGATTTTCCATTTGGAGCTGCCCATGGAAGACTGGTGCTGAAGGGCAAAGAGAAGACGGTTGCGTATAGGTCATTTGAAGTGGCAAATGATGGTGCAAGATTTGACGAAAGCGATCTAAAGACGACATGGTATATTGATCGTGTGGAGGTGGTAGTGTCTGGCTCTGAACAGCGTGACGAGCTTGTGACCATGCGTTTTAATGGGCAGACCAGCAGTAGACGTCTCACGACCAGATATAGAAGAGAAGATACGGATATAGAAAAAGACAGCGAACAAGACTCTGCGATAACGGAAAAAGCTTCGGGTGACAGCAGGGAGAATGCAGAGAGCTCCACTGATTCTTCTGTTGATCCTGATGTAAATGATCAGCCAGAAAATAAGGAAATTACAGTCGGGTATCAGGCGATCTTTGAGAAATATTCAGATGCCACAGCTGGAAAATTCGAAGTATATTACGG
>ERZ1026981.341-NODE-341-length-10007-cov-9.279341_pt1 | contig 10007 bp, 8 predicted proteins | sample MGYA00519456_ERZ1026981 | MGnify/ENA primary metagenome ERZ1026981 (study PRJEB26926, sample SAMN06164408) | human gut metagenome | biome: ENVO:00009003; feature: ENVO:2100002; material: ENVO:00002003 | host: Homo sapiens | place: USA | collected 2012 ...
TAGTAGAACTTCTTACTTATTTTTATAAAAAGGTTTTTAAATAAAATTTTTTATTTACGTAAACTGAGATTTTTTTTACTTTATCTTTTTACTTTTCATGTATAATAAGAATAGATAATAAGGAGGATGAGTATGTACGTTCCTGATGATGATAATTATATTGTAGATGGTGAGAACTATGCTCCACCTAAACCAGTAGAAGATAGTAAAAGTAAGAAAAATCATAATCCTTTCGTAAAGATGGTTATCATTATTCTTATTGCTTTAGCTTTAGGTATTTTGGTATATTTTATTAGTGATTTTATTTTTAATGGTAATAAGAAAGAAAAAAGTTTAGAAAATCATATCTCTACAACTCTTAGCGTTGATGATCCAGTGGTTAAAGAGGTTTATGAGAAAGTTACTTATGGAAGAAGTAGCGTCTCTTTAAATAAGTATTTAAAAGAACAGTTTGTTTCTTTAAAGGATTTTAGTAATTATGAAAAGTTTTATTATGCTTTTTTTGGTTTAAAAGATAAGAATTTAAAAACTGATAAAGATAAGAAATATTTTATTTTAGATAGCGATGTTTCTGATTTGATGAGGGAATATTTTGGAGATGAAGTAACCTATTTAAAACAAGGCGTTTTAAATATTTCTTTGATGAAACCATTGACTGCTGGTAATTATTTGACTATTTCTTATAATAATAACAAGGAAAATTATGATGTTACAGTTAGTAGTTTTTCTCCTGATAAGCAACTTATTCCGGTTTATATGTCTACTTTAGAAAGTGCGGTTAAAGATAACGATGGCACAATGACATTACAAGAGAGAGTTATTTACATTGTTAGTAGTCAAGCTAATGGAATGGTTAGTTATAAAATCTATCGAGATTATAATCATACCATGCTTATTGATAGTAAAGATAATATTTCGCTTGAAGAATATCAAAAAGAACCTATTTCTATTGATAAATATATGATGCAAGCTAATGTTGTTACATATAAGATGAAAGAGAATAAAGGAAAGTATTATTTTTATCAGAGTAAAATAGAAGAGTAGCTACAGGTTTGTAGCTTTTTTCTACTTATAAAACGTGGTAAAAAGAAATTTTTTTTGATATAATAAAGGAACTGGAGGCAAGTTTATGAAACAGGAGAATATTAGAAATTTTTGTATTATAGCACATATTGATCATGGTAAGAGTACACTTGCCGATCGAATTTTAGAAAAAACTGGGGCTATTGAAAAAAGAGAGTTAAAAAGTCAGATGCTTGATTCTATGGATATTGAAAGAGAACGTGGTATTACTATTAAGCTTAATGCGGTTCAACTTACTTATCAGCATGATGGGGAAGAGTATTATTTTCATTTGATTGATACACCAGGACATGTAGACTTTTCTTATGAAGTGAGTCGTAGTTTGGCAGCTTGTGAGGGGGCACTATTAGTAGTGGATGCGGCTCAAGGAGTTGAAGCTCAAACTTTGGCTAATTTGTATTTAGCACTTGATAATAATTTAACAGTTATTCCAGTTGTTAATAAGATAGATTTACCTAGTGCTGATGTTGATAAAGTAATAGGTGAACTTGAAAATATTGGGTTTGATAAAGAGGAGATAATTTTAACTAGTGCGAAGACTGGAGTTGGAATTGATTCTTTGTTAGAAGCAATTATTAAAAAGATTCCAGCACCTAAGGGACATCTTGACCAACCGTTAAGAGCATTGATTTTTGATAGTTTATTTGATGCTTATCGTGGGGTTATTATCAGTATTCGAGTTGTTGAAGGTGAAGTTAAAGTAGGCGATATGATTCGGATGATGGAAACGGGTGCTTTGTATGATGTTGTAGGTTTATCGATTAATACGCCAAAAGAAGTGAAAGTAAAATCTTTAAAAGCGGGTGAAGTTGGTTACTTATATGCATCGATTAAAAGTATTAGTGATGTTTCTGTCGGGGATACTATTACTTTGGATTTTCATCCGGCTAAAGAAGCATTGCCTGGTTATAAGCCGATGAAACCCATGGTATATTGTGGACTTTATCCAATTGAGTCTAGTAAGTTTGAGGACTTAAGAGAGGCTTTAGATAAATTAAAATTAAATGACGCAGCTTTGAGTTTTGAGCCAGAAACTTCTAAAGCTTTAGGTTTTGGGTTTAGATGTGGTTTTTTAGGCCTTTTACATATGGAAATCATTGAGGAAAGAATTGAAAGAGAGTTTGGTATTGATTTGATTGCAACGTCTCCTTCGGTTGTCTATGAGGTATTACTTTCTGATGGAACGAAGATGATGGTGGATTCTCCTACAAAGATGCCAAAAAGAGAAGTTATTTCTAAGACTTTAGAGCCATATGTAAAGACTAGTATTTTTACACCAAGTGATTATATTGGGCCTATTATGGAATTATGTCAGGACAAAAGAGGAACTTTTATTAATATGGAGTATCTGGATGAGACTAGAGTTACTATTCATTATGAATTACCACTTTCAGAAATTGTATATGACTTTTTTGATAAACTAAAATCTTATACAAAGGGATATGCTTCTTTTGATTATGATTTGGTAGGTTATAAGGAAAGTAATTTGGTAAAGATGGATATTTTATTAAATGGTGATGTAGTTGATGCGTTATCGGTAATTGTTCATAAGGATTTTGCTTACAACCGTGGTAAGGTTGTCGTTGAAAAACTTAAGGAAATTATTCCAAGACAGATGTTTGAGGTGCCTATTCAGGCTGCTATTGGAACTCATGTCATTGCACGTACTGATATCAAAGCGATGAGAAAGAATGTACTTGCGAAATGTTACGGTGGGGATGTTACTCGTAAGAAAAAACTTTTAGAAAAACAAAAAGAAGGTAAAAAACGAATGAAACAAATCGGAAGTGTAGAAGTTCCACAGGAAGCATTCCTGTCTATTTTATCTACTAAAGAATAGGAGTTTTGGTTGTGAAAGATGAAGTTATTGTAAAAGAAAAGTTGGTTGTTGAATATTTCAAAGAGAATCCCGATGCTTTTATTGGTGAAGTTTCTGAAAATACTGGAATATCTAAGTCTTCGGTGCAAAGATATTTACAAAAATATGGTTCTACTTTAATTCCAGGGACAGGAACTACTATCGGTGAGCAATTGCAAATTAACCGTCTAAAGGGACAGAGAAATGGTGGAATACAATCTTTTAAAAGTAATGATTATATTAAGGATAAAAAAGGTCGTTTCATCGGTTGTGAAAGTACGGTTAGCGCAGTTGATAAAGAAGAAAAAAAGTGTAATGATATAAAACAAATTTGTATTTATTATTTAGCAAATAATACTATATCTTTAACTGATTTAGCTCATACTTTTTCAGAGTTATTTGGATATAGCAGAGATTATGTATATGATTGTTTACTTGATAGTAGGGTAAGTGAGTTGTTAGGTGCAGAGAAAGCTTTGGAAATATCAAAATCGCTTCATAACAATAGAATGAACTTTTATAGAAAAATGAAAGATATTCCATTTGATATTAATTCTGTTGTTAATAATTCAGAATTTACACTTATGGAAAAACAAGTGTTTTTCCAACTTGCTAGTGATCCTGAAAAAAGTTTGCAGAGTGTTGGAGAAGAACTAGGTGTATCTAAGACGACTGTTATGAAGTATGAAAATAGAGCAATTACTAAGATTAATGAAATGATTTCTAGAGGTAAATAAGTGATAAAACATTGTTATATACATATTCCTTTTTGTAAGAATATTTGTAGTTATTGTGATTTTTGTAAATTGTTTTATGATACTGGTTATGTTATGGCTTATTTAGATTGTTTGGAAGAAGAAATTATTCAATATTATCAAAATGATGAGTTAGAAACAATTTATATTGGTGGTGGGACACCTAGTTGTTTGTCTGATTCGGAGTTAGAAAAATTATTTTTAATTTTAAATAAGTTAAAGAGAAAAGATAATTGTGAAGTAACGTTGGAAGCTAATTTTGATAGTGTTACTTTTTCAAAATTAGATTTATGTAAAAAGTATGGAGTGAATAGAATAAGTTTTGGATTACAGACTACTCATGAATGGATTTTGGAAAAGATGGGAAGAACATTAGATTTAAATTATGTAAAAGATGTTATTTCTTACTGTAAAAAGATTGGTATTTCTAATATTAATGTTGACTTGATGTATGCTTTTCCTGGAGAAGTAATAGATGAGGTCAAAGCAGATATTTTCTTTATTAAAGAATTAGATATTCCTCATATTTCTACTTATTCTTTAATTTTAGAAGAACATACTAAACTTTATATTGAAAAGGTTAAAAGTATTCCAGAAGAACTAGATGCTAGTATGTATCAAGAAATTGTTTCATCTTTTAAAGAGTTTTGTCATTATGAGATTAGTAACTTTGCGAAAGAAGGGTATCAGTCTAGACATAATTTATGTTATTGGCATAATTTATGCTATTATGGTTTTGGACTTGGAGCTAGTGGCTATATAGATGATTATCGTTATACAAATACAAGAAGTATTTTACACTATTTGCAAAAAAAATTTCGAAGTAGTTTTGAGAAAGTTGATTTATATGATAAAATTGAGTACGAGGTTATTTTAAATTTAAGAACAAAAAAAGGAATTTCGAAACGAGAGTTTTTTAAGAAATATCAAAAAGGACTTGATTATTACTTTCACTATCAGGAGTTAGTAAAAAAGGGTTATTTAATAGAAGATAAAAATTATTTGGCAATTCGAGAAGAGTATTTTTATCTTAGTAATGAGATATTAGTGCAGTTATTGGAGGTATATAATTATGGATAAAGTGAAAGCGTTTGCGGTTGAATTAGGGTATATACGTAGTGATCGTATAAAAAATAGTTGTATCGAGATGATAAAATTACTTCCAGATTATTTTTTTGAGGTGGCGGCTTCTTCTACAGGGAAGTATCATCCTAGTTATGCTTTAGGAGAAGGAGGACTTTTACGTCATACTAAAGCGGCTGTTAGAATTGGGTATGAATTACTTCAAGATTCTTGTATTGGTAATAAATATACTAGTGACGAAAAAGATTTGATGTTAATGGGGATTTTATTGCATGATGGTTTAAAGCATGGTATGCCAAAGGAACAATATACACGTTTTGATCATCCTCTTTTAATGGCTGATTATATTATGGATAATGAGGAAGTTTTAGGACTTGAAGTTGAGGAAATTGAGTTTTTAATCGATGTTATTAAAACACATATGGGACCTTTTACAAGAGATTATAAGGGTAATGAAGTATTGGAAATGCCAAAAACTAAATATCAAAATTTTGTGCATATGTGTGATAATTTGGCAAGTAAGAAATTTTTAGTGGTCCCATTTGATGAAAATAATAATATAAGTGTCTAATTGGATACTTATTTTTTATTGATAGTTTTTTGTTTTTTTGATATGATGTTTTTAGGGTTAGAAAAGAGGGATATGATGCAAGGTAAGATTATTGTTATTGAGGGAACAGACTGTTCCGGTAAAGAAACACAATCGTTACTTTTAGAAGAAAGATTAAAAGGTTTAGGTAAGAAATGTGTTCATTTTAGTTTTCCAATGTATGATACACCAACTGGAAAAATTGTTGGGGGTCCTTATTTAGGAAATGTAGAAATTTCTAAGGGTTTTTTTGAAGAAGGTGCTGATAAAGTTGACCCTCATATTGCTTCTTTATATTATGCAGCTGATAGAAAATATAATATGAATCGTATTCTTCCTTATTTAGAAGATGGTTATTATGTTATTTTAGATCGTTATACAACGTCTAATTTAGCTCACCAAGGTAGTAAAATTTTAGATAAAGATGAAAGATTTTTAATGTATCAATGGGTAGATAAATTAGAGTATTGGCTATTGCAGTTGCCAAAGCCAGATGAAACAATTTTTTTACATATGCCTTATAAATATTCCTTAGAACTTAAAAAAAATAGAAAAGTATTAGATGAACATGAGCGTTCTCCGGAACACTTAAAGAATGCAGAAGAGGCATATATTGAACTTTCTGAGATGTATAATTGGAAGAGAATTGAATGTGTGAAAGATGGAGAGATTAGGACAGTTTCTGATATAAATGATGAAATATTAGATTATTTAATTACACAATAAAAGCCAGGATAACCTGGCTTTTATTTATTTATGGTTGGAACTTGAAGTTGTTGATTTGGTATTGTTGTCTGTTGTGGTGTTATGGCTGTCTTTGTTTGTTGAATTATTGGCGTTGTTTGATTTATTGTTGGTTGATTCGGTTGTTCTATAGGTTTTATCGTAGCTGTTTCTTGTTTTTGTTTTGTTACTACTGGTATTGGAATGATGGATGGTGTATTTACAGTATTAAGTGTAGGGGCTTTATTTGTTTCAATAGATTCAATTTTTTCTATGGTATTTACAGGTTTATTGGAACTAGTAGTTTTAACAATTGGTGTTTCTTTTTCGGTTACAGTTGTCGGAATTATTCTTGGTGTTGCTTGATTGATTGGTGCAGAAGGCTTTTCTTTTTGATCTGTATTTAGCGAAACAACCTCTAATTTTTGTTCTTTTTCTTTTTCCTGATGTTCTTGTTTTTCTTCTTGAATTTCTAATTCTTGTTTGATTTTTTTCTCTTTTTCTTTTTCTAGTTCTTTTAATTTTTCGTGTTCGTCACTTTCAAAGAAATCTTCAGCATCTTCAATTTCAATGACACGTAATACTTCTTCAAAGGAGGTAGTTCCATCTAATACCTTACCTAAGGCATCTTGCAACATTGTTATAACATTTTCATTATAAACTAAATCTCGTAATTCATCTTTGCTTAGGTTTTCATTATTTAAAGCATTTCTAATTTCATCATCTAATTCTAGAACTTCCTGAATGGCAACACGTCCTTTATAACCTTTACGGCAGGCATCACAACCGTTATGATTAACATCCCATATTTTATCGACATCTTTTTTTAAGTATTTTTTAAAAACTTTTTTTTCAAATTTAGTAGTATCACGTTCTACACGACATTTTGTACATATTTTTTTAGCAAGTCTTTGGGAAATGATGCCGGTTAGGGCAGTTGATAATAAGTAACGTTCTACATTCATATCTAATAAACGTTCTACCGTTGCTAAAGTATTATTGGTATGGATAGTTGATAAAACTAAGTGACCAGTAATAGCGGAACGAACTGCGATTTGTGCAGTTTCACTATCACGAATTTCTCCAATTAGAATAACATTAGGGTCTTGACGTAAAATAGAACGAAGGGCAGCAGCGAAAGTCATGCCAATTTCGGAATTTACTTGTACTTGATTCATTCCCTCGATGTTCATTTCAATTGGGTCTTCTACAGTGATGATGTTTGTTTCTTCTTTATTTAAAGCTTGTAAGACAGAATAAACGGTTGTAGATTTACCAGATCCAGTTGCTCCTGTAATTAAGATGATTCCATTCGGTACTTGGATCATTCGTTTTAATCTAGCTAAATTGGAAGGGTTAAATCCTAAATAATCTAGACCTTGCAAACTTCTAGAATAATCTAAAATACGAATAACAATCTTTTCACCTTCGTTTAAGGGTAAGGCAGAAACACGCATATCTAAATAAGTACCCCCAAAGTTTCCTTTGATAGCCCCATCTTGTGGAAGTCTTGATTCTGTGATGTTCATATTAGCTAATAATTTTAATCTGGTTGTAAGATTTCTTTCATATGCTTTTGGAATATATGTAAAATTTTGTAAGTCACCATCTACACGAAATCTGATCATCATACCGTCTTCTCTTGGATCAAAATGAATATCAGAAGCATTTGATTTAGCGGCAGATATAATAACATAGTCAGCAATTTGTGTAATTGGTGTTTTTGTAAAATCGAATTTAATCATAGTATTAGCCCCTTTTTATTTTTCCCTATGGTATTTTATCTTAATTTATTATATAATAATTTTAGTATAATAGCAAGAAAGTAGATGGGAAAATATGAAAAAAAATAATAAGGGTTTTGTCTTAATAGAAACTTTAGTTGTTACTGTTTTTGTAATGGCTGTTTTTTCAGTTATTTATATTAATTTTTATCCCTTGGCTGGTGAGTATGAGCGGAGAGAATTTTATGATGATGTCGATAGTAAATATGGTACTTATTGGATAAAGAGATTTGTTCAAAGTAATAGTTATGATTTTTTTAAAGCGAATGGAGCTGATTCCACAATCAATAGTTCTAAATTTTATGATTTTACTTGTAATACGCTTAGTGGCAGTGATAAAACTTTATGTTTAGAAATGTGGAATCGTTTAGGAGTTACTAAGGCAGTTGTTACTAGTTATAAAATATCAGATTTTAAGACTAAAATAGCGCAAAATTCCTCTGGATTTAGTGATGGTTTTGTGTCTTATATCGAGTACTTGCCAGATTATACTGTACCATCTTTGAATGGGGCTAATTATAGAGTTTTAGTTGAGTTTAAGAAAAAAACAGATGATGTAGATGATGCTAGTAGTGAGACTTATTATACTTATGGTAATATGGAGGTGGTGCGTCATGCGTCTTAAAAAACTCAATAATAAGGGTATGACAGCGATTGAAATATTGGTTACATTTGTTATTGTTGCTATTATTGTAGTGTCTATGTATGATGGGATTTTAGATTTAAAAAATAAAGAGACAGTTGCATCTTACAAGCTTAGTTTAGTTACTTATAAAAATTTGTTAACTAAAGATATTCAAGATGATTTAATAAAAATTGGTCTTTCTTCTGTTAGCACAACTCCATTAGCAGATAATAAGGGATATCAGATTCGTTTTGTATTGAAAGATGGTAGTGTTCGAGTTTTAGAAATTGTTCAAGTTTTGGGATGTGATGCGGTGGATGAAATTGAAGCAGATGAGATGTGTACCAAAGCTGGCATTTCTCTAAATCAGAGTGATGAGTTTTCTATTAGTTATGGACCAGAGGGGAATTTAACAGAGTATCCTTTACCTGATTTGGGACATAATGATATTGAATATAGTGGAAGTTCTACTACTCATAGAGTATATAGTCTTAAAATTAATTCTGTAGATATTTCCACTGCTAATAATGTGTTTTCTCTTCATATTTCCTTGTATCACCCAGATTTAGGTTCTAAACATTCTATTGATATTGTGACACCTATTAATTATCAAGGTGGAATTGATAGTCATGAGCCTCCTACTGTTCCTACTGCGCATATTAGGAGAGAAGATTCAAATGGAGAAATTTTACCTAATTCAGATAGTTGGAGAAGAGATACACTTTGGTTTGGAGATTTTACTAGTGCTTCCAGTAATGGGATTAAAAAAATTGAGTATTCTAATGAGTGCAGTGGAAAAGTTGATGGTAATTTATCTTTGAATGGCGAGCTTTATAGAGAAACTCAAGGTCTTAAGTATTGTATAAGAGCTGTGGATAACCGAGATTGGGTTAGTGATTGGAGTATTCCATATTTTTTAAAGATTGATAAATCCCCCCCCATTTGTAGCAGCGATGGTGGTAGTGAAACTTGGACAAATGGTTCTAGAAAATTAATTGGCAAGTGTACAGATTCACATAGTGGATGTGTTGGCAATATTAGTAAAAATTACAATAGTGAAGGTAATTTTGTAAATCAGTCTCCAGGAACAGTTGAAGATAAAGCTGGTAATAAAACAGTTTGCCCTGCTAATCAAACTGTTCGAATTGATAGAACACCACCTACTATTGATGTTAGATATTTAAGTAACTTTTATTTACCTACTTCGGGAAGAGTTCATCCTAGAGTTGTTCAAACTCAAATTAATGATAATTTGTCTGGGGTAGTTAAAGCCTCTTATTATGTTCCATATACTATTAATGGGACTTGGAATATGAATTATTCTTCTCTTCCTGGCGCTACAGAAAATTTCGCTATGGATAAGACAAGTAATTCTAATTTTAGTATATCTACACAAGATACGGCAGGAAATAGTGCTTCTATTAGTAATAATTATTATGCTTTGAGTCGTACTCCAATTGTTATATATCTGTCTCTTATACACATCTCCGAGCCCACGAGACAGGCA
>ERZ1026981.344-NODE-344-length-9900-cov-9.007212_pt1 | contig 9900 bp, 11 predicted proteins | sample MGYA00519456_ERZ1026981 | MGnify/ENA primary metagenome ERZ1026981 (study PRJEB26926, sample SAMN06164408) | human gut metagenome | biome: ENVO:00009003; feature: ENVO:2100002; material: ENVO:00002003 | host: Homo sapiens | place: USA | collected 2012 ...
CTTATATAAAGATGAAGTAAGCAGATTAATAGTGAAAAAAAGTTATATAAAAATTGAAGCCGAACAGATATCATCTTCGTTTTTTTCATACTTAAATAACTTAAATCCTAGATTATTTGTCTGCGAATTTAAATATCAAGATTACTTCTTTTTACAAGAAACAACCGAAAAAGAGACAATTTAACTTGTAGAAAACATAAATTTTTAGTAAAATACTTAGTAGTAAGGAGATGAATTTATGTTACATGATATATTAATGGTATTATTAGGATTAGTCATCGGTTTAATTATCGGTGTTGTCGTTGCTAGAAAAATGATGAAAAAGTATCTAAAAGATAATCCTCCAATAAGTGAAGAGATGATTAAGGGATTAATGATGCAAATGGGTAGAAAACCAAACCAAAAACAAATTAATCAAATGATGAAAGCAATGCAAAAATATCAATAATAAAGAAGAGAAATCTTCTTTTTCTTTTTCTAAAAATAAGGTATAATAAGTAATAGAATTGTGGAGTGATTTCATGAAAGACTTTAAAGAAAAATTAGCATTAGTGCCAACAAAACCAGGTAGTTATCAAATGAAAAATAAAGACGGTGTTGTCATTTATGTTGGTAAAGCAAAAAATTTAAAAAATAGACTAAAGAGTTATTTTACAGGAACTGTAACTGGTAAAACTAGAATGCTTGTGGAAGATATTGATGATTTTGAATATATTGTAACATCATCAGAGTTAGAATCTTTAATATTAGAAATTACTTTAATAAAAAAATTTGACCCTAAATATAATATTTTACTAAAGGATGACAAGACTTATCCATATATTGAATTAACCAACGAAAAATATCCCCGCTTAAAGGTGGTTAGAAACACTAAACATAAAAAATCAAAAGACTATTTGTATGGCCCATATCCCAATGTTTCAGCAGCTAGAAAAACAGTAAATATGATTAATCGTATTTATCCTTTACGGAAATGTGATAAATTAAAAAAAGAATTATGTCTTTATTATCATATTCATGAATGCTTAGGTTACTGTGTAAAAAATATTAATGAAGAAGAAATCACTAACATGAAAAAAGAAATTATTTCATTCTTAAAGGGTGACTCCCAAGAAATTGAAGCCAAAATAAAAAAAGAAATGAGAAAAGCCAGTGAAAACCTAAACTATGAACGAGCATTGGAACTTAAGAATATGTTAGATGACATCAACATTACTTTACGAAAACAAAAAATAGACTTAAATAAAAATTACAATTTTGACTTAGTAAATTATTATCGTGATGAAAACTATTTATCTATTGAGATATTTTTTATTCGAGATGGTTTATTATTTGGTCGTCATAATGAAATTGTTCAAACTATGTTAGATCCTATAGAAGAGGTTATGGAATATTTAATTAAATTTTATGATAAAACAGGAATGCTACCAAAAGAATTACATGTTCCTTTTGAGCTAGATAAAAATTTACTCAGTGAATATTTAAATATTAAAGTTTACTCTCCACAAAGAGGTAAATTAAAAAATCTTTTAGATTTAGCAAAAGAAAATGCTAAAGAACAACTAGATTTACAAGAAGAGACGCTAAAAAAAGATGATAATCTACGTAAAGAAGCTATTTCTGAACTAAAAAAACTTTTACATTTATCTTCTGTTTCACGAATGGAATCATTTGATAACTCTCATTTATTTGGTACCTTTTATGTTGGCGGAATGGTTGTTTTTAAAGATTTTCTCCCTCAAAAAAGTGAGTATCGTAAGTACAAAATATCAACCGATGTTAAGGATGATTTAAATGCGATGAAAGAAGTTCTATATCGTAGGTACTACAAAGTTTTAATGGAAAACCTAGAAAAACCAGATTTGATTGTTATGGATGGAGGAAAGTTGCAAATTAGTGTTGCTAAGGAAATCGTTGACTCACTAGGTTTAAATATTCCAATTATTGGTTTAGTAAAAGATAAGACCCATAAAACTAGCTACATTATGAATGATCGTTATGAAATCATCAACGTTTCTAAAGACAGTAACTTATTTTTGTTTTTAACAAGAATTCAAGAAGAAGTACACCGCTATGCAATTACTTATCATAGAAATATAAAATCTAAGGGTATGTTATCAAGTGTTTTAGATGTAGTTCCAGGAATTGGAGAAGTCAGAAGAAAAGAATTATTAAAAAAATTTGGTTCTTTAAAAAAATTAAAAGAAGCAAGTATTGAGGAATTATCAAAAGTTGTATCTAAAGACGTAGCCGAAAATTTAGTTACTTACCTAAAAGAGTTGTAGTATAATGAGTATGAAAGGATGATAAAAAATGAAAAAATTAAATAAAAAAGGCTTCACCTTAGTTGAGTTATTAGCTGTTATTGTAATACTAGGTCTTTTAATGAGTGTTGCTGTTGGAGCAGTTACCATATATATGGATAAAAGCAAAAAGCAAGCAATGGAAACAATTATTTCAACAGCCTATGATGGAGCAGTAAATACCTTAATGGAAGAAAATATCATGCTAAATGAGGAAGAAAGTACGAGTTTTACTCTTCAGGAACTATATGAAAATGGTAGTATTGAACGACCTGCAGACCCATATAATTCTTCTAAAGAATGTGAGGGATATGTAAAAGTTACCAATCCAAAAGCATCTTCATCAGCAGAAATTGATAACTATCAATATAAAGTTCATATTGAATGTATCGGCAACAGAACAATGGAAAAAACATATTAAAAGAAGGTGGCATATGAGTAAAATAAGCATAATGGATGAAATCTTAGCCAATAAGATTGCAGCAGGAGAAGTAGTTGAAAAAACAATGAACGTTGTCAAAGAATTAGTAGAAAACGCAATAGATGCAGCCAGTGATGAAATAAAAATAGAATTGATTGATTCAGGAGTAAAACAAATTAAAGTTTCAGACAACGGGATTGGTATGGATAGAGAGGATGCCAAGCTTGCTTTTTCGCGTCATGCTACTTCTAAATTAAAAAACTTAGATGATTTATTTAATATCGAATCATTAGGCTTTCGTGGTGAGGCCTTACCTTCAATAGCATCTGTTTCAAATATCGAACTAAAAACTTCAAACGGTGAAGTAGGAACTTATTTAACTTTGTCAGGTGGAAAAGATATAGAAGTAAAAGATAGTGATTTGCAAAAAGGAACTACCATAACAGTCAAGGATTTATTTTATAATACTCCAGTCCGCTTAAAATACCTAAAAAATCTATATATTGAGTTAGCAAACATCACAGAGTATGTAAACAAAATGGCTCTATCTTATCCAAATATTAAATTTACCTTAATAAACAACGATAAGAAGCTATTAGGAACAGATGGTAATGGTGATTTACGAAAAGTAATATATGAAATTTATGGTGCGGAAGTCACTAAAAAAATGATAGAAATTACTGGCGAAAATGATGATTATTATATCCATGGCTATATATCTTATCCAGAAATGACAAAAAGTAACCGTAATTCAATTACTACTTTAGTAAATGGGCGAGTAATTAAGAACAATGAATTAAATAAAGTAATTGTCGATGCATATCATACCTATATTCCTAAGGATAAATTTCCAATTATTGTCTTAAATATTGATGTAGATCCCATCTTAATCGATATTAATATTCATCCAACGAAAATGGATATTAAATTCTCTAAAATGGATACTCTAAAAGAGTTAGTAAATGACGAAATAACCAAGCAATTAAAAAAGTTAACCTTAATACCAACAATCAGTGTAAGAAGTGAAGAGGCAGCAAAAGAAAGTGAAATTCCTTTATATCAGCCGGCTATTCAAGAAAGAACACAATCGAAACAAACTTATGAAGAAATATCCTTAGATTTTACAGTAGCCGAACCAGAAAATATAACTGAAAAAAATCCAAATGAAATAGAAATAATAGAAGAAAATACTCCTCGTATAAAAGCTATGATTCCAAGAGGAATCGTTTATTCTACTTATATTATTGCGGAAAATGCTGATGGTATGTATATCATTGACCAACATGCTGCAGCAGAGAGAATTAATTATGAAAAAATATTAAAATCTTTAAAAGAAAATGTGATTCCAATTGATTTATTAATCCCTATAAAAATAGAACTAGCAGCTAATGAATTTTTAATAATAAAAAACAACTTGGATATTTTAAAAGAATATGGCTTCATCGCTGAAGAATTTGGAATGAATACCATAATTATAAGAAGTCACCCTAATTGGATTCCAGAAGATATTGCCGAAGAGTGTATTCGTAAAGTAGTAGACATCGTTATAACTAAAGAAAGCTTTGATTTTGACCAATTTGTTTGGCGTATGGCTGCTACTATGGCATGTAGAATGTCAGTAAAAGCAAATGACTATCTGTCCTATGAAGATCAATTATGGCTTCTTGACACTCTAAGACAGTGTGACAATCCCTTTACTTGTCCTCATGGACGACCAACCATTATTACTTACACAAAATACGATTTAGAAAAGTTATTTAAGCGTTCCCTTGACTGATGAACTTAAAAGTGATATAATATGCAACAAATTATAAGAGGGGGCAAATAAACATGGATATTCAAAAGAAAGAAGTATATCAAGAGGTGTATCCATTTGCGACAGAAAATATTGGAGCATATTTTAACGAACTAGACTTTAATGAAAAAACTGTGTTAACAGTAGGATCTTCACTAGATCAAGCCTTTCATGCATTATTATTAGGAGCAGAACGCATAACTGTTTATGATTTAAATAAAAATACAGAAAATTACTATAAATTAAAAAAAGAAGCAATCACCACTACCAAAAGAACAGAGTTATATAAAAAGATGACAAAGCAATCTCAAATAAAATTAACAAAAGATTATTTTCCAGAATCTATATCTAAGCATATTAATCCATATTTACAAGATGATAAACTATATAAAAAACTACAGGAAAAATTGACAGAAGATAGAATCTCTTTTGTATTTGGAGATATATTTGCGATGACTGAAGCCTTAGGAAATGAGAAATTTGATAATATTATTTTATCTAACATTTTACAATTTTTAGACTATTTTGCAAAAATGCAAAATAGAGATCCTCAAGAATTATTACAAACCAGTTTTAACGACTGGAAAAGTCATTTAAACAACAATGGAATTTTACAATTATTATATTTATATAGTTTTACTAAAGACGATTTGACAAAGCAACATACAATTCCAACTTATAATTTAAAAGATATTGTGCAAACACTAAAAGGCAATTCTTTAGACATCAGTTTTTTTAGTGGTTGTCAAAAAGAGGACATAGATGCAATTGTAACATATACAAAAAAGAGGTAGATTATTATGAAACCAATCATTGTAATTATTGGTCCAACTGGAGTAGGAAAGACCAAACTAAGTATAGAACTAGCCAAAAAATTAGATGCTGAAATCATAAATGGTGATTCTGTTGCTATCTATAAAAAACTAGATATCGGAAGTGCCAAGCCAACCATACTAGAACAAAAAGAAGCTCCTCATCATCTAATAGATATAAAAGAACCAACTGAAAAGTATAGTGTTTATGACTATCAACAAGATGTTAGAAATTTAATCTCTGAAATTTCAAAGCGCAATAAAAGGATTATTATTGTTGGTGGAACAGGGTTATATATAAAAGCAGCTTTATATAATTATGTTTTTAAAGAGAAAACAACAAGTAATAGCTATAATAACTTATCAAATGAAGATTTAATCAACAAATTAAAGCAATATACCAAGGAAATTAGCATTCATAAAAATAATAGAAAACGACTAGTACGTCTTTTGAATAAATATGAAAATGGTGAGCCTATAACTAATGAAAAAGATGAATTGTTATATCCGATTCAGGTAGTAGGCTTAACCGCTGACAGAGAATTAGTTTATGATAGAATTAATAAAAGAGTAGAAAAAATGCTAGAGGAAGGATTATTAGATGAAGTATTAAGTTTAAAAAATTTATACGCAACTTCCCAAGTTCTAAATACCGCCATTGGTTATAAAGAATTTACTGACTATTTTAAAGATATGAAAACTTTGAAAGAAGTTATAGAGCAGATTAAACTAGATTCAAGGCATTATGCTAAAAGACAATATACGTTCTTTAAGCATCAATTTCCAACCAATTGGTATGATGTAAATTTTAATAACTTTGACGAAACAATAAGTCATATATATGAAGATATAAAAAAAGAAGCCATCTAGGCTTCTTTTAATTCAGAATAAATTTTTGTATCAAATTGATGTTCATCTTTTTCTAGTTGCAAAAGAGTAGGGGTATCTACCAAGAAAAACTTATGCTCTAGTATATTATCACCAGTAGAAGTTACTGGATCATCCCAAGTTAAATCTAAATGATACCACTTTTTATCTAGATGTACTGCATTCCAAATATGTTCCTCACTTGCTACTTTATAACTCTTAATCCCCATTTTTTCTAAAAATAATTGCATGGCATCAGTATATCCTCCACAAATTCCATGCCCTTCAATTAATGGTCCATAGGCAATATCAGAGTGGTAAGTAGTAATATTGTAATCACTACGATCAGAATCATAGATACTATTATTAATAATATAGTCATGAACTCTTTTAATATTATCGATATCTTTAGCACCCGGTATAATTAATTGATGACTCAATTCATCAACTATATTTTCAACTTCTTGAATTTGTTTTTTGGTATAGCTTTTTTCAATATGAATAGAGACTTTGCCTAAAGAATCATATTGTGTTTCAATATGGTTAAACCCATTAAATGGATGCACAAAATTATTAATATCAGAAAGCAACTCTTGATCATTAGCTAAACTTTCTACTTCATCTAAACACCCATGATAATCACTAGGACAATAAAAAGTAAAATCACTCATACCTGTATTAATTGCAGTATAAAATACATTTAAAATATCCTGTCTTGAATGTGGCGATAAATTATCTGTATTCTGTACAAAATCAAAATTATAACTTCGATAATACTCATTCTTTTGAGCTAAAATAGCCTCCTGATTCTGAAAAGATTTAAGTGTAGAATAATATAATTTTTGTAAATCATTCTGATAAAAAAAGAGCAGTCCGATAATAATCATCGTAATACCTAATGTAACTAAGATTCTCTTCATATATCCTCCAGTATTGATATCTTATGCTACTTCCATTCTATCTTATTGCAAAAGAAAAGTAAACAAAAAATCAATCAAAGACTTGATTGATTTACATAGCATTTTTCATCTTAGTTAATCTTGATTTTAAACGTGCAGCTTTATTCTTATGAATCTTTCCACTAGACATTGCTTTATCAATTCTTTGAATTGCAATATTATAGTTTGTGCTAGCTGCTTCTTTATTTTCTGCTTTAACTTCTTTTTCAAACTTTTTAATAGCTGTTCTCATGCTTGAAACTACTAAAGTATTTACATTAGTTTTCTTAACGTCAGAACGCATTCTTTTTTTAGCACTTCTAATATTTGGCATTTTTTCACCTCACTTTTATAAACACATTAATTTTACCAAAGATTGAAAAAAATTGCAAATATTTTTTTGTTATTTGTAAATATTAAAAATAAGGTGATAAAATGCATACAATTGATTTAAAAAACTATGATTTAAGAACAGACTTAGTAATCGATGATATTAATGCTGAAAGAAAGAGGAAAAGTCTTTTAAAAGTAATAGCAGAAACTAAAAATTCTAAATTAGAAGAAATCGAGATAACAAAAGACTTAGAAGAAAAATTTCGCAAAAAAGCAGGTGTTTATAGTACTGTCACTTTTAAAGATATAACAGATAAAAATAATTATAAAGACGTCGAGCAAGCAACAATCAACGCCTTAAAAAGAACCTATCAACACCTAAATATGACAACATCTTCTAAGGTGTTGATAATAGGCTTGGGAAATGACAAATCAACACCTGACTCTTTAGGTCCTAAGTCGATAGACCATGTCCTAGTCACAAGACATCTTTTTGCTCTTGGCGAAGTAGAAGAAGGCTATAAAAATACGGCCAGTTTCAAACCAAGTGTTACAGGAATAACCGGTATAGAAACCAAAGAATTAATCGAAGGGATAATTTCTAAAACATCCCCAGATGTTTTAATTATTATCGATGCCTTAGCTTCGAACTCCATAGATAGATTAAATAAAACTATCCAAATATCAACTGCTGGTATTAATCCAGGAAGTGGTATTGGTAATAATCGAATAGAAATAAGTCAAGAAACGATGCATATTCCTGTAATCGCTATTGGAGTACCAACCGTAGTAGATGCTACAACAATCGTTCAAGATACTCTAAAACTCCTTTTAAAGCAAATTAGCTATAATTTGGAAAATAAACACAATACCAAACTAAAACTAGTTCCTTTAAAACATCAAAATTACGAAGATCATAATGAAAATTTAACTGAAGAAGAAAAAGAGGATATTTTAGGAATGGTAGGTCTTTTAAAGGAAGAAGAATTAAAAAGATTATTACTAGAAGTATTATTGCCAGTAAATTATAATCTAATGGTAACTCCTAAAGAAATAGACTATACAATCGAAAAATTAAGTTTGTTATTAGGAAATTCTATCAACAAAAGTCTCCACGATCACTTTAATCCGACAAATTAATAAAAGAAAATATAGTAAAGTAATCTTGGTGATAGAATGAAAAAAAGATTTTATTCTAAAAATAACAAGAAAAAAAAGAGAGTAAAAAAATACTTTTTTTTACTCATTTTTATATTGGCATTAACCTTAAGTTATCAGTACCTAGATAAAAACATTAAAAAGAAAGATCAAAAAGAGCTAGTAGAAATATTATTATCTAATGAACCAGAAACTAATTTAATTACAAAAGTGTTTTCCCTACTATTACCAAAAGAATCTAAAGTTACGGATATTTTAGCCAAAAACTACAAAGGTTTAGTAAAAGAAAATGACCAAAAAATAGTACCTGTAGCCAAAACTGATAAAAAAACAGATTCGAATCCTACCATATATATTTATAATACCCATCAGACTGAAGAATATAAAGCAAGGAATTTTATCGAAGAAAGTGTAAAACCCACTGTTCAAATGAATAATTACATTTTGGAAGATGTTTTTACTAAGGCAGGTTACAACACTCTTGTAGAAGAAAGAAATATCAAAGAAGTATTAAATTCTAACCATTGGAATTACGCAGCGAGCTATAAAGCTAGTAGAGTTTTTTTAGAAAGCACGAAAAAAGAAAATCCTACTTTGAAATATTTTCTAGATGTTCATAGAGATAGTTTGCCTAAAGATAAAACTACGACTACGATTAATGATAAAAGCTATGCTAAAATTCTTTTTATTGTTGGTCTAGAAAATCCTAATTATATAGAAAACTTAAACTTTACTGAAAAAATCAACCAAAAATTAATAGAAAAATATCCCAATCTTTCTAAAGGAATCTATAAAAAAGCAGGCCCTGGTGTAAACGGGGTTTATAATCAGGACATTTCTCCAAGAAGTATTTTAGTTGAAATGGGAGGACCTGAGAATACTATTGATGAAGTTTTAAACACTTGTCTAGCTTTTGCCGAATGCTTTTTGGAGGTGCTAAAAGATGAAGTATAAGAAAATATTTGAACTAGTTATGGCTGTTTTAGTAGTTTTGTTTTTAGGGCTATACATTAGTCAAATGACGGGATACTATAAATATAGTGAGAGTAAGAAATCAACCCTTACCAAAGATGCTATAGAAAAATTCGAACAGGACATAAAAGCTGGTAAAAAAATTGATGCTAAAAATTATTTAGAAGAAGAAAAAAGTTATAACAATAAAATATCAAACTTAGGTATGGCTTTATCAAGTCTAATTGAAAAGGGTTTTAAAAAAGCTATGAACCTGTCTCTTATACACATCTGACGCTGCCGACGATCGCATAAGTGTAGA
>ERZ1026981.347-NODE-347-length-9842-cov-4.759273_pt1 | contig 9842 bp, 8 predicted proteins | sample MGYA00519456_ERZ1026981 | MGnify/ENA primary metagenome ERZ1026981 (study PRJEB26926, sample SAMN06164408) | human gut metagenome | biome: ENVO:00009003; feature: ENVO:2100002; material: ENVO:00002003 | host: Homo sapiens | place: USA | collected 2012 ...
CTGCTGCTGTGTCGAAAGCAGCCGGAGATGCAGGTGCAGTATCGCCGGCTGCCCCAATTGCAGAGGAGGAAACAGACCAGCCCAAAATAATAAAAGAGGAAATCTCCGATGGTCATATTGAAAAGCTGGTGGCGCCTGACGGCAAGGTTATTGCCGAAAAAACGATAAAAGACGGCGAAGTCGTTAAAAAGGTGCTGAACTATTATCATCCCAACGGGCAGGTTTCCCGCAAGGTAACTACGCTGGATGACGGCAAAGGGTTTTATGCGGAAGATTACTATATGAATGGGCGTCTGGCAGCGCAGGCGACATATCTGAACGAGAATAATAAAATCGGCACCGAAAAGAAATACGACAACAACGGGACATTGCGGCAGGAAATTCCGTGGGTTCTGCCCAAAGAAGACACGCAGAAGCCATTGGCTGAACAAAAGACGATTCGCCAGGGCAACATCATCACATATTATCCCGACGGGCGTATAGCCGCATCGTTTCCAGTCGGTCAGGAAGACGGCAAAACCCTGTTTTTTAACCGTCAGGGCCGCGTGATAAAGGAAGTCGAAAATGCCCGGGTGCTGAATTTTGCTCCCGAACTGGATGCGGCGGATTGTCAGGACAAGGTTGTGAAACTGAGCTTGGAAGAGCTGGTTGAACTTTATGAAGATGAGGGAGACATATCGTATAACAAGTGCGGCTTGCCGTATCGGGAAAACTTTGTATATGAAATCACCGATATGCGCGGTAATGCAGTGTCGAAGATAAGTTATGACGATACAGGAATGATTCGGCGCATAACCCCTTATGTCGGCGGTTTGAAAAACGGCGTCGAGCAAAAGTTTGACGCTTCGGGCAATCTGACTGCGGAAATAAATTACAAACAAGGGATAAAAAACGGAACCGCGAGCGGCTTTTTCCCGACCAAAGAGGTAGCCTTCCGCAAACGTTATGAGGACGGAAAAGTCGTTGGCCGGCTGACCTGCTATTTTCCGACCGGGGAAGTTGCCGCGGAGTTTGCATATAAAGACGGCAAAAAGGAAGGAACTGCAAAGATATACGGTCCCAATGCCCGCGAAATCTCTTTTGCCGGCGGCGAAATTGTCGGCGCTGCGCCGAAAGATGTCCGTCGCGCTCCGGAACCGTCCAAGCTTGCGGCTCTGTCCAATCCTGATTCGAAATGCCTGGATATAACCTCTAAGTTGGATGAACTGGCGCTTGATTTGGAAGCTAACGCCAATACCGTAACCAAAGCTTTTGCGTTGGATTTGCCGGATTCCTGCCGGGATTTTTCCTCTTTCAAACCCGAAAAAAGCAATTATGCCTGTTATGATGTCCTCAACCGTCTGCGTGCCGTGTTCCCGACCGGTTATAACCGCGGCGAATATGCAATCGAAACGGTTTATGCCGAAAACGGGCAGCACTTGTATGATATTCCGTACTATCAAAAACAGAAGCAGGGCTTTGCCAAAAAGTTTGACGATAAAGGTCATGTTGTCGCGGAGATTTATTACAGCCGGGATAAATTGGCGGAAAGTTCGCGCAGCTATCATGACAACGGAGCCGTCAAAGAAATGCTGACCATAGCAGACGGTGCGCCGCGCAAGCTCCTGGTAAGGTATAATAAAGACGGAACGCTGGCCTTCAGCCTGAATTATAATGAAGGAGAAAAGACGGATGCCTTTTTGGCCGAACCGCAAAAGAACAAGGATATTTATCTGAAATTCTATGAAGGCGAACTTGACAATATTCGCGAGGTGAATGCATCCAATCCGCAGAATTATATTGAATATAACTTAGCTTCCGGCGAATATACCGTATATAAGAACAGCGAGTTGATTAAAGGCGGAAAAATCTGCGGTTATGAAAATCGGACAGCAGATGCTGCACCATCGACAAGTGCCACATCTTCAACATCTGCTGCACCATCAACAAGTGCCACATCTTCAACATCTGCTGCACCATCAATGAGTACCACACCTTCAACAGCTGTCGCACCTGCGACAGATGCCGCAGCGTCATTAACGGCTGCCGCATCTGCAGCGTCTTCCGTAACTTCAAGTCAGTCGGAATCCGTTTTGCAGCCTGCGCCAAAACAGGCTTCTGAAGCTCCGGCCTCTGCTGCCGGAACTCCCGCCGCTGCGGTTCCTGCCTCTTCCTCGGCAGCGTCCGTTTCAGACGCCGCTCCGTCTACAGTAGCTCCAGTTTCTTCCGCGTCGGTAGCAGCACCGGCCTCGAAGGAAGTTCCGGCAGCCGCATCGTCTGTGCAAAAAGCCGATATTCCCGTCCGGAGTGAAAAAAACGAAGTATCACCAGTCCTTCCGGAAGATGCTGCGCCGATGGTAGAAGGGCTGGAGCCTGTTTCTTTTGACGATATAAAACTTAAAAATGCGATTATCCCGACGGCAGAAGAGAAAAAGCAGGCCGAACTGGCAGCCAAAAATATCGGTCCGGTTGCCAAACCGGACATAGATGCGCTGGCAGATGTCGTTGACAAGGAGCATGTCAGCATCGGCGGCGAAAAAACTTCCGGCTCTCTGGCTAAAACCGAAAAATTTTATTATCCGAACGGCAATCTCCGCAAAACGATAAAAACCCGCGGCGGCCGGACGGAAGAAATTAAGGAGTACTCCAAAACCGGACTGCTGCTTACCGATACTGTTTACAAAGACGACGGCATTCTGATTGAAAAATATTTCGGTTCGGGAGAAATTCGCCGCAAGACAAATAAGGCTTATACAGACAATCCGGTAATGGCTTTTATATCGCGCGAAGATTTTTATGACAACGGCAAGGCGCGTTATGAGATAACCCGCAAACCGGAAACCTTGCTGTTTTCCGATAAGCAGTTTTATCCCGACGGTACCCTGAAAGTTGAAACGGTTCAGAATTCTCCGCTGTCATACACAATCAGCGAATACGACAAAGCCGGAAAGCTTGTCAAAGTTATAAAGCAGCTCGGCCCCAACATTTTGGAAGAGGTATATGATGCCTCGGGAACAGTCAAATCCCTGAAATTGAACGGAGCCGATATGCCGGTGAAATTTGCCAAAAACAGCAGCGGACTGTTGCGGGACAATATGAAGATATTTGCCAAGAACGGAGCAGTTTCATCAGAATTCAAAGCCGATGAAAAACAGAACACGCTGCTGGAATACTATAAAAACGGCAAGGTAAAGACTGAAATCGTCTTTTATAATAACGGCGAAATTTCCGTCAAAGCCTTTGACCGCGAGGGAGCGTTGGAAAAGTTCGCCTATCTGGCGCCTGACGGCAAATTACATCTTCAAAAGCCGTCCGTCCGTACCGTTTCGGCTTATCGCGAGCGGCACTGGGTCGATTATAATAATCCGCGTTGGATAGAAAATCAGGACCGTTATTCGGTGAAATCCGTTGCCCGCCTCAATTTGGACACCGCTGCGTATATTTTAGCCGAACTGGATATGCAGGCACCGGAAATGATGAAAAAGCTGTACGATATTTATAAATAAACGCGTGACTGTTAGAATAGGCGGAACAATGATACAGGTAAAACCGGCGCATAACCTCACATAACGGGTATGGCGGCAAGTACAACCAGTGTATAACCTCACATAACGGGCATGGCGGGCAAGTACAACCAGTGTGTAACTCACATAACGGGCATGGCGGCAAATACAGCCAGTGTGTAACCTCACATAACGGGCATGGCGGCAAGTACAGCCAGTGTGTAACCTCATATAACGGGTATGGCGGCAAATACAGCCAACACGTAACCTCATATAACTAACACGGTGCAAGTGCGGCCGGTATAGAAGGGCAGGGCGTGGAAGTCCGGGCGTATCTGCCCTTTTCCTATATTTGTTGTATTCGTAAATTAATGTTTGACAAAAAATAAACGGCGTTATATATCTCAAGCCGAAACAACTATATATATGTCAAATTTAATTAAAATGTTATCATTATGAAAACAGAAAAAATCAGTGATGCAGAAATAAGCCGTTTGCGTGAAGCTGCAGAAATTGAAAGAAACACGCATCATGAAATTATGGAAAAAATTTCCAAAATAAGTTCAGTGCGCATTGGTAGAGACTGGCTTTCTGGTGGGCTTCCCGCTGAAGAGCAGATGCAGATTGTCAAACGTGGCAACCAAAAGGAAATTATGGCTTTGCTGACAGGGTATGCCAATCTCCGTATGTCTTCACACGATGAGGAACGGTTTGAACGCGTTAACATTGCGCCTGAGGTGCAGATGTATATTTTCCATCAGCCGATAGGGTTTGATGCTGCTCGTATTTATATGTTGGAGCACAATCGCCTCTGTCTGGACGTCGAAATGGAATTGATAAAGAAAAAGATGATGTCTGTCATCGCGAAAAAGAGGCTTTCGCCTAAAGCGGAAGTTTTCCTTCTGACGCATTGCCTGCATGAGGGAAAAGAGCAGGACAGCGATTTATCGTTGTTTCCGGTGCAGGAATATCTGGAAAAAAACAGACTTTCACCTCTTGGGCAACAGGCATTGATGACGTATCTCAACGTTGGCGGCGGCAGGGACAGCTTTATAGATGCCTGTCGCAACTGTGTCAAAACGTATGTTGAACGGTATAAGGAACTATCCCTTCCAGCACAGCGCGAAATGGTTAAAAGCGGTGACAGCGAATTGATTATGTCCTATATTCTGTTTTCCAAAAGAGGTTTGGAAGCGGAAGAGGAATTGCTGGAACGCGGCAATCGTGAAGAGGTTGAAGCCTATTTTAAGCGCTATGCAACATTGTGAAAGAAACAACATGAAAATACAAAGCCCCGCAGCGTATGTCTGGCGGGGTTTTGTTGTTTTTGCTGCCGGGTTTGCACTCTCTCCGGCTAAAGAGCCCTCCCTGCGCGCTTTGCCGGCAGGTTGACATTTTTGCCGGTTCGTACGCTCTCGGGCTAAAACGTTTCCCAGTGTATTTTTTCCGGATTAAGCCTGTCTTCCGGTTGTTTAGGCGTTTCTTCCGGATAGCCGATGGTAATGATTGCTACGGGGAGCATCGTTTCCGGCATACGGAACTTTTTACGCAGGTTGTCAACGACCATCGGCATCGGTGCCGCACCGCAAAAACAGGCGCCCAGCCCTTTGGCATGGCAGGCCAGCAGCAGGTTTTGCGCAGCGAGGGAACCGTCAATCTGGGCATAGTTCCATCCCTCTTTTTCGCGGTGGAAACATTCTTCTTCGTCTGCGCAGACAACAATAGCGCATGCCGCATCTTTGGCAAAAGATGTCCAAGGCTGAATCTGGCGCAGGGTGCGTAAAGTTTCCGCATCCTGAATAACCAGAAAATGCCACGGTTGCTTGTTGTGTGCGGAGGGGGCATAACTTGCTGCCCGGATGAGTTCCAGAATTTCGTCTTTCGTCAGTTTCTTTTCCGGGTTGTATTTTCTGATAGAACGCCGGGTCAGTAATCCTTCATACAATTCCATGGGTAAACTCCTGTAAAATTTAGAAATCAGTTAACGCTTCTCTGCAGTTGCTCAATGTGCGGCAAAACCATATGTTCAATCAAAAAGCGAAAAGTCTTTTCCACCATCTGATCCGTGTTCAGAATAACCGGGTAAATGTCTTTCGGATTTTCCGCCTGTGCCAGTTTTTTGGTCAAAACGCCGTAAACGTCGGCCATGTCGGAAAGCGAAGCCATCAGTTCTGCGGCATAGTTAGGAATGGACAGTGTCTCGCAGCCGCCCCAAAAGCCTTCGACAAAGCCGAACTCAATCTGGTCGGCACGGCTATGGCATAATTCTGCCAATTCTTTCGTGTCGTTTTTGTTTCCGGAAAATTCCGGAAGTTTGAGCGTGTTGGTTTTGATTTCGACAAACATCTCGTCCCACAGCCCCATAAAAAACTTGAAAAAAAGTTCCGCTTCGTTTTTTGTCGTCAGCCTCGGTTGCATGTTTTCGGCAAACAGCGAAGCAATGACGTCCGTCGGGCGCAAGTTGGGATTAGGGCTGCAGACGGCTCCTGCAAACCGGAGCTTGACGACGCCGAGTGGCGCCGGGCAGTTATAATGGTCAAGAAACCGCTGGAATTTATCATCCCCAATATATACATTTTCGCTTTGCATTTTATTTCATCTTTATATATAATGACTGACATAACACAATTTAATGGGAGTTTTGCAAATTGTCCACTCTAAAATTATCGCTGTTATTATCTCTGGTTCTGAGCGTTTCGGCATGTTCGCAGTTTGCGCCGTTTGAAGACCGCCGCCGCGAGCCGGGGACGGAGTATGTGTATGTCGGTGCTTCCAAGCCCGGCCGGCCGGCGGTATGCTATAATCCTCTTTTTTATGATAAGGAAGAGGTAAAGGCGTTTGCCGACGGTTTGTGCCGGGAACATAAAGCCGGCACGCATGCCGAAGAGATACGCCGCGATATTTTTACCTGTCGGCTGTTTGTGCCTTCCAAAGCTTATTATAAATGTGTCGCCGATAAATAGGCTGCTTCTTTCTCCGCGGTGCGGGTGCCGGATTCAGGAAACGCGTCGCCTGTAGGCAATCGTCGCAAAAAAACGGTTTCAGGCAGCGCATAGCCCGTGCGGTATTTGCCGAAAAAGCCTGTTTCGGGGGTATGTATGGCCTGTGCGGTATTTGCCGAAAAAGCCTGTTTCGGGGGTATGTATGGCCTGTGCGGCGTTCCCCGCAAAATATGCCTGAGGGAAAGAAACGCATTTATAAGAAAGGAGGACCAAATGAAAATATATATTTTTGATATGGACGGAACCTTAACTCCGGCGCGCCAGCCGATGACGCCGGATTTCAGCCGCCGTTTTCTGCCGTGGCTCAAGTCGCATCTGGCGTATCTTGCCGCCGGTTCCAATTATGAAAAGGTAACTGAGCAGCTGCCGCCCGATGCCGTTGCCGCATTCAGCGGTATTTACAGCTCAATGGGTAACGTTTACCACCAGAAAGGGCAGGAAATTTATCGCAACGAAATTGTCCTGAAAAAGGAATTTCTCCAAACGTTGGAACGTTTTCGCCGCAATACCGCCTATCAGGGAAAGCTGTACGGCAATTATCTTGAATTGCGCCCGGGAATGCTGAACTTCAGCGTCTTGGGGCGGAACTGCCCGTTTGCGGAGCGTACCAAATATAACGAATGGGACAGCCTTCATCATGAGCGGGAAAATATAGCCCGGGAACTGAATGAGAAATTTCCCGAATATGAAACCAGCGTCGGCGGCAAAATCTCTTTGGACATTGTAACTAAAGGCTGCGGCAAAAGCCAGATTGCCCGGCGGGTGCGCGAAATGTATCCGAACCACAAAATCATCTTTCTCGGCGACCGTACCGAAAAGGGCGGCAATGACTATACGCTGGCGGAAGCCTTGCGTGCCATGGACAATACCGAGGTCGTGCAGGTCAACAGCCCTGACGATGTTTTGGCATATCTGGAAATATAAAAAAAAAAGTTTAGGCCGCTGTTTATCGGCGCTTTTTCCGTCTGTCTGCCGACATAAAAGCATTGTCTGTACTGCTTATCAGCGCTTTTCCCGTCTGTCTGCCGAATATAAAAAAGGCCGGCAGAAACTGCCGAAAACTCCACAAAAAGCGCTTGGGCGATAGCCGGAAAACAGCGGCGCTTCAGCCTTAGGGAACGGTATATTAAAGTGCCACCATGACCACGCCAGCAATAATTACGACAAAACATATCAGCTTTTTTATCATAATGTGCGGCGTAATCGTTTCTTTGACGCGGATGTCAAACATCTTTTTCAGCGCCAGACTGATGAACAGCATAAAAATCGGCGCCGTTGCGTTAATCGCCGATGACGTAACCGCCGAAAGTTTGGACAAGGCGTAAACAGCCGCCGCTCCGCCCAGAAAACACAAAAATTCGTTCAGGCAGAATACTTTTGTATTTTTACGGTATTCGGCAAAGGTGCTCCGTATCCGTTCCGCCGATTTTTTGTGCAAAAACAGCAGGAACGGCAGCAGGAACGAAAAAATATTGACGTAAATGATTAGATTAATCCAGTTGTCGTCTTCCTTAAAGGTATATTTTTGCAAAACGACATAAAATGCCCGCAGCAGAGAAACAAAGACCATATAATAAAACGCCCGGTTCAGCTTCGGCATCTTAAAATCGTTGATGCTGAGGACAATCGACGCGGCAATAATCAGCAAAAATCCGGCGTATTGCGATTCTCTGAGCCGTTCATCCAAAAACAGGTATGTCATAATCGGAATTGTAATCTGCCCCAGCGAAAACAGCGCAGAAACGATAGACGTATCAATAACTTTCATCGCTTTGTAATAAGGATAGAGGTATGCAACGTCAATAAATGCCAGCAGAAAATAAAACGGAACGGCACCGGGCGCGGGCAGGGTAGGTATACCGAAAAACAAAAGCAGGGGCATAAACAGGCAGTTCATGAGCGAGATATAAAAAATCATGGTTGCCGGATGTTTGAATATGTTGTTGGACAGCTTGCATTCAATAATATTGGCGAAAGAGGAAAAGAACGGCGCCAGTAAAGCCACAAATAAAATAAACATACAACTCCTGTCTGCTGTTACACCTGCTTAATATATAATCGCCGGAAGTTAAGATAAAATGAATCTCGCCGCTGTTTTGCCTGTTTTTCCGCGGAAAATATAAAAAAGCCCTCCGTCAGGGGAGGGCTTATGGCAGACATCATAAACTGAGGCCTGTGTCAGTCAGCTGCGGATAAAACTCAGCAGCGGAGGCTGTGTCAGTTCCGAATAAAGCTTAACAGCGTATCCTTACGGCTGAGAGCCGTTCCTTTGATGATTTCGGCGGCTGTCTGCAAATAATCAAACAACAGCGGCGAAATATCTTTTTCATCGGTGTTTTGGACAAGCTTCTCCATAATTGTCAATAAATCCCTCTGTTTCAGCCGCAAATCAAAAACAAAATCTCTGCCGTTTTGCTGAATATGCAACATATGCCCGTTGAACAACGCATATTCCTCAGGGCACTGGCTTAAGACAACTGCTCCGTTCGGATGGTAAATAATACCTTTTTCATAAAAGACGCGGCTTTCGCTGCTTAAAATCAGCGGCAGCGTTTTTCCGGAATAGGTTTCTCCGCAGCAGCAGTCGTAATAATGTCCTTTGTGAATGCAAAAACGGTCGTTGTTTCGGAGAAAATTTTCATTTTCGGGCAGAGGGCTGACATTTTCAAGCATCAGTCGGCAGTCTTTGTCAAACAGGCGCCCGTATCCGTTTCTTTCCAGGACGATAAAATTTCCTTGTTTTAGAAAAATAACCGCCTTGCAGTCTTTGAAGGATGCCAGTTTAAGCCCGCTTCGGTTGTATAAGTCCGCTCTTCCCCAGGGGTATGTTACGGCAATCTTTCCATCATCAGCGTCAGAAACGTTGGAAATATCGTCTTTATGCCCCAGACAGAGCGGAAAATTCCAGCCGTCTTTGCTGTAAGTGCGAGGGAGGTTGGGGTACAACATACCGTCTTGCTCCGAAACAATTGTTTGGTAGCGGCAAAGGTAGCGTACATTGGTAATTTCCGTCATGCGGTTTTCTTCAGAGCTGTAAAGCGTGTATGACGCATTGCCATTTTTTGATACCGCCATCTGGCCGTTTTCAAAAACATGGAAATCAGATACGTCGTTAAATTTCAGCCGGCAGTTATTACTGTAAACGGAAAGTTTGGACGTTCCGGGCTGCAAAAATGCAAAATATCCGTTGGGATAAAACTTCAGCGTCCCGTTTTCAAAATGCCTTTTACCTAAAAAACTCCAATAATTAGCTTGTTTGCTGGCACAATCCAAAAAGTCTTTGGCAAAATTCCATAAGTTTTCCATATATATAAGTTTTAGTGCTGTCTCTTATACACATCTCCGAGCCCACGAGACA
>ERZ1026981.349-NODE-349-length-9835-cov-5.189571_pt1 | contig 9835 bp, 9 predicted proteins | sample MGYA00519456_ERZ1026981 | MGnify/ENA primary metagenome ERZ1026981 (study PRJEB26926, sample SAMN06164408) | human gut metagenome | biome: ENVO:00009003; feature: ENVO:2100002; material: ENVO:00002003 | host: Homo sapiens | place: USA | collected 2012 ...
GCCACCCTTGCCAATAGCAAAGTCATACCATTGGTTTCGGCTGAAGTTCACCTTGAACGATGGCTTTGTCTCCGCATGCAATGGCGACAGATAATAAGATGTGGACTTGCTGCATCGTTTGGGCTGATGTCCCAATGCGCTCAGATAGTCCGTGAGTTTGATTTCCTTTGCTTGTTGTATGTTCATCTTTCATTCATTTTTGTTCATTCGTGCGCTTATTATATGTACACCAGAGTGAATGAACGGTTTTGTGAAGTCATTTTGTCGTATGTCCATGTAGTTAAATATGATGCCACTTCACAAAATCCGTCCGTTCTACTATTATATATACACCGAGGTGAATGAAGTGGTTTTTGAAGTGATTTTCGCTTCATCCTCACTTCTTCACCTCCTGCTCTTCAAGCAGCGGAAACGAAGGATAATCCTTCATTCTGCAATACTCGTTATTGCCACACTTCACCACCAGTTTGCTCTTCAATAGGAAGGTCAGCAACTTTGACATCACTGTTCTACCTCTGGCAAAACCAATAGTTGTATATCCTTTCGTCAATGCGTTTATCACATTCTCATAACCTGACACCACTTTCTTGCCGAAAGCCATTTCAAGTGCCTTGTCATGCTGCTCATCGGTAATGTCGGCTATTGTCATCTTCGGCTGTTTGGCTGTGGTGGAGTCAACCACATAGTCCTTGGAAATCTCTGGAAGTCCCTCCTTGTTTATTTGGAACGCAAAGGGCGCAAAGTCCTTGTCTCGGATGTTGAGCGGTTTCACTTCACTCACATTCGCCATCGAATTGCTCTTGCTTATCACCAGTACCGTCTCTGCCTTGTTGCTGAGTTCCGTTCCTATGTGACCTCTTACATTGTCATCACCCTTGTTCAAGTGTAGGACACAATGTATGTGCAGGTCATAGCGGCTTGACCACTGCATCAGTTTGTTGATGATATGGACGGACTCGCTCGGATTGTTGATGTCGAGCATCAAGTCCCTTATGCCGTCAATGATGACCAAGCCAAAGCCCTTTTGCGTCTGCAAGGCATATTCTATCAGTCGCAGTCTGAGGTTGGGACTGTACTCTCGCAGTCCGAAGAACACAAGGTTCTCACTGTTCATGTTGTCGGGCAATCCTGCAAGCCGGAGGATGCGCTGCATCACGCTGTGACAGTGGAAACGGCTCTGCTCCGTATCAACGTAGAGTATCTTACGCTTGTCATCGGGTAGTTTTGCCGTATATTGCAGCACCTTTCCATTAGCGAGCGAGGCTGCCACCAATGCCGATACATTGAACGTCTTTCGGCTCTTCGCCTTGCCTGTGGAGGCACTGAAGTTGCCAAGCGTGGCTATGGTCGAGTTGTCCACCCATATTATCTGTGGCGGTGTCTGGTAGGTCTCATCCGCATGGATAAGCGATGCCTTCAGCAACTTTTCCAACAAATCAGCATTGTCCGCTGCGCCTTCAAAGAGGCTCATGTCGTTCATTTCTTCCATCGTCATCTGCTCTTCAAGGGTTTGTTCATCACATAGCGTATGGCATCCTGCTCATACACCTCTTTTGTTTTCACAGGGTGCTTCTTGATCCATTCCACCAGTTCTTCCTTGCTGAAATAGATGGTCTTGCCGTTTGGCTTGTAATGGGGAATGGCAAAGGTACGTGTCAGTTTGTAAAGCTGACTCTTTGAAGCGTCAAGGAATACGCTTGCCTCGTCAAGGGTGAGCACGTCTTTTCCTGCAAAGAGCCATTTCTCCAAGCACTTGATGCGGTTCAGCACATCCTCCACTGGTCCAAGCAGCTTGAATGCTTCTTCCATCTGTTGAATGCGCTCGGCAAGTCTCATTGGTGTCATGTCTGCCAGTTCTTGTTCTGTCAACTCGTGTTTATCCACGTCTATCGTTGGCGGTAGGATAGTGCCATCCTTTGGCGGATTGTTTGCCTGATTTGTTGTCTGTCCAATCATTGTCGTAATTTTATTTATCGTTACACATAACGAGGTCGCCCTCCATAACCAGGTTTCTGATTACGGAGGGCAAAGGTAAGGGCATTTCTGCCCAATCGGATGGAAGGGCGCTTGACTGTCAACCGACTATCAAGCCAACTGTCAAGGTTTTCATCTGTCAGATGGTGTCCTTGCTATCATTTTTACCGCATTCTGCTATTTCTTGCACTTTCTTGCGGATAGCCTCATAGATACTGGCGTTGGTACTTTTGGCATCACTGGTTGCTGAGGACAGCTTGGTTGTTGTAAGTGGTTTGTCTGTTGATGAAGACAGGATGAGTTTATGCTTGGCAATGACCGATTGCCATTGCTTGCAAATCAAGTTCTTGCTGCAGAGCATGTCAAAGAAGAATGCCACACGTCTGTTACTTCTCGCCTTTAGCTGCTTGCAGACTTGGCACGAGAAGAGTTTTCGCATATCCTCTTCCGACACATCGGCTGAGAACAAATGAACCTCATTGGCATGGCGCGCAATGAGGTTCAACTGAGTAGAATCAAAGTAACATTGAAAGTCCTGTTTCGGTTTGGTTTCTTGTGCTGTTTGTAATATTGACGGTGGTTTACCATGGAAATACTGACCATTTGGAGGCGGCTCCGTGGTGTTGAACTTGTGATGAAGAGCCTTGTAGTCATGATACTCGAAATCCACTTTGGTAAAGAATATGACTACTAAGTCCTCACGTTCTTCAAGAAACTCCTCCATGATGTAGAAGTTCTTCTTGTGCTCGTTCTTTCCTGCCGCATACTGGCAGTCCGTATAGGAATGGCTGTTGAGAAAGTCCTTTTTGTAGCGGTGATACAGTTTACCGCATCCTATGACTTCCGTCTGATAGCACTCATGGGCTTCCTTGAAGAACAGCCACAATTTGTTGGTACCACAAATGCCACCTACACCGTTAGCGAAGGTGCATTCATTGCATTGGGGTAAAAAGAGAGAACGAGGAGTCTTCTCGTCCTTGGTTGTTTGATGTATTATTATGTTCCATTTTTATTATTCGAACGCACTGTCCAACAGAGAAACAGCCTCGTCCTTTTTCTTGTTGATGATTTTTGCGTAAATTTGTGTCGTGCGCACCTCCGTATGACCGAGAAGTTTGCTTGTAGTGTATAGGTCTGCGCCCATGGTCAGCTCCATCGTGGCGAACGTGTGTCTTGAGACATGGTAGGTCACATGTTTGCTGATACCTGCCGCACGGCTCCATTCCGGGATGCAGTCGTAGTTCTTGCTTGGCAGTGTTGGAAACACCTTGTCCTCGTCACTTGCAGATCCACGCTCAGGCATCCAACGAAGGGCTTGCTTGTTGAGAGGAAGATAAAGAGGCTGCTTGGTCTTGTACTGCAATATCTCAACTCGTGTCTTGTCACCCTCGGTGATGATGTTCTTCCACTTCAAACTCTTCACGTCACTGATACGGAGTCCGCAGAAGCATGAAAACAGAAACGCCGCCTTGATATCCTCACGCTTGCAAGGGGTGTCAATCAGTCTCTTCACCTCGTCAACGGTCAGATACTCTCGCTTGGTACCGCCACCTTTCAGAACATCCATGCGAAGACGCAATACGGGATTGTCGTCCATTATCTCTTCCTCAATAGCCATGTTGAAGGCTGCTTTGAGGCATTTGAGATAGTTCATCACCGTGGACTTGGACGGATGGGTGTGCTTGTAGGTGATATAGTCGTTCAACAAGAACACCATGAAACCATTGCAGTATTCCTTGGTCATCTCTGCGAGTGTCACGTTTGGCGAGTGTTCTCTCACTGCATTCAGCACGCTGTTCACCCAGTTTCGGGCAGATTGTCTTCCTCGCTCCACTTGTGCGTCACGGAATATCTCCAACCAATCCACAAGTCGCATTTTGATTCTTGACTTGTCTTTGAGCCCTGCGATACCGTTAGTGATGCTCATGATGCGTTGTGCCTTGATGGCATAGACTGCTTGCATCGTCTGCTTGTTCTGCTCCCTGGCAGCTGCGTCAACCTCTGGTATGAGATAAAGGCGCAGATAATCATAGGTACGGCGACCGTTGACATTGATGGATAGATAGACCGACTTGTTGCCGTTGGCAAGTTCCTTGAAGCGGATTCTCACAGGCTCCTTGGTCTTGGAATTTCTCTTGCGCTCAGTCTCTGCAACGGCAATCTCTGTCTTCACTTTCTTGGTGGCAAGATACTCCTTGTATTTGTCCACGTTGGCATCTGGATCTTCTCCATGCGGCTTGTAGCCTCTTCTGCCGACACGCTTCTCAAAGGTTCCGTCCTTCAATGCCTTCATGCGTTCCTTGGCCTTTTTCTCAGCTTCTTTCCAGATTTCCTTGTGTTTCTCCTCGCTGTCATCCTTACGAAGGTAAAGACCGACAGACTCGTAGGCACGTTGTCCCTTACCATAATATATATCAAGGAAGAGGGAACGGTCTCCATTGCGCATCTTGCGACTACGGACTATCACAGAACTGGTGTATTCCTCAACTTTCTCCACTTGGTTCAGCTCGTCAGAAGGATCCGTGAAAGTCTCTCCATTGACAACCTCTCGCGTCTTGCGTTCTTTCAGACGCTCTGCGGTTTCCATGACCAAGGCATTATTCTGCTTGTCAGCCTCGGTAATCTCTGGGTTGATATAGAGCTTCAGAAACTCGTACTTGCGCTCACCATTATAATATATGTCGAAGTAGAGCGACTTGCTGCCGTTGGCAAGGTCCTTGAAACGAAGAGTGACAGCTTCACGCTTGTTGGGTCTGCCTCTATGTTTTTTGATTGTTCCATCTATGGCTCTGTCCTCACCGTCATCGTCAATAAACTTCCATTGGTGTCCTTCTCTGCCAGAAACGGCTCCAACGACTTCGTTTACCTCACTTTCCTTTCCCTTGACACTTTTGCCAGTTTTATCACTGCTGACTTTTTTCTTCTTACTTAAACGTGCGTTCTTCTTGCTTGAAGTTGTTGTAGAAGCAGGATGTTCCAAGGAAGCCTTCACTGTATCCAACTTTCCCGACAGGATTTCTTGCACTCGTTGGTTCTTGATAGCTTCTGCCTTCTGCAAGGTCTCGGCATTGACTGCCTTAGCCTTGTCATCGTCCTCTGGAAGCAGATAAAGCTTCAAGAACTCATACGACCTCTTTCCACTTTTGTAAGTGTCGAGATAAATCGACTTTGTGCCATTCGCCAAATCCTTGTAGCGTATGCGCACAGGTTCATTGTTACTTCTCATGTTACTTTGTTATTTATTCTACTTATTGTCATTTTGCGAGATTTGTTACTCACGGTGCAAAGATACGAAAAATAATTGGATTTGTTACCCAAAACGAGAACCAATTACGAACCATTAACTATGATAAAATATAAAATCAAATGGTAAAGTAACAGATAAATAACAAAAAATACATCATGTCAAACACCTGCTATATGCTGTACATATTAGCATTTACGCGCAATTTCTTATCATTTTGAATGTTGCATGAGATTTGACGTTGTATTTGCTGTATAAACACATCGTATGTTGCAACAGGCTTGCCATCCTTTGTGTCGACAGGCACAATATTCATCTTCTCCCAACCTCGTCCAGATGTGACAGGGAACAATCTATAATTGTCCTTCCACTCCACTTCACCAGCGTTGCTCAGTATATATCCGTCAGCAGACTTATCGTCCTCAGGATTCACCGCATATAGCCTAAATGCAGGAGAAAGCGTCGAGTGACTTTTTATGATAAACTGATATTTCTTGCTTCCTCCAAAAGGAGGGTTTGCCTTCAAATCCTGCTCTATATCCTCACGAATTTGTGGCGCATCCACCACATACTCTACTTCGCCAGTATAATTGACGACAGTTTTCGATGACTGTGGATTGGGCGGAATAACTTCACCATTGTCATTGCTGTTGTCACACGCACAAAAAGCCAAGACTACCAACAATAGTAAGACTGATTTTTTTACTAAATACTTCATATCCTAATTTGTTTATTAAACCTATTCTATTGTTAAACGTAGAATATGCCTAAAACTTGCTCTATTTTACGTTTTTAACATTCCATCTAAAACTTGCCAACACTCACAAGAAGCAATCATTTCCCCGCTTCCTACTGTCCCTTACGGTAGATGGAAACAAAACGTTTAGCGATATTGTTGAGTTCCTCCCGGGCGTTAGAATCTCTTACATCATCAAAACTCCAGTTGGGAAATTCGCCACGCATTTTGGAGAAACGCTTGGAGATGACACTGGCATTGGTCAGGTCGGAAGGCATTTTCAGCTTCCCTGTAAGATACTTGCAGAAAGATGCGCCATTATCAAATTTGCCATCAAAATCGTTGATTTCAGAGAGCGCCTCCATAATCAGGGCATAGTCTTTCTTCAAAGGAATAGCCTTCTCGTCTATCATCTTCTGCAAGGCTCGCTTTACTCTTTCTCCCTGGCTCAAGTCGCCCCATTCCTTCTCATTATCTTCTTCCGTTTTTTCCTGCCCGCCGTTTTCCTGATGCTCCTCGTCTGTCACTTCCAATTCTAATGTTCTCTTCTGTTCAGGCTCGAATCCGTGCAGATAATCTTCATCATTGTTCTGGCGCATCAGTTCATTAATCTGAGATGAAACGAAGAAACCATCCTCGCCATAATAACCGATATTGGCTGCCAGCCGCTCAACCACCTCATGGTTCTTCACGACAGCTCCGAGGCACCGCTGTGAAAACTCCTGAGTTACGTAGCCTCTCCATTGCCCCATAATCATTGAGCAAAATTGAAACACTTTCGACTCCAAAGGCATCATCTGAAGTATCACAGCTGCCATATACAGGATGACAAATACGATTCTCTGACGCTCTTCCTGAGCTGTAGCATACTCATCCTCGTCAACATAGTTTTTCTCATATTGCCCTATTCCTTCCACAAAGGCAAGGCGGCTCTCGGTATCGGTATACGAAAACATCATTTTGTCTACGATGCAGAATACCTCATAAAAAACATCCTCGCATGAACATCTGGACGTAGGAAACCACGTCTTATCATTGAAGATATCATGGGTGATGGCTCTGAAAACCTGATAAATCATGTGTTGCGAAAAAGATTTATCTACCATCTGTCTGGTCTTCATCTTAAATAACCTCATCGTCGTAACCATTTAAATCATCAAGAATCACATCAAGAGAATTGATTAAAGCAAACCGAGAATCTCCATGACAATCGCAACAGACAGCATCTCCATTAACCAGAGCAACAATCTCAACATCGGAGATTTTCACCTTGGTTCGTTTCAGCGAACGGGAAGAGGTGCACGGACCTTTCCAATAATATACCTTGATGCCGTAATCTTCCTTGCTGCACAGGTTCACCATCAAGGCAATGTCTCGGTTTGCCTTGTCTAAGTGCAACTGCTTACCTTTATCTGTACCAAATTTTACCTCATACATACTGGCATTGAGACACTCCATTAATGATTGCTGCATCTGTAATTGCATGACAAAGGAATATGGCGCATCGCTGAGAGACTGATGGCGAGGAAAAGAAAACACCACAGCCTTTGGTCTGCAGCCAGCCTTGATTCTTTCAGCCACGGCATCAAAGAAATCACCAGGTGGCAACTTGGCAGAAATCACCATATTCCAGCCATATTGATTCGCCACCCTGTTGATATTATCACGCAGAAGAGCCACCACCTTGTCCTGTCCCCTTTTGCCGCCGAAGATTCTAGATTCTTCCACAAAAAGGAAACCTCTGTTGGGGCGATTATCAATGATTACCTTACAGAAAGGCTGGTTGTGAATTTCATTCTCCTTAAAGTTACTCCAATAAAATTCTTTTTTGTCTGCGCATACATCCAGCACAGCCACACCTTCGCGAAATCCCAATATTCGGTTGTCGTGAATAACGTCTTCCTCATTCTTCCGTGATTCCACCAAAGTCATTTTCTTGCTTTTCAGCAAACTGTCCATTACCTTCTCGAAACCAGTCTGACATTCCTGATATTTTTCAGGCGATGACATTTCGAGAAAATCCAAGGGTAGAGTACCCTCGATACGTGAAAGATTCCGGCTTTTGCAGAAATCATACTTGAAGACAACAAAAGAAGTCTTTTCTGTGCTGTTTTTAGTTCGTCCAGTCATTGGCTTGCGATTTAAGTTGTACCATGAAAGTTATTTTCCATAGCAACTACAAAAGTAATACTTTTTCCCCGAATAAACAAATAAATTCAAAATTATTTTTACCAAATTGTCTTTTTTTCATAAAACCATCGAAACAAAATGTGAATGTGAATGTGAATTTGAAATGTAAATCAATGTATCGGGTTGTTCCATCCATTCCTTTAATTGGATATTGTGAATGAAATTCAGTCCTCGCGCGCGTACCTTATTATATATATAATATGAACCTATTATAATGGCTACTATTACTTAAACACGATTATACGCTTCTCCTTCAGGTAACATTGAAAAACATTTCAAATTCACATTCACATTCACATTTTTGCCTTTCCTCCTATCCACCAGCTAACCCACATAGCAAGTAACTGTGCGCCCGATGCTCCCAAAACTGCGTGGCGACGCACCGCCATCTGCGTCCCGACGCAGATGACGATACGTCGGGACGTAGCGCCGACTGCATCGGGGCGCAGTTAGAAAGGCAAAACATGCCATATAATGTTAACGGATTTAACATTTAATTTAATGGCCATTAAATTAATGGCGGTTAAATTAGGCGGAAGAGAATGGGATATGAGGAAGGAATGCACGTGATTCGGGACAACTATTGTTTTTCAGAGAAAAATGTTATATCTTTGCATTGTCGTTCAGAGATAGGCTGAATTAACCACTAAAAAAAACTGATTGTTGAACCATTAAAAAAAAGAAAGGAAAAAAGAAAATGAAAAAGGAAGTTTGGAAAACTATCTTGCAGGTGATTATCGCTGTACTTACTGCCGTAGGCACCACGCTCGGCGTTACCAGCTGCATGTAGACTGATTTGTTTAACCATTAAAAAAACGATTTGAATTATGGGTATTAAAGTAAAAGCAATTGAGCGCAACGTAGCGTTCGAAAAAGGTAAGCAAAAGTGGGCATTCGTGATGCAGGCTGAACTCTACAGCCAGCTCAACGCCACGAAGGTGATAGAAGAAGCCGCCGTTCGCAGCGGATTGCCTAAGGCGGTGATCAACGCCGGATGGTCGGCCATAGGCGAAGTGATTGCAGCATGGGCCACCGAGGGCCACAGCGTGGCTGTGCCAGGACTAGGCAGCCTCCGATTCGGTCTTAACTCTACCGCCGTAGAGGATGTGAACAAGGTGAGCGCCAACCTCATCACCCGCCGATACATCATCTTCGTGCCTAACACCGACATCAAGAAGGAACTCGAAGAGACTTCCGTCAACATCACCTGCTACGATAGAAACGGCAAGGTGGTGAAGCAGGTTACCTCTACCGATACGCCTCCTACTACCCCATCCGACGGCGATAATCCATCCGGAGGCGACACCCCATCGGGCGGCGATTCTACTGGCGGAACCGGAAGCGAAACCGGCGGCGATGGACTTGAATAAAAGGTGCTGAGCCTGAAAACTAAAACCCTCCCCAGGTCTTAAAAAGTCCTAGGGAGGGTAAACTTTGTCTGGCAATTTAGATAGAAGGCAATTTACCAGACGTCCCGAACACAACATGCTAACCCACACATAACCCCTTCGAAATCAGCATGTCGCTAACAATCCTTTGTGCCTCAAATAAATAATACTTTTTTTCAAACTAAATCGAATCCTAGCCTCACGGCTAAAACGTATATAATGTTCTTATCTTATTTCAAAACATGATGGTAACATATCTGTCTCTTATACACATCTGACGCTGCCGACGATCGCATAAGTGTA
>ERZ1026981.350-NODE-350-length-9813-cov-4.546218_pt1 | contig 9813 bp, 9 predicted proteins | sample MGYA00519456_ERZ1026981 | MGnify/ENA primary metagenome ERZ1026981 (study PRJEB26926, sample SAMN06164408) | human gut metagenome | biome: ENVO:00009003; feature: ENVO:2100002; material: ENVO:00002003 | host: Homo sapiens | place: USA | collected 2012 ...
TACACTTATGCGATCGTCGGCAGCGTCAGATGTGTATAAGAGACAGCAGTAAACCTCTACAAGACATCAGGTCACTGGGATCACTACAAGGACAACATGTTCCCGGCAATGGAGATGGAGGGAGAGTCATTTGTACTTCGTCCAATGAACTGCCCGCACCACATGATGATATATGCAAACAAGATGCACTCATATAAGGATCTTCCTATCAGGATCGCTGAGATCGCACACGACTTCAGATTTGAGGCAAGTGGTACACTCAAGGGTATTGAGAGAGGAAGACACTTCTGTCAGAACGATTCACATATATTTGTGACACCAGACCAGATCGAGGAAGAGTTTGCAGGAGTTGTTAAGCTCATATTTGACACATACAAGGATTTCGGAATCACAGATTACAGATGCGTACTGTCACTCCGTGACCCAGAGGACAAGGTAAAGTATCACGATGACGATGAGATGTGGAACAAAGCAGAGAATGCACTCAGAAGAGTTCTTGATGATATAGGAATCGATTACACAGAGGAGATCGGTGAGGCTGCATTCTACGGACCAAAGCTTGATGTAAATGTTAAGCCGGCCGTAGGAAATGAGTATACACTCTCGACATGTCAGCTTGACTTCTGTCTGCCAGCCAAGTTCGATCTGAAGTATATCGACAAGGACGGCGAGAAGAAGACTCCTGTAGTTCTCCACAGAGCTATCCTTGGATCTCTCGACAGATTCATGGCTTACATCCTTGAGGAGACAAAGGGTAATCTTCCAACATGGCTTGCACCTGTACAGGTAAGAGTTATGCCTGTAAAGACAGACAACGAGGATCTTATGGCTTATGCTCACAAGGTCGTTGATGCCCTTGATGCCATCGACGTTCGTGTAGAGCTTGATGACAGAGCAGAGAAGCTTGGTTATCGTATGCGTGAGGGTCAGGTTCAGAAGGTTCCATACCTTCTCGTAATCGGATTCAATGAGGCTGAGAATGGAACAGTATCATACAGACTTCACGGTGAGGCTGACACAACAGTTCTTCCACTTGACGAGTTCGTACAGAAGATCGACACAGAGATCAAGACAATGGCTCACAAGTAAGAGTGAAAATTTTACACCACAGGTTCACTTACCCTGTCCGCAAGGACAGGGTATTATTTTTTTGTAAATAAATGCGAGTGTGAGGGGGCACAGGATATGAGACAGGGATATAAGTTTATACGCGAGAGTGGCTGCAAGCATGACGATGATTATCTCAGTCATCTTTTTAACGATATTTTCTGCTGGACGAATGGCACATATAAGCTCTGTTATACACGCCCGGATATGGAGGCCGTGAACGGAGATAATATACTCGACATTGAGAATGGGGAGAATAAAATACTGTCATTTGACTATCATATGCAGCTTCTTGTATGCAAGAGAAATGACCGGGAAAATACAGAAAATGATAAGAAGGCAGATAACGAAGAAAGCGATAGAGAGGTGTGGGAGACTCTGATAAATGCGGCGGCATACGACTTCCCGAATGTCCGGCAGCTCAAGACGGATATACGGACTATACTTGATTCAGACCTGGAAGATGCCCAGATCGTGAGGAATAATAGCGGAGATCCGTACGAAAAAGTGCTGTGTCTTGGGACGGAGGGGACACATGTGGAGGATGGATATGTCCTCCGAAGGATAAAGAGATATCCGGAGCGCGACACGCCGGATAAGTATGAGCTGGAGGTAGGAACAAATTGTGGTGTGGATTCTGGGATCGCTCAATTTTACCGTTTGACCGGCCTGAACAGGGAAGATATCCGCAGTCTGTATACATGCGTTACGAGATTCATAGAAAACGCTGGGGACTTGTATAATCACCGGCTGAAACTTCGCTGGGATAGAGAGAAGCATAACAAGAGAATTGATGGCGAAGTTCTGATGTGCATGGAGAACAGCTTTGAGCTTGTCACCGAAGGCGAAGAGCTGGCCGGTATAGAATATTGGGATTTTAGAGGCGAAAAGCTGACAAAGGAATATAATGCGAGGGTATGGTCTATAGATGGCGATGCTGGCAGTATTGACCTGGGAAGTGGTGAAATGCTGTATATGGATCAGATATATTCCATAGATAAAAAAAGTCCCACCGAGGAAATGTTGTGCATGGGTGTGGAGGAGATAGCCGAGGATTTCTGTGACAGCATACTTGTGAAGACAGTGACGATGCTGGATGATTTCGGAACCATGGAGGTATATGATCTCTATGAAAAATATGGTGAATACATAGATAACAGGTATTATATGTACCGTGAGGAACACGGATTTGAGATGCCGGAAGATGTGTTCCCTGGGGAAGGAGTGAAGCCGTATGTTGAGGAGGTCATACGGCTGTTGAAGTCAAAAGTATAAAAAATATAACAAAAGCATGTATATATGATTTAAATGCAATAGTTATCTGCCGCCTCAGGTCTTTCTGCCACAAGGTCAGCGATGGTGGTGGTGTCTACCACGTCCCGGATCGCTTTGTCCAGTCTGCGCCAGAGACCTATGGTGGAGCATCTTGCCTCGCGGTCGCACTGGAATTCATCTGCATCAAGGCACGCAACAGGAGATATGCCGCCCTCAGTGAGCCTTAAAACCATTCCAACAGTTATGTCCTCCGGTGCTTTCCTTAGAAGATAGCCTCCCTGCGGTCCTCTGGTGCTCTTCACCAGCCCGCCGGAGTTCAGCACAGAAGTGATCTGCTCAAGGTATTTCTCGGATATTTCCTCCTGTGCGGCAACATCCTTGATGCTCACTGGCTTGCCGTCTGTCCTCGATGCTATATTTATAAGAAAACGCAGAGCGTAACGTCCTTTTGTGGATACTTTCATAATATAAACCTCCCAAATGCCTGTATTTACTGATGATTTTACATCATTTACATGTCTATTATAACATCTGAAAAAAAACAATCAAGATAATTCATAAAAAACCTATTGACAAAGTGGGAATTAGGCTGTAATATACAGCTATGCTTAATTCATAGTTTCCGAGTAGGAATTATGTGAAAAGCAAAAATAATCACAGAAATGATACGATCAAGTCAAAGTTAAAAGACGAAAATCGAGAAAGAGGTGTTGATATGCTGGGAAGGACATTTAAACCACAGTACCTTAATGAAGATAGACGAATGTGTTGCACAGAAGTCATGTGTTGCTGCTGTTAAATCAAACACAGAACAAATAATCATGACACAGATATAAATAACAGATCATACATAATAGACAGAGAATAATAAAGAAGAGTATAATGCCACATGAGCTCATATACATGACAAGATGAATGGGCAGGTGCGCATGACAGATAAAATATTTGAATTTAAGGAGAATAAGATCATGGCAAAGAAGACAAGAGCAGAGAGAAATTTAAAGTTTGAGACATTACAGTTACACGTAGGACAGGAGACAGCAGACCCAGTTACGGATGCAAGAGCGGTACCAATCTACCAGACATCGTCATTCGTATTTCACAACTCACAGCATGCAGCTGACAGATTTGCACTCAAGGATGCCGGCAACATCTACGGAAGACTTACAAACCCAACAGAGGATGTATTTGAGAGAAGAATCGCAGCCCTCGAGGGCGGCGTTGCAGCACTGGCAGTTGGCTCAGGTGCAGCAGCAGTTACATATACAATTCAGAACCTTGCACTTGCAGGAGACCACATCGTAGCAGCAAAGAACATCTACGGCGGAACATACAATCTCCTTGCACATACACTCAAGGATTACAATGTAGATACAACATTTGTTGATCCACTTGATCCACAGGCATTTGAGGATGCTATCCAGGAGAACACAAAGGCCCTTTACATCGAGGTTCTTGGAAATCCTAACTCAGAGGTTTCAGATATCGAGACAATTGCAAAGATCGCTCACGCACACAAGATTCCGCTTGTTATCGACAGCACATTTGCAACACCATACCTTGTAAGACCTATCGAGTACGGTGCGGACATCGTAGTTCACTCAGCGACAAAGTTCATTGGTGGACACGGAACAACTATCGGTGGTGTCATCATCGACAGCGGTAACTTCGACTGGAAGGCATCAGGCAAGTTCCCACAGCTCACTGAGCCAAATGAGAGCTACCACGGTGTAAGCTTTGTAGACGCAGCAGGTCCTGCAGCATTTGTCACAAGAATCAGAGCTATCCTTCTCCGTGACACAGGTGCTACGATCTCACCAATACACTCATGGATATTCCTTCAGGGACTCGAGACACTGTCACTCCGTGTTGAGAGACATGTATCAAATGCACTCAAGGTAGTTGAGTACCTGAACAACCATCCACTTGTTGAGAAGGTAAATCACCCTTCAGTATCCACAGATCCTGAGCAGCAGAGACTGTACAAGAAGTACTTCCCTAACGGCGGTGGTTCGATCTTCACATTTGAGATCAAGGGCGATGCAGAGACAGCCAAGAAGTTCATTGACAACCTGGAGATATTCTCACTTCTTGCAAATGTCGCTGATGTTAAGTCACTGGCTATCCACCCGGCATCAACAACTCACTCAGAGTTGAATGAGGCTGAGCTTATCGATCAGGGAATCAAGCAGAACACGATCAGACTTTCAATCGGTACTGAGAACATAGACGATATCATCGAGGATCTTGACGAGGCATTCAAGGCAATTCAGGAGTAATCGATATAAATAATGAATATACGACGGCGCTGGCTTTGGATGACATTTTGAATGACATGTTGAAGCCCAGCGTCGTTTAAAACAGACGGACAATGAGTAGAATATAAGAGAAGACTACAAATAGTGAACATAATAAATATCAGGAAAGGTAATGGTACGATAATATGAGTAATATATATAAGAGCGCAGCAGAGCTTATAGGTAAGACTCCACTTCTGGAGCTTTCAAACATAGAGAAGAAGAATGATCTCAAGGCAAATATCCTTGCGAAGCTGGAGTACTTTAACCCAGCAGGAAGCGTTAAGGACAGGATTGCATTCCAGATGATCGAGGATGCGGAGAAGGACGGCACACTTAAGCCGGGCGCAACCATCATCGAGCCTACATCAGGTAACACAGGTATCGGTCTTGCATCCATAGCAACAGCCAAGGGTTACAAGGCGATCATCGTTATGCCTGAGACCATGAGCGTTGAGAGACGTAACATCATCAAGGCATACGGTGCAGAGATAGTTCTTACAGACGGAACAAAGGGAATGAAGGGAGCCATCGCAAAGGCTGATGAGCTTTCAAAGGAGATCCCTGGCAGCTTTGTAGCTGGCCAGTTCGTAAATCCATCCAATCCAAAGGCACACAGACTCACAACTGGTCCTGAGATCTGGGAGGACACAGACGGCAAGGTAGATGTATTTGTAGCCGGAATCGGAACAGGCGGAACTATCACAGGTGTTGGCGAGTATCTGAAGGAGAAGAATCCAGATGTAAAGGTCATCGCTGTTGAGCCTGCCACATCACCAGTCCTCTCAAAGGGCGTTTCAGGAGCACACAAGATACAGGGAATCGGTGCAGGATTTGTTCCTGACACACTTAACACAAAGGTATATGACGAGATCATCGCCGTTGAGAATGATGACGCATTTGCAGCAGCAAAGGAGATCGCATCAGCAGAGGGAATCCTCGTAGGAATCTCATCAGGTGCAGCTTACTTTGCAGCAAAGCAGATCGCAGAGCGCCCTGAGTATGCAGGCAAGAACATCGTAGTTCTTCTTCCAGACAGTGGAGACAGATATTACTCAACTCCGTTATTCGGCTAAATGGATATAAAGTAATTGCTGTGATATAGAATTTATACTAATGTAGCCCCGCCGCATTGGGATGATGCGGTGGGGTTTTGTGTGCAAAAATGTTGTATGATAATATACAAACAATGTAGTTCAAGTTATTGGAAACAAGTTCAAAACATGATATAATTGAACTTAAAAATATGGGATGAACTTGTAAGGAGATTTTTATGAGAAAGTTTAATTATAAGAATTTAGCTGAAAAATGCTGGGATAATGATATACTGCTTTTATGCTCAAGAATTCATGAGAGTAAGGGAAGGCAGGAGCTTTTTGTACGCCAGAAACCTGCACAACTTGAACGTTTGGTTGAAATATCCAAAATCCAAAGTACTGAGGCTTCCAATAGGATTGAAGGAATTGTCACAACAAGTACACGAATTAAGAAGTTGTTTGAGGAAAAGACAACTCCAAAGAACAGGGATGAAAAAGAGATTCTTGGTTATAGAGATGTGCTTAATACGATTCATGAAAGCCATGATTATATTGATGTAAGTCCAAATCACATTTTGCAGCTACATAGGGATTTGCTAAAGCATGCAGGAATAACTTATGGTGGCAGTTTTAAGAGTGTACAAAATTATATAAAGGAAACAAAGCCAGATGGGACGGAAGTGATAAGATTTATGCCGCTTGCACCATACGAGACGCCTGAGGCAATAGGACTGATATGTAAAAGTTACTGTGAAACCATTGCCTTAGAGATAGTGGATCCGCTTATTTTAATTCCGGCATTTATTTGTGACTTTCTGTGTATTCACCCATTTAATGATGGCAATGGAAGAATGAGTAGATTACTCACGTTACTTTTACTATATAAGAGCGGATATGAAGTTGGAAAATATATTAGTATTGAGAGACAAATAGAGAAGACTAAGGATGTTTATTATGATGTACTCCAGGAAATAGATCGTGGATGGCATGAAGAAATGAATGATCCGACACCGTTTATCAAGTATATGCTCCAGATGGTTCTTGCCTGTTATAAGGAATTTGAAGAGCGTGTAGGTATTATGGATGATGTGGGAGTAAAGAGTTCCACATATGATATAGTTAAGTCTTATGTTGATAATAAGCTTGGCAAGTTCACTGCTGCTGACGTGCTTGCAAATTGTCCTAGTGTTGGACGTACTTCTGTGTTTAATGCTCTTAAAAAATTAACTAGTGAGGGGTATGTTGAAAAACATGGGGAGAGACAAAAAGCTTTTTATGTAAAGAAAATGACCGGCCAATGGTAGTGTAAGAAAATATTTGTGGGGAGAACATACAAATGATGTGGGCATTTATTTTTATATTTATGTTTGCGGCGTTCATAGCCGCATGTATATATCTTATCACAAGGGTCAGAAAAATTGCATTGGTAGATAAGCTGGCGAAGGACAGAAAGTGGCTTAGCATTCTTATCAGCGCGCTGACCTGTGTTGTCTTCATAGTAGTTTTAAGTCTGGCTATGGGGTATATCAACGCAATCATAGTCACGATCTACATGATATTGTTCTGGCTTGTCTGTGAGTTCGCATTCTGGCTGGTGGGTAAGGTGAAGAACAGAATGAAATCAACGGCGGGTGAGACAACTGAGAGCAATATAATTAAGAACAATGCAGAGAGCAGCGTAAAACCTAAAAAAAGAAAGATATATTATGCAGGTGTGACCGCTATAATCATTACAATCGTATACATGTCGTGGGGCTGGTATCAGGCTCATAACGTGTGGCAGAAGGACTACACGATACATACCGACAAAGCGGTCGGCAGTATAAAGCTTGCGCTTATCGCAGATTCCCACACGGGAACAACATTTGACGGTGAGGGATTTGCAGAGCATGTGAAGGCGATACAGGCACAGGATCCTGATGCTGTGCTGATAGCAGGCGATTTTGTGGATGATGATACGAGCCTTATTGATATGAAGAAGTGTTGCGAGGCGCTTGGAACCCTGGACACTAAGTACGGCGTATATTATGTGTTTGGCAATCACGACAAGGGGTATTACGCATCCGAGCGCAGGGGTTATGATGGAGATGATATCATAGCTGAGCTTGAGAAGAATGGAGTTGCAGTACTTCAGGACGAGACTGTGCTGCTGGGCGACAGCTTTTACATAATAGGCAGACAGGATCTGTCCGAGGTGACGGACCGCGGCGGCAGCAGAGCTGACATAGAGGATCTGGTGAAGGATCTTGACGATGACAAATATCAGATAGTCATGGATCACCAGCCTGCGGATTATGCAAATGAGAAGGCGTCGGGAGTTGATCTTGTACTTTCGGGACATACTCATGGTGGTCAGCTGTTTCTCATAAAACTGTTTCAGGAGATAACAGGCATGGGAGGAAATGACCAGATATATGGTCTGGAGAATATAGATGGCTCGGATTTCATCGTGACATCAGGAATATCTGATTGGGCGATCAAGTTCAAGACGGGGTGCAGGTCAGAGTATGTGATAATAGATATTCAAGGGAAGTGATCTACAAATATCAATCTTGCAGAAACGATGAAATCATAGTCATTGAATAGGATAAATATGAAAAGTATGTGAAACATACCATAAAGGGGTTGCACATGGAGTCCACTCCAGTGCTATAGTTAAGATATCTTAATTAGCTGTAATTGTCAGAATAGAAATATGACAGTTGCAGCTTGTTTGGATATCTTATTTTTATGTCTGAATGGGCTCTAAGTTTAATGTGTGTGGTAAAAATCACAGTAAGACAAAATAAAATGGAGCATGGTTCAGGAAAGGACATATACATTATGGGAAAAAAACTTGATATGCTAGTGGAATTTTTTAAGGCAGAGGATCTGATAGTTGGCATGCAGACATGGGCGAATACCTTGCCTGTAAAGTGGCTATGTTCAGGCAGTGTGATACGGTAATAATCAACAGGGATACCAACATGTATGACCGTGTGCGGGAGTCAGTTCCGGAAGGCGTGAAGGTGATTCTGTTTGGACAGAAACAGTATGATCATGACCCGGCAGATGCCAGGATAGGAAATGTGCAGATGGGAATGTCTGGACTTACATTTGAGCTTTCCTACAGAGGAAGAACTGATACTATACATACAAACCTGGTTGGAAAATTTAACGCTGAGAATATAACGGCTGCAGCACTGGCTGCTCTTGAGCTGGGGGTGGATATTGATACAGTTAAGAGTTCGGTTAAGGAGCTTTTTATCCCAGGACGATTGAATTTTGTTGAGGCGAATGGAAGACACGTTATCATAGATTATGCGCACAATCATATGAGCTATAGCAGTCTTTTCCGGACCATCAGAAGTATATATCCAATTGACAGACTTACGGCATTGGTTGGTGCTGTGGGAGACAAGGCATTTGGCAGAAGGCGGGAGGCTGGGCAGATGACAAATGTATATGCAGACCGGGTGGTGATAACAGAGCAGGATTCAGGCAGTGAGCATCCGGCGAAGATTGGCAGTGAGATAGCCAGATATGTGCATAAACTATGTAAGATAGTGCCAAGACGTGAGGCTGCGATCAGGTATATACTTGATAAGTCTGATCCTGGAGATGTGATCGTTCTCACAGGAAAGGGAGCTGAGAAAACACTGCGTGTTGGAAGAAATTCCGTGAGACCGTATGCCGGCGATCTGGAGATAGTGAAAGCGTGGCTTCGTACAGATATGACAATAGATGCAAAATAAAGCTGATTATGCTTGTATTTTTTTCGTTAGATTGTTAATCTATTGTACGAAACAGGAGATCAGCCGCCACGGCAGCAGCTGATTGCCGGTGCATTTAAGATAGTGGGCAGATTGGGATAAGACTGATCTGAATGAATTGATATTAGGGAAAAGGGATATAAGACTATGAAAAAACTATCAGATAGACAGAAAACACTTATAAAATGGTTGTGTGTGCTGGTGCTGGTCGGACTTATCATATATGTGTTCCGTGACATGGCAGGTCCTATAATGTCGCAGCTTGTAAAGACAAGTCCTGTGGTCGTGGCAGCTATTCTCGGAGCGACGCTTTTATACGGCTGTCTCTTATACACATCTGACGCT